>Ga0180433_10006799_pt1 | contig 14847 bp, 14 predicted proteins | sample SS_ome_8_FD_132980 | JGI IMG/M metagenome (GOLD analysis project Ga0180433, IMG submission 132980) | Hypersaline lake sediment archaeal communities from the Salton Sea, California, USA - SS_1_D_1 metaG | ecosystem: Environmental > Aquatic > Non-marine Saline and Alkaline > Hypersaline >... | reverse complement strand
CAGAACCTGTCAGGCAAAGACATGTATCCCTTCTGTGTGCAGCAGATCAGAGAATTCCTGCAATCACCGAAAGACTGACCCATGGAAATCAGGGAGTTAAAGTTCAAGGGGGTTTTTGAAATCACCCCCCGTCCCCGCCGGGACGACCGGGGATTTTTCATGCGCACCTATGACCAGGATATCTTTTCCCGGTACGGCCTGAACCGGCCCTGGGTCCAGGAAAACCATTCCCGGTCAAAGGAAAAGGGAATTGTCCGCGGTCTGCATTTTCAATTCCCTCCCTTTGCCGAAACCAAGTTGGTCCGCTGCGCGAGGGGAAGCATATTTGACGTCATCGTCGACCTGAGAAAAGGTTCACCTACTTTCGGGCGGTGGGAGTCCCTCGAACTGTCGGAAGATAACAACAAAATGGTGCTGATACCCCAAGGTTGCGCCCACGGATTCTGCACCTTATCAGAAGTATGCGATGTGTTGTACAAACACGATAACCGGTACAATCCGGAATTCGAAGACGGAATCATCTGGAATGACAAGGATATCGGTATCCAATGGCCTGTCCGTAATCCCATCCTGTCCCGGAGAGACCAGGGATTTCAGACCTTGAGGGCTTTTAAGGAAAAACACGGAGCAATCGATATTTCATTATAAACCGTTTAAAAAGGTGCTTCATGGAGAAAGATGACAACAAGGTAAGGGGTAATATCCTGAATCAGGTTAAAGAATTTTATACCGCCCGATTCAAGGCACCTGAATTCATCCCGGGAACAACCAGGGTCAGGTACAGCGGCAGGGTGTTTGATGAGCAGGAACTCATCGAGCTTGTGAATTCCGGCCTGGATTTCTGGCTGACTGCCGGACATTATGCCGCCGGATTTGAGAAGGCCTTTTCCGCTTATCATAAAGTCAAGCACTGCGCGCTGACAAACTCCGGCTCCTCGGCCAATTTACTCGCGGTATGCGCGTTAACCTCACCAAAACTGGGGGAAAAAAGGCTGAAACCCGGAGATGAGGTAATCACGGTGGCCGCCGGGTTCCCCACCACCATTACCCCCATCATTCAGAATAACCTGGTCCCCGTATTTGTCGATATCGAGCCGGACACCCTGAATATCGCGCCCGGACAGATCGAGGCTGCGGTTTCGGAGAAAACAAGGGCTGTTTTTATCGCCCACACCCTCGGGAATCCCTTTGATATCGATACAATCCTGAAAATCAAAAAGAAACATGACCTCTGGTTGATCGAAGATGTCTGTGATGCGCTGGGATCAAGGTATGACGGTCGGCTTGCGGGGACCTTTGGTGATATCGCAACCTTCAGCTTTTACCCGGCCCACCATATCACCATGGGGGAAGGAGGGGCCCTGCTTACGAAAGACACCCAGCTGTACCGGAATATCTTGTCCTTCCGGGACTGGGGGCGGGACTGCTGGTGTGAACCCGGTCATAACAACACTTGCGGTCGACGATTCAAGATGCAGCTTGGGGATTTACCGAAAGGGTATGACCACAAGTTCACTTACTCTCATCTGGGATACAACCTTAAGATCACGGATATGCAGGCGGCAGTGGGAATTGCCCAGCTCAAAAAACTGAACTGGTTTATCCAGAAGAGAAAAGAAAACTATCAGAGATTGTATGACTTTTTCAACAGATACGCAGAATGGTTCATTTTGCCCCGATGCTATTCCCCCTCCGACCCCAGCTGGTTCGGGTTTTTTATCACTCTCCGGAAGAACGCACCCTTCACCCGCCAAGAAGTGGTTACACACCTGGATCAACACCTGATCGATACCCGGATGCTTTTCGCAGGCAATATGATTAAACAGCCGGCATTCAAGGATGTTTCCTACCGGGTTTCCGGGAACCTGGACAACACCGATTATGTGATGAACAACACCTTCTGGCTGGGTGTGTATCCCGGATTGGATCAACAACAGATGGATTATATTATTCGAATCCTGGAACACTTTTTCAGCAATTATCGAGGTCAATCATGAACATCAGACTCTTTAAGCCCAGCGTCGGCCGGGAGGAAATAAACGGGGTAAAGGAGGTGATAAACAGCGCGTGGCTGGGACTCGGACCGAAGGTGGCCGAATTTGAATCGGAATGGTCAAAATACCTGAAGGTGAATTCTTCCATCGGCGTGAATTCAGCTACGGCGGCATTGCACCTGGCGATTTCGGCCTTTCGATTCCCAAAGGGGAAAAAAATTCTGGTCCCCGCCATCACCTTCGTATCTACCGCCACTGCCGTGCTGTACAATCAACTAACCCCGGTTTTCGTGGATGTCGAAGCAGAAACCGCCTCGATGAATCTGAAGGATTTGGAAAAGAAATGGGATCAAGATTGTGTGGCCGTAATTCCAGTCCACAATGGCGGGTATCCGGTTCCCATGGATACACTGATGGATTTTGCCAGACAAAAGGGCCTTAAGGTCATTGAAGACTGCGCCCATTGCGCCGGCGGTAACTACAACGGGAAAAAACTGGGGACCTGGGGAGATATCGGCTGTTTCAGCTTCGAGGAAAAAAAATGCATGACCACCGGGGACGGCGGCATGATCTGCTCCGACGACGCGGACCTGATTGCCCCCCTCAGGGCGGTCCGGTGGGTGGGCATCGATAAAGATACCTGGCGCCGGGCAAAAAAATTCCAGGAATCCGATCACCCGGACACCTGGCACTGGCATTATGAAATCAGCGTGCTGGGGTACAAGTACAACATGAATGACCTGGCAGCCGCCATTGGTCTCGCCCAACTAAAAAAGCTGGACAAGATGAATGCCCAAAGGGCCCGGATCATCGGACGGTACCTGACGGGTATCGAAAACCTGAGACATATCAGTCCCATCTTCCCCTATGAACCGAAGCGGTACGTGTACTGGTATTTTGGCATTCGTTCCCATCAAAGAGACTCGCTGATCCTGCACCTCAGGGAGAAAGGGGTAGCGACGGGTGTCCATTTTTATCCCCTTCCCCTGCATCCCCTGTTTAAGTCTTTCGATACCGGCTGTGACACCGCCAAAAAAATCTGGAAAACCTTCATCACCATGCCTTCGCATGTTGATTTGACGAATAAGGAAGTAGAATATGTCCTGAAGGCACTGGGAAGTTTTAAAGAAGGTCAGTAAATGAGGATCAGACTGGGCCTGGGGATAAGCAGAAAAATGCAGTGGACCATCAGCAACTGTAATCTGCTCAGGTTTTCCCTCCGTAAAATTTTTCTCGGCTTTGAATACGCCAATATCCTGCTGGGCCGGCTGGACAAAAAATCAGTCCAGCTGATCCTGAAAAAGAACGGGGCCACCATCGGGAAAGAGTGTGACATCGAATCGGGGCTCACCTTTCACAACTGCAAAGATTACGCCAACCTGACCATCGGCGATCACTGCCACATCGGCAAGAACTGCTTTTTTGACCTGAGAAACCAGGTGACGATCGGCAACAATGTCACCGTCTCCATGGCATGCCGGTTCATCACCCACCTGGATGCGGGGAAAAGCCGGGTCTCCGACCGCTACCCCCCCAAGGACCAGCCGATCATTATTGAATCCCACGCCTACCTGGGCGCCGGGGTTACGGTTCTGATGGGCTCCCGGATCGGGAAGGCCGCTGTTGTTGCTGCCGGCAGCCTGGTCAACTCCCCGGTTCCGGAGGGAGTAATCGCAGCCGGTCGTCCAGCTATCATCAAGAAAAAAAAACCATCCAACCGATGATCAGCCTCAAAGCAGCAAAAAACATATCCATCTACTTTTTTGCCTCAGTAATCAAGGCATCTTTATTACTGCTGATCAACCCCTTCGTAGCCTTGAACATGAGTCACACCGATTACGCCATATTCGGCTACTTCAGGGCATACCAGACCCTGTTGGTACCCCTGTTAAGCCTGGCCTTCTTTCAGTATTACAGCAAAAGATTTTTTGAAGTCAGTCCGCCAAAAAGAGAAGAGTTGTTAAATAACCTGCTGTCGATCCAATTCATAGTCGGACTGGTGGAGATATCCCTTATTATTGGGATGTTTTACACATTTTTTTCCCTCACCGGAGTGAGCTTCCCGGTTTTTCCCTATGCCTTTATCCTTTGTTTCACTATTTTTTTTAACAACTTCTATTCCTTCTGGTTGCTCGAACTCAAAATGACCCGCAATGCCGCGAAATACTTCCGGATCAGTTTGATCAACAGCATGTTCTCGGTTTTTTTTGTCACCCTGCTTGTCATTGTTCTCAAACTCGGGGCGCTGGGCAAACTTGGCGCCCCTCTTTTAACGGCACTTTTTTGCGGGATGACTTTTTTCCTGCGAAGAAAACCCAGAATAAGAATCCATTATCCGGAGCTCAAAAAAGCGCTCACTTTCACCTGGCCCCTGATCATTGCCGGCAGCCTGGAATTTTTCTTTTCCGGGGTAGACCGGACTTTTTTGGAAAAAATCGGCAACAACCGGTTACTGGGGCTCTACAACATAGGATTGGGAATCTCCGGCTATTTGTTAATTTTCAACCGGGCAATATCCGATACCTTCCGGCCTGATATCTATCAGGCCGTGGCCCAGCGCAATACCCGCCGAATCCTGAAATACGTATTCACTCTCAATCTGCTGAACATCATCCCCGTGGTGTTTTTTATCATCTTCGCTCCGTTTATTCTCAAGGTCCTGACTTTTGGCAAATTCACCGCCGCCGCCGGCTTTGCCCGGATCACCTCCCTGAAAAACATTTCGCGTTCCATCTATTTTACCATGTCCTCCCTGATCATCGCTTTTGGGTTTCCCAAAGTTACATTGATCAACAAAATCATCGGCACCCTCGGAAGTCTGATCCTTTTCAAGTTTTTAATTGATCAATTTGGATATTACGGAGCAGCCTGGGGACAGGTCCTCTCATTCGTATGTTTATCCATCGTGACATCTGTCTTTATCGGATATAAACTGGTTAAGAAATACTCTCGGTCCGCCTGAATGAAAGACAAAACAGAAAAAATCGCCATCCTTACCTTTCACGGTTCCCAGAATTACGGAGGGGTGCTTCAGGCCTATGCCCTGCAACATTTTATTAAAACCCATTTTCAAGTGGAAGTACATATCATTGACTTTGTGGTTCGGGAGGTTGCCATTTTTCAGACAGTCTCCAACTGGAAACACATCATCCTGAATCTTCTGATCCTGCTTCGCTATCCCGCTTACCGGCGGAAAAGAAACCGGTTCAATCGCTTCCGTCACTCATTTATGCATCTAACCCAACGGTGCAGCACCCTGGCAGAAATAAAAGGAATTTCGGCACCCTACGATATAATTATATCCGGCAGCGACCAGGTGTTTCATCCCCTGAATCCACGGAAGGAAATATACTATCTGGCTTATCTTCAAGAAGCCGACAGGAAAAAAATCGCCTACGCCCCCAGTTTTGGGCTGAGCGATATACCCGCAGGGATCACAGATAAAACCGCTTCATTGCTTAATGGATTTGATTTTCTGTCCGCCCGGGAGAACACCGGAGCAACGATAATCAGAAAGTTGACGGGGCGAAAGGCGGAGGTCCTTCTGGATCCGGTTCTACTGCTGGAGCCGAGCAGCTGGCGAAGAATTTCTCGCAGGCCTTCGAAGGCCGATGAAAATTTCATCCTTTGTTATGCCCTGGTAGGCAGACTCCCACAGATGAAACTTGCCAATCAAATTAAGGAACTGACCGGCCTGCCGGTGGTTTTGCTGACCCACGGGTTTTTGCCCAGGACCAACGCAGACCGGACCATTCAGGACGCGGGCCCCAGGGAGTTTCTCTGGCTTTTGGACCATGCAGGTTATGTGGTTACCGATTCATTTCATGGAACGGCATTTTCGGTTCTATTTGAAAAACCCTTTTTTACCTACATCGCCAGTCCCGAGAAAGCAGACCGGATATTTACTTTGTTACAATCCCTTTCAATCACCCATAGGGTAAAAAAGAAACCAGGTGAAATCAAACCGGAAGAATTGACCCTGGACTTTACCCAGCCCCGAAAAAAACTGCAGAAACAAAGATTCACATCTATCCGATATTTACAGAAGGCATTATGTTCTGACAGGTAAACCAGGGAATAAGAGGTTGTGCAGATGCGGAATGTGAAAAAAGTGATCCGAAAGATCTTCCCCTTTGTCAGACGGAAGCACTATAAAATTCTGATCGACACCTGGCGTGAAACCCGATGGATATACAGGCATTCGAGAACCTACGCCCCTTTTGATCATCGGGAGAAGATGGTGGGTCTGATCAGATTGAACATCCATGCCCTGGAAAAGGGGCTGGCATTACCCGAACCCAGGTCCTTCTTTGGCCGGGAAATTGTGCAAAGACTGATCCAGGTACTATCCGTTTATGAAAAGAAATTCGGTATAGATAAAGATGTCACCAACGGCTACAGTATCCTCCGGGAATACCTGGATTCCCATTCCACACAATCTCAAGATCCCCTGGCCAAAGAAATCACCCGTTTTCTTCAGGGAAAAAACTTTCAAAAAAATATGGAGGTCGGTGTCGGCTCTCTGACCAGAGAACTATTCATAAAAAGCACCCGTGCCGTCAACTTTGCTGATTTCATCAGTACACGGCACAGCGTACGGGATTTTACCGGCCAAAAAGTACCCGATGATTTAATATGCCAGGCAGTGGATATTGCCCGAAACACTCCCTCCGCCTGCAACCGCCAGCCATGGAAAATCTACCTGATCGGAGAAGAAAACCGACGAAAAATCCTGGACCTGCAAGGCGGCAGCAAAGGATTTCTGGATGCAATTTCCAACCTGGCACTGATCACCTCAACCATTAATTATTACGGCAGGGATGAAAAATCCGCCCATATCATCGACGGGAGTATGTTTGCCATGACCTTTATGTATGCCCTGCACTCCCTGGGCCTGGCAACCTGCCCCCTGAATGCCTCCCTCCCCGGGAAAAGTGAACAGGCAGTCCGGGCCCTCCTCGGTATCAGCCCCCCGGAATCGTTGATTGTTTTTTTGGCCATCGGGTATATGAAGTCAAGATGCAAGATAGCCAAATCCGAAAGAATAGGTAACCAGTCAATCATTCGCAGAAGATAAATAGAATAACTGGAAATTTAATGCGACAGGAGAATTAGAAAATGTTTGATGTACCCGTACTGTTAATCCTGTTTAACCGGCCCGACACAACCCAGGAGGTGTTCAATAAAATCAGGCGAATACAGCCAAGGACGTTGTATGTCGCCGCCGACGGCCCCCGGCCCGAGATCCCCCGGGACCGCCAGTCATGTGAAAAGGTCAGAAGAATCGTACAGGATCAAATCGACTGGGATTGCAAAGTGAAATACAAACTGGAAAAAGAAAACCTCGGTTGCGGCAAATCCGTCTATTCCGCCATCTCCTGGGCCTTTCGTACGGAGACACAGCTCATCATACTTGAAGACGACACCGTGCCCGCCCTCCCCTTTTTCCCTTACTGCGAAGATTTGCTGGCCTATTACCAGGAAGACCCGAGAATCTGGGTGATCAGCGGCCTTAACCATTTTGCAGGCAAAAAGAACCTGAACGACGACAGTTACTTTTTCTCCCATTATGCCCCGATTGGGGGATGGGCGACCTGGAAACGATGCTGGGATCGGTTTGATCTGGGCATGAAAGACTGGCCGGTTTTTCAACAATCCGGTTTTATGTTTTCCCACCTGCCCAAAAAGCAGGGCCTGGAAAGATATCGCCAGCTGGATCGCATATACAGAGAAAAAATTATGGCAAAAAAAAAGATGGACGCCTGGGCTTCCCAATTCAGTTTTGCCGTCTGGGCCAATTCAGGAGTCGGCATCGTTCCCGGGGAAAATCTGATCTCGAATATCGGCATAAAAGGCACCCACTCAACTGTAAAATTATTTTTCCATGGCATGGACGTTTCCGAAACATACAAAATAAAAAAGAGACCCCGATTCTTCCAAACCAACCACTCCTACGATCAGAGTTATTTTGACCTGTTTTACCCGAAAGAAAATCTATTCAACAAATTAACAAAAAGGTGGCTGAAAGCAAATCGTGCCACCTGACCACCCCATCGGATCAATGAGGCAAGGGGAAAATACAATTGAGTCATAATTGTGATGTGTTAAAAAACCGAAGAAACAGGTATGACAAAAACGCTCTCCGGCAGGAAATAGACTGCATGAAATCGAATGCCAGTAAAAAGACCGAGCAAGAAGAAGAGAAAACAGAATTGATCAGTGTTTTTTATTTTATTACAAACACTCGCTTTTCAGAACAACGCAACCCCGTGTAATTTTCAAGATGGAAAATCAAAGAACAACCGGAACGCATCGTTCGGAAATCACTGCCTTCGTAGGATTGTTATTCGCCAGTTTTATTGTAAATATCCTGGCGATTCAGATCATTATCCTGGGATTTTACAGCCTGATCATTCTGGTCTACTTTAATAGCCGCAAAGATTCTTTTTGGATACTTTTTTTTTTATGCGTAACCAATAATCTGGGTGGCATGTACGGTCTTGAGCAGGAGCTGTTCTCATTCGGGCTGTTTTCCCTTTCCCTGGTCGAGGGGGTATCCTTCGCTGCCATCATAAAGATCATCAACCGCCGGGTGAAACGAGGGGTGTATTATCAGAAACCCTTTCTGGTCTTCATTTTGTATTCCGGTCTCCTGGTGATACTGGGGTTTATCTACGGCATGTCTTTCGGGCAGACCGGATTTGGCCTGCTGTATCCCCTCCTTCGGAATGTATTCCTGCTGCCCCTTTTTCTTACCATCCCCCGCCTGCTGTGGGATCCCGAAATCCTGCACAACCTGTTCAGACTGCTGTTTGCCGCCGTCGTTATCAATCTTCTCGGCCAGGCTTATACTCTGCTGACGGGCAATCAACTCCATACCCTCACCAGCGGCCGCATAATTCCCGACGTATGGACAATTCGGCCCATATATGGTTACTACTGTGTATTTATAGCATTATTTTTGGGATTCTACTTCCTGTTGAAACCCGGGAGGGGTTTCTCATTCGGTTTTGCCGCCGCTATTATATTACTATCCGCATTGTCCATTTTCATCACCGCCACCCGGGGGTGGATCGTGTCGGTTTTATTCATTCTGGTCGCCATCACCATCACCACCCCCAGGTTACTGAAGAGGTTTCCCCTTATTCTGCTCGGGCTGGGGATCGGTGTTTTTTTCATCACCCAGTCATCGCCGGTCCTGGAAAGACAGCTGGAGTACGGTATGCAACGGCTGTCGACCATAGAGGAACTGGTCAGGGGCGACCTGACCGCCGGCGGCACCATGCGGCGCCTGACCGATAGAAGCCCGAGGGTCATAAAAGAGTTCTACGAAAAACCGGTATTCGGCTGGGGCTATTCAACCCACGGTCTGAATTACCACGACTACCACGTGGGAAACCAGAGCATCCTGATGACCGGCGGGATTTTAGGGCTGGGCATTGTTCTTTACTGGATTTTCTTCATGGTCAATCGACCCTTCAGACTTTTTAAGACGTTAAAAAGAACCGGCCGACCGGTTCCCCAACTGAAGATTATTCCCATTTTCCTGATCGGGCTGTTCATCATCCATTCCTCCTCCACCCAGCTGTTCGGTTATATGCCCTATTTTTATCCCATCCATTTCAACAAGGTGCTGTTTCTGGCCCTGATTCTCTCCCTTTTCAATATCATATACCTGCGCAACCGGGATAATTGCCAACATATTCAGAACCAAAACCCATGACCAGAGAAAAAACCGTCGGCGTAATTGTCATCAACTACGGCAAGTACCGGGTAACCGCCGCCTGCGCGGATTCAGTGCTGCAATCCGATTACCGGCCCCTCGAATTGCACATCATCGATAACGGATCCGCCGGCGAAGATTATCAATGGCTGAAAAACCATTACCGGGATAAGGCCCAGGTGTACCGAATAGAAAAGAACATCGGGTACGTGGGCGCCGTTAATTTCGGATTGAAAAAATGCCTGGAGAAACAACACGAATACATATTGATTATCAACAACGATTCCATCATCGAAAAACATGCCCTGCAGGCCCTGGTGCAAACCTCCCGAAAACACTCCGATCACTGCATCGTATCCGGCAAGGTGTATCACTTCGATCAGCCCGAATACCTGCAGTACATCGGTCAGGGCTGTGCCGACCGGGCAAGACTGATTTTTCCGCCCCTGGTCAAAAACCGCATGGAAAAAGACACCGGGCAGTATGACCGGGAAATGGAAATGGGCATGCTGGATGACATTTTCTGGCTCCTGCCGGATGTCGTGTTCAAAAAAGTGGGGTATTATTCCCCGTATTTCTTTCTCTACGGCGAGCAGAATGACTATGCCCTCCGGGCGGTCGATCAGGGTTTCAAACTGATCTATACCCCCCGGGCCAAACTCTGGCATAAAGGGTCCATTACCACAAGTGGCGGAGATAAAAAATCCCCCAGGTTGACCTTCTGGAGAACCAAATCCTTCCTGGTCCTCCTCACTCTGCATTCCAGGCCCGGGTACTTGTTCACCCGTTTCTTCAAACTCCTTTTCAGGAAAGTGATTATCGGTTTGCCGGTCTCGCTGGTAAAAGAGATCCGGGGGCACAAAGGTGCTGTGAAGAATTCTTACGCTACCCTTTGGGCGCTGGTCTACTTTGTTACCTGGTTTTTCTGGCGGAGGCCGGATAAGGGATTTAACCCCTTTCGGTGACCATGAAGAGAATCATTTACATCCACCATGGGAAGGATATCGGGGGCGCCGCAATAAGCCTGGTTACCCTCGCAGAGAAACTGAAAGATTTTTATAAGGTGAAAGTGATCCTGCTATACCCCAGTTCTGCAGTCGATCTGTTCAAAAAAAAAAATATACCCTGTGAAGTAATCCATTATCCTTTTCATCTACTCGTCCATTCCAGGGCGGGCAGGTTTTATGTGTACAAACTGGTTGGTCTGGTAAAAATTCTGCTGAGCTGGCGAAAACGAATTCATTACATTCGACATTTATTAGAGGGGGAAAAACCGGATTTGGTCCACCTCAATTCCACTTTTTTACCCGAATGGGCCCAAGCGGCCAAGGCATCGGGGATACCGGCCGCCTGTCACATTCGAGAGCCCCTGGGAAACGGGATAATAATTCGGAATATAATCCGAAGGATGCTGAAACAATCCTCAGACCGGATTATCGCAATCAGCAAGGACAACGCCCAAAGGCTTGATTTGCCTGATAAAACAACCGTCAGTTACAATTTTGTTGATTTTTCGGTTTTCAATCCGGATTTATACGACAGAAAAAAAACAAAAACCATTCGGGTCGCGTACCTGGGGGGGCAGGCGGAAATCAAGGGTTTTTCCTGGCTCGTGGAATCACTGCGCTACCTGGATCCCCGGATAGGGGTATTTTTTGCCGGGTACTACAAAAGCCCGGATGACTCCTGGAAAGGAAAGGCCAAAAATATCCTCTCTCTCCAAAGGCGCCGGAACCAGAAGAGCCTCAAAGCCCTGACAAAAGCCGTAAATGCCGAGCGGGTCGGAGTCGTGCGGGATATACCCCGGTTTTTGTCCGGATGCGACCTGCTGGTTTTTCCCTCCACCCGCCCCCATTTCGCCCGGCCGGTAATGGAAGCCCAGGCCATGGGGTTACCGGTGGTGGTATCCGATGTTCCCGGTAACGGTGAGATCGTCCAAAACGGCTCCAACGGATATCTGGTTAAAAAAAACGATGCCAAAGGCCTGGCGGAGAAGATTAATCTACTGGCCGGAGACAATGAGCTGAGGCAAATAATGGGGAAGCGGGGGCGGGCAATGGCCCGGAAAAAATTCGATTCCAAAAAAAATATCCAGGAAATTCGCAATGTCTATCAAAATATATTAAATAGTTAGAAGGGAATAACCATGTTCAAAGAAAAGAAGCTGTTGATCACCGGGGGCACGGGGTCTTTTGGCAACGCCGTAATGGACCGCTTTCTGCAATCGGACCTGGAGGAGATCCGTATATTCAGCCGGGATGAAAAAAAGCAGGATGACATGCGCCGGGCCTTCCGCAATCCGAAACTCAAGTTCTACCTGGGAGATGTGCGGGATTACCGCAGTGTCGATGATGTGGTCAAGGGGGTGGACTACATCTTTCACGCCGCGGCCCTCAAGCAGGTGCCCTCCTGCGAGTTCTTTCCGCTGCAGGCGGTCAAGACCAACATCCTGGGGGCGGAGAACGTGCTGGACGCGGCCATTGCCCACCGGGTCAAACGGGTGGTGGTCCTGAGTACGGATAAAGCGGTCAACCCCATCAACGCCATGGGCATGTCCAAAGCCCTGATGGAAAAAGTGATGGTGGCCAAGTCCCGCAACCTCGGACCAGATACGATACTCTGCGGTACCCGCTACGGCAACGTGATGGCCTCCCGGGGATCGGTGATTCCACTCTTTATCGACCAGATCCGAAACAACAAGGCGATTACCGTCACCGACCCGGAGATGACCCGGTTCATGATGACCCTGGAAGAGTCGGTGGAACTGGTCCAGTACGCCTTTGAGAACGCCCGTCAGGGGGACATTTTCGTCCAAAAATCCCCCGCCTGTACCATTGAAACCCTGGCAACCGCTTTAAAAGAACTCTACCGGTCAGAAAGTGAAATCAGGATCATCGGTACCCGTCACGGCGAAAAACTCTACGAAACCCTGGTCAACCGGGAAGAGATGGCCAAGGCCGAAGAATCGGATCGTTTTTTTCGCATTCCCGCGGATACCCGGGACCTGAATTACAACCGGTTTTTCACCAACGGGGAAGAGGCCATCGGTCAGAGGGAAGAATACACCAGCCACAACACCAAGCGACTGAACATGGAGGGAACCAAAAAACTGCTGATGAAGCTGGATATGATCCGAAAAGACGTGAGCGGTGATTGAAGGATTCCAATAAAAAGCCCGGCAGGCAACCACAGGAAACCCGGTGATTTGAAATGAATAAAAAATGGAGAGTGATCGAGGGGGGTATATACAGAGACGAGAGGGGCTTAATCCAGTTCGTAAATGATTTCGATTTCCCCGATGTCAAAAGGTTCTATATTACCGAGAATACATCCACTGATGTAGTACGGGCCTGGCAGGGACACAGGAAAGAAAAAAAATATTTTTATGCAATAACGGGTAAGTTCCTGATCGGGTTGGTAAAAATCGACGATTGGAATAATCCTTCAAAATTACTGAAAGCTGAAAAAGTAACACTCCATGATCAAGACAGTAGAATACTCGAAATTCCTCCCGGTTATGCAAACGGTTTTCGGGCATTACAACCCGGATCAAAATTACTGATATTTTCCGATAAAATAATCGATAAGGCGGATAAGATTGTATACGATAAGAATTTATGGATGGATTGGTTTGAATGATACATGTTTATATGAATGAACGAATCAACGGAAAGATTGTTCTTTAACAAGATAAACAGAAGATTTGGCAATGGAATCTAAAACTGATATCCCCAGAACAAGTAAAATAATCTACATTCTCAGTATGGGTCATTCTGGTTCTACTTTGATAGATATGGTTTTGGGACAGTTTCATAATGTTGTGTCTACCGGGGAATTAAAACACCTGACCTGGCAGTTGTTCAGAGAATTAAGAGGGGACAATGATAGCCAGGGGACGTGCACCTGTGATCAAAAATTTGCAGAATGTGTTTTCTGGAAAAGAGTATTTGACGATATAGCGAATCAACTGAATTGCACTTTAGAAGAAATTCCATCTGAATTACAAATCAAATACTTTGACCATTTATCATTTTTCCATGACTCTCTACGGCTTAAATTCTTTCGAAAATTGTATAAAATATTTTTAAGATACCACATTAACCCGCATTCAATATTTTCTTTGGCATTTACCAAAATTAATAAAAACAACCAATTTTTGTATGAAACCATCAGTAGGGTAAGCAAAAAACAGTATATCGTTGATTCCTCCAAAGATGTAATAAAGTACAATGAATTGAGAAAATTTATCAATATTTTCCCAATTATCCTGATAAGACAACCGGAAAATATTCTAACATCTCAGCACTTACAAAATACAGATCGAAGAAGGTTTTTTAAAAATTGGGTAAATTATTATCACCAACTATTGCCTGTAATACATAAATTAAATGAAGAAGATTTTCATATCATCAGTTTCGAAAAGTTCATCAACCACCCAGAATCAATCATCATTGACCTGAGCAAAAAGATAGATATCAATCCAGACCTGTTCCAGGAGGAGTTTGAAACCCGTGGTATGCACCTGGCAGCAGGGAATCCCATGAGATACCAGAAAAAAATCAAAATTGCCAAACGAGAACTGGATCAGCAGAAATTTGACACATTTCTTGCTAAAGGATATCTCGATGATTTCTTTATTAACCGAATGAAACAATGAAAAAAAATGATCAAATCTCAACCGTCCAACCATCCTCAGGAGGCATATCAAATAAACCCATCCAATTTGATTAAAGTAGGCATCACCGGCCAGGCAGGATTCATGGGCAGCCACCTCTACCACTACCTGGGTTTTCAGGAGGGGATCAAGCGGATTCCTTTTCAAGATCATTACTTTGAAAAACCCGAAAAACTGGAAAAATTTGTAAAAGAATGCGACACCATCGTCCACCTGGCCGCCATGAACCGGCACCCGGATCCCCGGGTCATCTACGACACCAACCTGGCGCTGGTCAAAAAACTGATCGCCGCCCTGCGGGCCACCGGCTCCCGGGCCCACATTTTATTCTCCTCCTCCACCCAGGAAAACAGGGAAAATCTCTATGGCCGCTCCAAAAAAGAAGGGCGGCACTTACTGGCGGAGTGGGCGGAAAAAGAGGAAGCCCGTTTTACCGGGCTGGTGATTCCCAACGT
>Ga0180433_10006798_pt1 | contig 14847 bp, 12 predicted proteins | sample SS_ome_8_FD_132980 | JGI IMG/M metagenome (GOLD analysis project Ga0180433, IMG submission 132980) | Hypersaline lake sediment archaeal communities from the Salton Sea, California, USA - SS_1_D_1 metaG | ecosystem: Environmental > Aquatic > Non-marine Saline and Alkaline > Hypersaline >... | reverse complement strand
GAAAAGAAAGAATATATTCGCTTGAATAATGGACTTTTAATTGCATCCTTTGTTTTTTCTTGAACCGGACAGGCCAATAGTATCAGCTCTGATATGGTTAAATTATTTTCTGCATCTTTAATCTTAGGCAAATTTAATACGACATTTCCGCCATGGCTATGCGTAATAATTCTAAATGTTGGCCTGATGCCATGTTCTTCATAATATATTTTTGCTAAATCATTTAATGCATTGTAAAGCTCTTGCGCTGCTTGTTTGCGTGCCTCAAAACTCAGTTTTCCAGGCCAACCAAAAATATAAAAATTCTCCAGCTGGAATCGTTTAGGGTCTATCGCGGAAAGTTTTTTTGCTATTTTACGGATAAGATAACGGTCGGTAATTTCATTAACTGATCTTATGCCGGGAGGGCTGAAAATAAATTCCTGTGGTGCAAATTGTGTAACCAAGCGGGTGCCATGTATCCAAACCGTAATTACCGGTTCAGTTTTTTGTTTTGTGGCTTCGATTGTTTTATCGTCTATGCCTTTTGTAGGCTCAGAATTGTGCGTTGGTGAAGATTGTTTTGCATTGTTAACACCAGTATCAGAATTGTTTGTTTTTTGTGTGGTCTTGAAAGTTTTTGTTGATTTTGTGTTTTTTGGGCCAAAACATCCTTGTAAAATAAATAAATATAGTATCGAAAAAAAGGTAATAGAATGTCTTATAGATTTCACAAGGTGATCCTCAATTTTAATGTTTTCTTTATCAATAACTATATCATGTTGCTTGATAATTGAAAAAGGGCTTCACGTGCCGTTTTTTAAATTTATTATTGAAATTATCGATGTCTGTTTTAGGCCTGAAGGTGGTTTTCTTCGTTAGGCCTTTATTTTTCAGGTTTAGAACAAGTAAAGATTTTGTATTTTTATGTTCAATTTTGTTCAATATGGCCGGGAGATTTGTTACAAACTTTTTAAGAAGGAATTCGATATGGAATAATGATCGGCCATTAATTTTTATACGGGCTTGAGTAAGTTTTTTGTGATAAGGGAAGTGTCTTTCCGAGAAAAACGGTGTATAGTGCCTTTTCCCTTTGCGATATAAGCCTTGAGGATCAATAATTTGAATGATATCTGTTTTGGAAAAAAATGAATAACAACGTTCAAAAAAAGGATCTTCAATAAGTTGTTTTGTTGCTTCTTGTACGGGGCAGGCCAAAAGAATCAACTCATTTATTTTAAAATGATTTTCCTTTTTTTTGAATAAGGATGAGTTGAGAGCAACATTTCCTCCATGGCTGTGTGTTATCAAGCGAATGTGCGGGATGCAATTGTATTTTTTATAGTACTTGCTAACGAGAATTTCAAGTTTGTTGTATAGTTCTTGAGCAGCCTCTTTTCTTGCAATAAAATTTACTTTTCCGGACCAGCCAAAAATATAAAAATGTTTTTTACAAAAACGTTTAGGATCTTCTTCAATTAAACGATCTGCAATTTTTCTTATGTGATATTTTTTATCAATAGATTTAATTTTTTTTAGCCCTAGAGGCTTGTAAAAGAATTTGCGGAAAGCAAAATTAGGAACAAGGCGTGCTCCATGAATCCAAATGGTTATTGTGGGAATTTTTTCCGTACCGTTGAAAGAGGTCGTTAAAGATTGTTTTTTTAATTCAAGATTATGTAAATGATATGTTTCTGCTTGAATTGGTATACAAAAAGTTGTACTGAAAATTATTAGTATTAGGTCTCTCTTTGTAATCATCATGAATCTATCCTCCTCGTTAAATATTATTTTTTCTTTTCCCTTTCCTGCATAAGAGTTGTCTTGGTATTTTGTTGATCGTATGTAGTATACCATTCACGAAGGCTGAAAATAATTGATAAGGTTATAATTGCTAAAAAACGTTGTTACTAGAAGGGAGTCGCATGGAGTTTCGGTATAAAAGATCATTATTCATTTTTCGGCGAGATCTTAGACTTGATGATAATACAGGATTATTGAACGCATTGGGTAATTCAGAATTTGTTATTCCCTGTTTTATATTTGATCCTCGACAATGTACACAAAAAAATAAATATCGCAGTATGAATGCAATTCAATTCATGCTCGAGTCATTGGATGGCCTTGAAAAACAGTTGAAATCAAAAAAAGGAAAGCTATATCGTTTTTATGGTCTATCTGAAGATGTTGTGGAGAAATTATTAGAACGTGAAAATATTAATGCTGTTTTTGTAAATCGTGACTATACACCGTTCAGCATAAAGCGTGATAAAGAGATAGCTGCGCATTGTTATAAACATAATACTGAATTTGTTGTCGATAATGATTTATTGCTTACTCAACCGGATGAAGTGAAAACCATGAATGGAACCTCTTATAAAATCTTTACCCCATTTTATCGGCGGGCGTCTACAATTGAGGTAAATAAGCCAGTTCCTTTAAAAAATGGAAAATTTTATACAAAAGCTATCTCAGGAGTTTCAAAAAATATTTTTGAAGAACTATTCAACTACAATAATAAGCATATTCATGTTCATGGCGGCCGAGAAAACGGTTTAAATATTTTAAATAATATTAATGAATTCAAAGAATACACAAAAACGCGTGATTTTCCTGAAAAATCGACCACAAATCTTTCAGCTTATCTTAAATTCGGTTGTGTTTCTGTGCGTGAGGCATATTATGCGATTATAAAGAAATTGGGGCAAAAACATCCGCTGGCGCGTCAACTTTATTGGCGTGATTTCTTTACTCACGTTGCATATAATTCGCCTTTTGTATTTGGACATCCATATCACGAAAAGTTTGAGAAATTAAAATGGTCGTTAAGTAAAAAGATGTTTGATGCGTGGCGGCACGGAAGAACAGGATTTCCGATTGTTGATGCAGGGATGAGGCAACTGAATGAAACAGGATTTATGCATAATAGAGTGCGCATGATTGTCGGTTCATTTTTAGTAAAGGATTTGCATATAAACTGGCTGCGCGGAGAAAAATATTTTGCACAGCAATTGGTTGATTATGATCCCTCTGTTAATAACGGTAATTGGCAGTGGGTTGCTTCTACAGGAACAGATAGCCAGCCATATTTCAGAATTTTTAACCCCTGGTTGCAACAAAAAAAATTTGATCCACAATGTTCTTATATAAAAAAATGGGTTCCGGAGTTAAAAGATCTCAAACCAAAAGAAATTCATACTCTTTACAAGCCAGGCTCAAGGGTTAAAGGATATCCGGCACCGATTGTTGATCACTCAAAAGAAGCGCGAGTTGCAAAAGAATTATATAAACAGGTGGGGTGATGACGATTTTTAGCAGTATTTTTGGGAAAAAAACAAAGTTTCAACCAGGATTGTAAATTTTATGGAGGAAAATGTTTGATATTGTTGCAATGTGAAAACTCTATATGATATCATAGAATTGAAAGGTAACGGAAGTAGTTTGAAGTCGAGTGAGAAATCACTGTAATCAAACAGCTCAAAAAAACGTAAGTTTTGCGAGAACTGACCATTACCTTTCTTTTTTTTACCAAAAAATAAAATATTAAATCTTATTCATTAGTTTTAATCTTCATATGTACAAAACTCTTTTGTATGTAACGTGACTTTTTGGCCGTGAGTATGTCAGCCTTATCTAAAATAGAGGGTAATGATTTTAGAAACGGTTTTAATAAAAAGTCGATATGCATTGGATATCGCCAATTAAGTTTGAGACATATTTGAGTGAGGTTGTCTTGAGGCTGGAAGTGCCTTTCTGAAAAAAGGCGTAATTTTTTGAGAGATTCCCATGCGTTTTTTAATCCTTTCCACGAATAATTTTTAATTACATTTTTTAAGATATTTTTTAAAATATGCAGTCCTTGTGGATCTAATACTTGTAGCAAGTCAAAGTAATGTGAATGAATAGAGTAAATTTTTTTGAATAACATATGTTTTAGAAAAGATCTTGTTTCTTCTTGTACCGGACAAGCAAGAAGAATTAATTCATTTATAAAAAAGGGACACTGTTTTCTTTTGCAATGACGACTCAATAACAAGGCAACGTTGCCACCATGGCTAAAACAGATTATACGAATATAAGGTTGTTTTTGATGGATACAATAATATTGATGTACAAGATCTGAAAGTTGTTCGTATAAGATTTTCGCAGCTTTTTCTCGATGACAGGTACGCAGGTTTCCTGACCATCCAAAAAAATAAAAGCTATCCATTGAAAATAATTCTGTTGATACCTGGTTTAGGGTTTGAGCAATAGTTCTCATGTGATATTTTTTATCCAGCTCGATTGCTAAATTGAGTCCCTTTTTACAGTAAAAAAAGCGTTTTATAAATTCAAATTTGTAGATGATGCTTTTTGGGGAAAATGCTGTTGGTAAAGTTCCATGGATCCATATTGTAATATAATGTTGTTTGTCTGAATGTTTTGGGGTTTGGCTTAACGATGATTGAATTAAAAATGCCAAGCCTATGAGGGCGAGAAAAAGTGCTATATTACTACCTTTTTTTGACATATTGCGAATCTCTGCAATTGTTTTTTTTTAATTTTAATATATCATTAAAAATAAGAATTTCATGATTGATTTTATTTTGCGAAAGGCGCCAATGTGAATGGTTCAATTGTGGCGTGGCTTATTATAAGCTTGCTTTTCTTAATTGCTGAGCTTGGCAGTCCCGGGTTCTTTTTTTTCTTTTCCTTTTTTATAGCTTCGTTGATTACCGCGATAAGTGCAATTTTTGTTTCAAATTTGATGATTCAATTATTTGTATTCCTTGGTGGAACAATACTTTCATTTTTGTGTTTACAGATCTGGGTTCGATTTCGTGGTTCACGAATTTCAAAAAAACAAGCAACTAACATGGATGCATTGATAGGCAAAGTCGCCGTTGCTGTAAAATCAGTTGATAGTAATAATCCTGGATATGTTCGTTTGCAGGGAGTATTGTGGGTTGCTCGTCCTGTGAACAATGATGTAATTTCTGAAGGAACTTTGGTTGAAATTGTTGATGTTCAAGGTTCGCATCTTATAGTTAAAAAAAGCGTTAATAAATTGTAGAAAGGTTTTTTATGTATTCATCAATTCCCCCTTTTATTGCTCCTTTTTTGGGTTGGTTAGGACTTTTTTTTGTTATAGGTTTGATCTTTCTGATTCTTTTCATTTCTAGATCATTCTATATGGTTAATCAGGCCGAAACGATTGTTATCGAGCGTTTGGGTAAATTTAGTCGAATTTTAAAGGCTGGTCCTCATATTATAATTCCATTTATTGATAAACCCCACTCTGTTCTATGGACTTTTGTTAAAGAGGTGGAAGGGCATCGTTATTATCGTTTTAGTCGAATGATTAGTCGGATTGATATGCGAGAAGCGGTTTATGATTTTCCCAAACAAAATGTTATTACCAAAGATAATGTTACCATGGAAATTAACGCTTTGCTTTATTATCAAATTACAGACCCTAAAGCTGCGGTTTATGAGGTATCAAATTTGCCAGAAGCTATTGAAAAGCTAACGCAGACGACATTGCGTAATGTTATTGGTTCTATGGATTTGGATGAATCTTTAGTTTCACGAGATGAAATTAATGAAAAGTTACGTTTAATTTTAGATGTAGCAACTGATAAATGGGGCGTGAAAGTAAATCGTGTTGAGCTACAAGAGGTTAATCCGCCTTTAGATATTCGTCAAGCAATGGAAAAACAGATGCGTGCTGAGCGTGATAAACGCGCGGTTATTTTAGAATCAGAAGGTAAAAAGCGTTCTGCAATTCTAGAAGCAGAAGGCGTTAAAGAATCACAAGTTTTGCGTGCAACTGGTGAAGCTGAATCAAAAAAGATAAGAGCAGAAGGTGAGGCCCAGGCACGTCTTAGGGTTTCAGAAGCTGAAGCAAAATCGGTTGAAGTTATTCGTTCTGCCGTTCCTCAAGGAGATCCTCTTCCTTATATGATTGCAATGCAATACATAAAAGCATTGCCAGAACTTACAAAAGGAAAAGATGATAAACTTGTTGTTATACCTTATGAGGCAAGTTCCTTAATGGGGTCACTCGCTTCAATGAAAAGTATTTTTGGACAAGTTGATTCAAAATAATAGTATTTTCGAAATAAAGTAATTTATCAAAAAGAGGGCGTTTTTCGCCCTCTTTTTAAATGTTGCGATAATGGTGGTTTTAATTTTGTGCGACCAACATGTTTGTTTGAACTGTTTGTTTATGTTTAAAATGTATAAATAGAACAACTGAAAATGCTTTTAAAATAAGCAAAACAATAAAAAATGCGAATATTGTTATGTTCTCTCTTTTTCCCATCTATATTCCTTATATGACTTTCTATAATCCTATTTTGATTGCTAGTAGGATTATAAAGTTGTCTTTGATTTTGTGCTGTCATGCTTTTGTAGAAAATCTGTTTTAACTAATAACTATTATTTTATCCCATACAGGGACAGGTAAAGGAATTAGTGCAATTACACTGACAGATAGGTAGTTTTGAACAGGGAATGATAATTGAATTAGATGTTTTTTTTGTTACGTGGTTGAAAGTATCATAACATACACGAGGTGGTAACGAGTAACTCATGTTATCTCCTCTTGAAAATGGTTAGTTTATAGCACTGCTATACTATAAGTAGCATAAAACTAAATTGCGTGCAATACATAGTTTCTAGAAGATACATAAAGAGTTACGTTGAAAAATTGATCTATTGTGCGAACAAAATATACATTGCTATCGACCCTGCAATTGCAGCATTTAGGCTTTCAATTTTTCCTGGCATAGAAAGAGTAATCTTAGTAGTGCAGTCTGACAGCCATGTTTGTGGAATGCCGTGCGCTTCGCTTCCTACAATCAATAAAGTATTTTTTTTCGAAATTGATTCAGGACTTTTGCCGTTCGCTACAACTAATGCGGCAAGATTGATATTATTTTTTTCTGCATGTTTTATAAGTTCGCTCCATGGACATTGAAATATATCTACATGTGTGATAAAACCAGCTGAAGATTGAACGGTTTTGAAACTCCAAGGATCTGCACCTTCTACAATAACTACAGAGTCAACGTTCATGGCCGCAGCTGTTCGGATAAGGGTTCCCATGTTTCCTGGATCGCTAACATGTGTGATTACTAATCCATTTTTTAAAAAAGAATAATTTCGTTCCGGCGGCATTTCAAAAACGCCCAGTATTCCACTTGGTGTCGCCGCCTGGCTTATTTTTTGCATAACGTGTGGTGAGACAAGGCATAGTTTTTTTTCGTTTGCATATGGCGAAATAATTGCTATGTTTTTTTCCGTTACATACAGGGTGTTAAGTTTTGCTTTTGATTCTATAAGCGTAATGCATGCTCGTAAACCTTCAGCGACAAATAAGTTTTGCTTTTTTCGCTCTTTTGCTAAGCGAAGAGCATATACTTTTTTTATTTCGCTATTTTGACATGATATTATATTTTTCATAATTCTTTCTTTTTAAGGGTTGCAATTTATTAATATATCATTTATTGTTTTCTTTTCTATAAAATATGGTCGTTATTTTAGGGATATAGCTAAAAATTAGTCTACGAGGAGTATTATGCGTTTATTTAAAATAGTCGCAATAGGTTTATTTTTCTTTATTGCAGGTTTTTCTGTAAGAATAATTAATAATTGGTTTACTGCTTTTTATTCGAACAATTGTTCTGCAAAAACAATAAGTAAAATTATTGAAACAAATTGTCTTGATGAAGTGAAAAATCATATAAAAAATGAAAAGAATGTATTAGTTGTTCTTGATATGGATAATACACTAATAATGCCGTCCTTATCAGTTGGAAGTGATCCATGGTTTTCATATATGGTTGACCAAAGAGTTAAAGAGGGTTATTCGTTATCAGAAGCTATTGATTTAGTATTGCCATTATTTAGAAAGATTCATGAGCGCCAGAGATATAATCTTGTTGAACCAACAATTCCAGAACTTATCAATTATCTTAAGGACAGAAATATTCCTACGGTTATTTTGACCAATCGTGGTCATGAGCAAAAAGAAGTTGTATTGAAAAAAGTTAGCGAAGCAGGATTGCCATTAATACTTACTCAGTTTGGTGGCAAAGATCTTTCAGCAACATTTGATGAGTTAATGTTATATTCAAACGGTATAATTTTTTGCGGAAAAAATGACAAAGGAAAGATGTTATTTCATATTCTTGATACGGTAGAATTTAAACCATCAAAAATTATTTTTGTTGATGATAAGTATCGATATTTAGCATCTGTTGAACGTGCTTGTGTAGAGCACAATATTGATTATGTCGGTATTCGGTATGGAGGATGTGATGAATTTGTTGCGGCATTCGATCCTCAGAAAGCTGAAGAAGAACTTAAAGTTCTCTTTGCTCAAGATGAGTTAGAATCTATTCCAGTTATTCCTTGACTCTAGAATTAGATAGTGCAACATATCATGAATATTTTGTTATTCAGATATGTTGCACTAGTTGATCAAAACTTATTTATTTTTTAAGCAAAGGCCATATTCTTGTAGTTGTTTTTCTGATGCTGGCGATGGTGCATCCATAACCAAATCAACACCACGGTTTGTTTTAGGAAATGCAATAACATCCCGTATTGATTGACCGTTTGTCATCAGCATAACAAGCCGATCAAGTCCGAATGCTATACCGCCAAGTGGTGGAAATCAAAATTCTTGTGCTTTAAGTAAAAATCCGAATTTTTCATCCGCTTCTTTTTGTGATATTCCAAGATGATCAAATATTTTTCTTTGCATTTCAGCTTTATGAATACGGATTGAGCCACCACCTATTTCACTGCCATTAAGTACTAAATCGTATGCACGTGCTTTAATTTGATTGGGAGCAAAATTTTCCCAACCTTTTTGTGGTTGTGTAAAGGGGTGGTGCATTGCTACATATCTTTTTTCTTCCTCATTCCATTCAAACATTGGAAAATCCGTAATCCAGCAAAAGTTGAATGTATCTTTTGGAATAAGTTGCATTTTTTCAGCAAGAATTAGGCGTAGTTTGCCCAGTTGTTGCCATGAATTCTTGTAAGATCCGGCAATAAAAAAGAGCATGCTTCCATCAGCGATTGTTGGAAACAATTCTTGTACTCGTTTGAAAAAATCTTCTGGTAAAAATTTTGCAACAGCAGATTCAGGTTTTTCCTTGTTAAAATGTATTTTTAATAATCCCTGTGCTCCCATTTTTTTTGCGTCATTTTCTAGTTCATCGAGTTCTTTGTGAGAAAAGTGATGCCCTCGTACATGAACTGCTCCAATTTTTCCGCCATTATGGATAGTTGAGCGGAGAAATTTAAGTTTTGTGTCTGCAAAAAGGTTGGTACAATCAGTTATTTTTAATCCGAATCTAAGATCTGGTTTATCAGAACCATAAAGACTGAATGCTTTATCATACGTTAATTGTTTAAAGGGTGTTTCAAGCGTTTTGTTAAAAACTTTTTTCCATAGATGTTTGAACATCCTTTCCGTTAGAGCTTGAACATCATGTTCATCGATAAAAGACATTTCAATATCAAGTTGTGTGAATTCCGGTTGACGATCTGCTCGCAAATCTTCATCTCGGAAGCAACGTGCGATTTGAAAGTATTTTTCAAATCCAGATGCCATTAATAATTCTTTATAAAGTTGTGGTGATTGTGCAAGAGCATAGACAGAGCCTGGTTTTATACGTGATGGTACAATATAATCACGAGCTCCTTCTGGGGTGCTTTTGGTCATGTAAGGTGTTTCAACTTCGTAAAAATCATGTTTCATAAAAAAATTTCGCAATTCAAAATTGATTGTACTGCGTATTGCAAATCGTTTTTGAATTTTAGGAGCGCGGAGTTCAAGATAGCGATACGTAAGTTTAAGTTCTTCATCAATTTCATCAATATGGTCAAGTTGAAAAGGTAGTGTTTTTGCTGTATTAAAAATGATAAGTTCTTGTACGTGAAGTTCATATTTTCCGGTAGGCATATCATTGTTAGTCATTCCTTGCGCGCGTTCCACTACGGTTCCTTTTACCCCAATAACATACTCAGAACGCAAATCTTGCGCCTTTTGATAGGCGTCAATATTTATGTCACTATTAAAAATAAGTTGCATAATTCCACTGCGATCTCTTAGATCAACAAAGATTAGGTTGCCGAGATCCCGTCTTCTGTTTATCCATCCCGCAAGATATACGTTTTTATTGAGAAACAAATTAGTAATTAAGCCACACCCAGTTGTTCGCTTAAAATTGTCTTCCATGAAAGCCCTTTTTTGCGAGAACGTAACATTTTTATAACATGGTAATAATTCTTAACTATACAAAAAAAACAACGGTGCGTCCAAATTGCACCGTTGTTTTATAATTGTTTCCTGATAATGTCATATTTAGAATCTAAATTCAATTCCCATGTTTAGCGTGTAGGCTGTATTGTCACCGATGTTTGGAATTCGCTCATCTAAGAATCCGGTTTTGTCTTGTCGGTCTAATCGTTCTATTCGGTCCTTTATTCGCTGCAATTGTAACTTATTGATAGGTTTTCCGATAATATCGCTAAAATGTGTTCCCGGAATAAATATTGAGCCTACGAGGAAAAGTCGTAATGGGGGTTTTAGATAATAATTAAAAAACAGACTAAATTCGGTCCCTAAGAATTTTGAAGCATTATCTTTTGTATCTTGACCGGTTGTGGCATCATATCCTTTAACTGGCATATCTTGCCAATAAAATATCATGTTAGGATGTAATGTTAATTTTCCGTTCATGTAGTTGGGTTGCCAGTACATTGCTCCACCGGCAAAAATAAGGTTGGTAAATCCATTAACAGCTGGGGCGAATGTTCCTGCTGGACGTCGCGATATTGGTAGAGCAAGAGGTCGCTTCAGTTTTCCAGAGCCCCCCAACATAAATGCACTTCTTACTCGTTTTGCTTTTCCGGAATAAAGAGACTGTAAAGGAATAAAGCCACTATAAACGCCGTCCTTTGTAACTTCGTTTGGATTGTTGTCTCCCGATGCAAAACCAAATGTTACAGCAACATTTAAATCTTTGCATTTATTCCACCATGCAGCATCGGTTACAAACATCCAACCTTCAAGTTTATTAGTGTACTGATTTTTGAAACGTGCATCAGAATTTACGAGCGTAATTTGTTGATTATCAAGCGTGGCTGTTCCAATTTCTTTTCCGTTTTGCGATTCATCTTGAGGGCTGTTTTCAATTAGTGTTTGTGCGGTACTTCCGGGAATGTACGGAAACTTTTTGCCGTTTAATGGATCGCTAGGATTGCTTTTGTTTTGATAAATGACCTGTGTGTTGACGATTGTTTGGAAACTATCGCGGTTGTTTAATGCCGTTATGTTTCTATCCCACCCCTTTACATCTTGATGTCCAAGGTTAGTAGCATATTCAAATCCGAAATCAAAACGGCTTCCTTGATATTCGCCAGCAACACCCAAAGTTCCTAATACACTTTTGGCATCACCCAAGAATTCTACTCGTTGCTCAGGTTGTACATTGTATAGCCAGTACGGTTCAAGTATTACTCTGGCAAAATTAGGAATATTTACGGCTGTCCAATTAAGTCGGCCCGCAACAAGAAAATTAACTTTGCCAAATCCACGTTCAGGAGTTTTTCTGCATCCGTATTCCTGACCAAGAATTCGCTCAGATGTATCAAAAACATTTCCGGATTTATTTTCAAGGTTTGCGCCATAAAGATCATAAGAAAGTCTATCTTCAACGATGTCTCCGGACAATTTAATACCAAAGGCGTATTGATCAACAGCACCGTTAGTATAAAAGCCGAGAACTTCTGGTCCTACGGCATAAGCGTCACCTAATGCTATTCCTCGGCCCAATTCAAACCTGAATGCACCAATAGTGAGTGTATGGCGAGATAATGAATACCAATTGAATACATCATTAATATCAAGTTCAAGCCATATTTCTCGTATCCAGAAAAAAATTCGTGGATTATAATGGCGATGCGATCCGTAAACAACTTCTAGTGATTTAATTGTGTTGTTTGTTGTCTGGAAATATCCTTTAGGGTCTCCCCAAATGGTTTTGTTTCGTGGAGAAAAACGTGCATAAATAATGTCATGTCCATATTTTTCCCGACCATAAGAAGCATCAAATTTAAAGTCTAATGTATGGCGGGCGTATAAGATGCGATCATTAGGATTATTATCATTTAGAAGTGATATGTTTTTTCCATAAAAAAATTCCGGCCTAAAAGATCCGGTAAATGCAAACCACGTATCGCTGTCTTTGTGTCCGAAAGAGATACCGGCTAGATTAAAAGAAAGACTGAGTAATAAAATTATTGAAGAGAAACGAGTCGTTGTATGTGCTTTGTTCATTTAAATTCCTGTGAGAAACATAAAGTTGTTCTTTAATTAACTGTAAATAAAGTAAAAGAGCTCCATGAGTTGGAGCTTCTTTACTAACCCTAATTTTTAAGTGCTTCAAGTACCTTATCCTAATACTTTTGCCTTACTTGTCAATTTTTTCTCTGTTTAATTACATGCTTCTTGCGCAGATTTATGTTGTTTTTTATGTTGTCGCTATGTTATATGTCAAAAAGATGTACAGTTGGTGTCGTTTTTATGCAAAAGGGAGAGATTATGCGTAAAATGTGCATACTGCCTATTATTCTTGTTTTGTTGAATGTTTCATTTACATTTGCAGATTCATATGTTTGGTTAAAAAATAATACTCCTCTTTCTTGGTCTATAAAGCTTGGCAAATACATTGCTCGAAAAGGTAAAAAGCTTCAAAAGGGTAAAGACTGGAAGATTAATAAAAAGTCGATTGCCAAGTGGGATGCTTGGTCAGAAAAGGATGATGCATTATTATTGTTTAAGAAAAAAGATGGTGAACAATTTTGGAATTTTGAGCTTAACGGAAACCTTGATAATGTTAAGTTGCCGAAATTAGATCTTTCTGTAGGAACAGTTAATAAAAAAATGGTTGCAACATTAAAAGGTAGTGTTGGAAAACAGAATGTGGACATTAAAGTTAAAGAAAAAGAAAGACCTATAGCTGTATATTCACTGCGAATCAAAAAAGGTGAGATAAAGGGTCTTGATAGAGACTATGAACTTAATTTTACATTGAAAATGGATGGTGGTGATCTTTATGTTGATATTTACGCTGCTCACCCGTATGTTTTTCCGTCGACAAAAGGCAATGCGAATAAAATAAATGTTGTTGCTTACAATGTGTACTTTATAAATGCACCGGGCGTTGGAAGAGGGCGAGATAAACGTGTAAAATTCATTCCTAAAAAGTTGAGAGATGCTGATGTTGTAATTTTCTGCGAAGCTTTTGATGACGGAGTGCGTCGAGAACTTTTAGAAGGAATGAAAAAAGTAGGATTTAAATACAGCACTCAAATTTTGGGCGCTGGATATATGAAGCAAGGTCGCAAAGATGAGTTGCGTAATAAGCCTCTTGAACAGTCAATAATTAATTTTTCTTCGCCGCGATTTTCAAACAAAAAAGATGTTTATAGTCAAGGTGGCGAGGGAGAGCCAAAAACACCAACATTGTTTATGGACGGTGGTATAATTATAGTAAGTAAATATCCTATAAAAAAAGCCGTAGAATTGGTTTATGAAAAAGGTACTTCTTGGGATAAACTAGCACATAAGGGTGCTGTATATGCACAAATTAACAAAGATGGTAAAGATTATCATGTTTTTGGAACACATCCTCAAGCTCCATACGGGGCGGGTGGAAAAGGTGAAAAGTTACCTCAAAAAACACTGGATAAAATTTTTAGTCAATTTAAAAGATTGAAACAATTTATTGGATCTCAAGAAATACCTAAAAATGAACCCGTGATTGTTGGTGGTGATTTTAATATTGATAAGTATCCTTCTACAAAACCGGGATCATATGAAAAAGTGCTTAAAATTTTAAATGCCGTTCATCCTGAAAATATAGGTTTTCCATATTCTGCTGATAATACAGGAACGCTTGATCGAAAAAAAGAGGATGCTCGCCAGTTGCTTGATCATGTGGTTTATATAAATGGCTACCAAAAGCCTAAAAAGAGTTTTAATGAAGTAATGGTATTTAGAACCAAAATTCCTTGGGATAAGAAAAAAGCTTACGATCTTTCTGATCACTATGCAGTTCTTGGTTATTTTGATTTTTAATATTTGATATTTAAAAAGGAGAGGGATTAAATAAATCCCTCTCCTTTTTAGTTCGCAGCTGTTTCAATATTATTAATAAGAATTTTTTTGCATACGATAAGAAACTCTTCATTTGCGAAAAGTTCTTCTATGTTTAGAGATTTGTTGCTTGCAGCTTGTACGACGAAATTTGCAAAATTACCAACGATATTTGTGACATTGTTTGCAACATTGGTGGGATTATGTGGATCCCAACCTATTGCCAAAATACCTTGTGCCATGTTGGCAAGCGTGGAAATTGCAAGTCGTTGCAAATCTTGCCCATTCGGCTTTTCTTTATCATTTTCCTTTTGATAATTTGGGCAGGCCGGATTATGACAACGATGCGCGCGATCCGACTTTTCAAGGTTGCAATTTATAGATTCTTCGCATTCATGGTCTTCCGGTAATGGTTCTTCTAACGCAATTGAGTTTAAACTAAATACCAAACAACAACATATCCAGTTGTACTTCATTTCCTTTTCCCTTTTTTTATTTTATAACAATATTTTTATCTTTTATGCCGATAGCGATCTCTTTTGTTTTAGGATTTTTCAAAATATATTGCGAAACCGGAATGGTTGCATATCTATCAATAACCCGTTTTAATGGACGGGCTCCAAATTCAGGGCTATATCCACGTTCAGCAAGTTCTTTAATTGCAGGTTCCGATATTGAAAGTTTGATATGTTTTTCCTGAAGTCTTT
>Ga0180433_10006797_pt1 | contig 14847 bp, 7 predicted proteins | sample SS_ome_8_FD_132980 | JGI IMG/M metagenome (GOLD analysis project Ga0180433, IMG submission 132980) | Hypersaline lake sediment archaeal communities from the Salton Sea, California, USA - SS_1_D_1 metaG | ecosystem: Environmental > Aquatic > Non-marine Saline and Alkaline > Hypersaline > Sediment... | reverse complement strand
TGCTTAAACAATACACAGGAACTTATAATTATTCCTGATGATATCCTTAATTATTTTCCTTTTGAAATTTTGGTAACACATTTAGAAAAAAATGAGGTCACTTTTCTGATCAAAGATTTTGCTGTTTCTTATGCTGCGTCTGCCAGTTTGCTTAATCCAGACTTAAAGTCTGATCATAAAGCAAAAAACAGCTTGTTAGCAATGGGTAATCCTTATTTTGAAACTAAAAATAAAAAGAGTTTCTGGGATCAGTTTGCCAGTATTATTAAGTATAGGGCTATTTTTAGAGGCAATAATTTTCAGCAGCTTCCTTATGCTGAAACTGAGGTTCTAAAAATAGCTGAAAATTTTAAGAAACCCACTATCTGTATAGGGGAACAGGCGAATGAACAATACTTTAAGGAAACTGCTGCTGATTATAATATTATTCATCTGGCAACTCACTTTCTGGTTGATGATTCCCAGCCCATGTACTCAAAAATAGTTTTATCCCAGACCGAAAATGAATCCGAGGATGGATTTTTACAGACCTATGAAATTTATAATATGAGATTGAATGCGGATATGGTAGTACTCAGCGGGTGTAATACTGGCATGGGTGAACTGAAACGGGGGGAAGGATTGATGGGAATATCCCGTGCATTTCTCTACGCAAGAGTTCCTTCCCTTATTGTCAGTCTCTGGCCTGTGGAAGATGAGTCAACTTCGGTTTTGATGAACAGGTTTTATCAGTATCTCAATAAAGGGTATAATAAAAACAGAGCCCTGCAAAAAGCCAAAATAGATCTTATTCATGCAAAAGATCATAAAAGGGATCCTTTTTACTGGGCTTCTTTTGTATTGATTGGAAGGTAAAACGTTATTTTATTTTTGATACTATTTCTCGGGCTTCATCTTTTCTCATCAGATGGGGATGAGGTAAACTTAATATTAGTTTAAAGAATTTCCGGGATTCAGATATGTTTTCTTTCATAAGAAAAGCTTTACCTAAATACCAGTAACAATCCTCCAGATAAAATTTATTTTCTTCAGAATTTTGTAAAGCCCTTTTTAAAAAGTCAATTCCTGCGTTTACTTTTGTCGGATCGTACATATAAGATAACCCCGGAAGACCTTTTTTTGCTAATAAAAGGTAGCAAAGACCAGTATAATAGTTTGCAGTATAATTGTCAGGATTTTCTTTTAAGAAATTTTCAAATTGTTCAATAGCTGCGGTATAATTTTTCTGATTAAATGATTGCATACCTTTTGCCAAAAAAGATTCAGAATCGACTCTGGTTCTGAGAATACTTTGTTTTTCCGGTTCAATATGTGCTAAATAAAAATTATCTGAACGGCTAAAAAAAGCAATGGAATAAATACCTATTATAAGAATAATCATTATGGAACCAGCATACGCGAGGACTTTCCTAGTATTCATGGTATTAATAAAATTTTGCCATTTCTCTTTAATAATGTCAAAATAATTTTTTTGATATAATTTTTTTTTGTTTTCTTGGTTATTGCTTTTTAGGTAATCCAGAGCAGTATAAAAGGTATGATCCAGTTTTTTTTCAATCTTGTTCCAATTTTTTATAGGTTCCTGTTTTGTCTTTTGAGAAGAAAGTAAACTCTGGACCGCTTCTAAGCAAAAAGGACAGAAATTTAAATGCTCTTCAATTTTTTGTGCTTTTCTTTTAGAAAGATTATCATTGACATATTTTTGCAATAATTCGGCATGGGGACAGTGCTTCGTATTATTATACTGTAAATGTTTATAGTGGTACTTATATTGATCCATATACTGATTATTTTTATTTTTCATATTTTTATTCTTTTTATTATCACATGTATTATTTTAATGTCTCATGGCTAATTTAAATTTTCTTCTCCCATTCTGAATATGAGAGCGTACCTGATTGTAGGAGAAACCGGTTATTTCTGATATCTCTTTGTAAGATTTTTGATGAATGTAAAACAGACAAAAACATCTTTTCTGGGGATTCTTTAATTTACTTATTATTTTTTTTATTTTATTGATTGTTTCTTTTTTCTCCATATCAGAAGTAACGGTTTCTTTTTTGACCGGATCCTTTTCTTCATGTAATGGTTGAAAAAATACTGTTTTTTTTCTCCGAATGTGATCAATACATATATTGGTTGCAATCTTACAAAGCCAGGGATAAAATGGCTTCTTCAGATTAAAGGTATGAATATTCTCAAATGCTTTTATAAAAGCATCACTGGTCATGTCTTTAGCCTCTTCCTGATTACGTACTATTCTTAAACAGTGGTAAAAGAGACGCTGCTTATACTGTTCATAAATGTTCCCCAAAACTTCCTTATTCCCGTTCTGAATGAACTTTTCTATATAAAAGCTCGTGTCATCATCAAGAGAACGTTTTGGGATTTCATTTTTCATTTTATATACGGATGAATAGCTGAGATTACATAATTCTTTTTATTTATTATTAAATATAGATAATAGAGATTAAAAAATCAAAAATTTTTTATGTAATATTAAAATTCAGTTCGTATTTAATTATAGATATTAAGATAGAAATTTTTCCTACATTTTATGTTTTATATAAGGAGATATAATTATGAAATCAAAATTATTTTATTTTACAATTTTATTAGTTTTTTTTATAAGTGGCATTTCTAAACTTTCAGCCCAAGAATATGACTTCAATAATGGTACAGTCCAGGGATGGACAATGAAAGGGGCGTATGATGAGAGCATGAACGGCCCTTACTCAAATAATTTCACTTTTTCCTGGACAAATATTGTAAACTACCCTACAACTTCAACAGGCTGTGGAGCGTTGTTATTTTTTGCCTCTGGTGGTCATGGGATTACCAGTTCATCAGGTACATACTGGATTATGCAATTTAAATCACCAGATTTATCTGGTGTTTCCAGTTGGCAGAATACAACGGGAGTGTCCGCGAAAATTGTTGAGAATATGACAGTTGGATCAACTTTGTATACAAATATCATTGTGACTGTATATGATAAAGATCAGGCCAAAAATCGATCATTTTTTAGTAACCAGCTTTTAAACAGTCCACTCACATTTTGTTCCTGGTTTGACGCTAACGCTGTATGGAACAGTTTAAGCTTTGACTGGTCCTCGATTACAACATTCCCGACCAATTATACCATAAAGCGCATCACCATTCAGATCATGGGCACTATGTCTGGCTTATATGAAGGTCAAGTTGGTATTGACGAAATTGTTGGACAAAAAGGTGGCACCACAACAGAATCAATCACAGTCGATGTGCCTAACGGAGGAGAAAACTGGTATTCGGGAACAACTCACTATATCACCTGGCATACCAGTAATTTTAATGATCCGGTGAAAATTGAATATTCTGATGATAACGGTTCCTCTTATACAACTGTTGTCAGCAGTACAGCGAATGATGGTTCCTATGAATGGACTGTGCCGAGTGTGAATTCTGCTCAATGTCTGGTGCGTATATCTGATGCTGCTGACGGCGATCCTTCTGATGTCAGCGATGCTGTGTTTACTATTGGAGCATATATCGAGCTTGATGTACCGGATGGAGGAGAGGATTGGGTTGCTGGCTCAACTCATTATATTGTTTGGAATGGACAGGGTATTGATAATTATGATGTGAAAATGGAGTATTCCACTGATAACGGAGCCAGTTATACTTTCATTAATTATAAAACCAATATTGGATTATCGGGATCATATGCCTGGGAGGTTCCGAATACACCTTCTACTCAATGTTTAATACGGGTTACTGTGACTTTACCACCGGATATTTCGGATGTGAGCAGTTCTGTATTCACCATATCTTCATCCGGGAGTAACAACACGCAAACCGGCACTAATGTAAATGTATCATTAAGCAGTGATGTAGCTGTAACTTTTGATAATGTAACTGCAGCCGGAAATACAACTCTGAATACAAAGGTATCGGGTCCAACTCCACCTGGTGGGTTCAGTATTGTACCTTCAGCATCTCCGGTCTATTATGATATAAGCACAACTGCAACCTTTACAGGCAAGGTTAAAATCTGCATCAATTATGATGATACCGGTATGACTTCGTCTCAGGAATCAGCTTTGAAGCTTCAGGTTTACGAAAGCCCTTCCGGTCCCTGGAATGATATTACTACTTCGGTAGAGACGAATACTAATATTATTTGCGGTGAAGTAACCCATTTTTCCGACTTTGCTGTCATGACCTCAGGAACAGGCAGCGATTCTGATACGCTGACTATTTCCATCGATCAGGGTTGGAACTGGATATCATTAAATGTTCAACCGGCAGACTTATCAGTAGATAAAGTTATGGAGAATTTCTCCGATTTGGTTATTGTGGTAAACGGCGATGGAGAATTTTATATCCCCGGATCGGTTAACACTATTGGTCAGATTGATATTACGGAAGGATATAAAGTGTATGTTTCATCAGAACAAGATATTTCCGTAACCGGATCGCAGGTCTCGGTGAAAACCCCTATTATTCTTGCTGCCGGGTGGAATTTTATAAGTTTTTTAATGGATAAAGAGGTTACTGTAGAAGGAGCATTAGATTATATGTTACCAGATCTGGTAATTATAAAAAATGATGACGGAGAGTTTTTTATTCCAAATTCTGTTAACACTATAGGCACTATGAGACCAGGAGAAGGGTATTATCTGTATATGAATTCTCCGGATACTCTTAAGTATGAATATTTTTATTTGATTAAGTAAAATTAAAAAAATTTAATACTGTATTCAATTGTTTAAAAAGGAGGGATTAAAAATGAAAAAAATTATTTTGATTGTTATAGCAGGATTAATTATACCGGCTTTGCTTTTAGCCCAAACCCAGCATTTTACCTTCACCTCTAATACAGGAGACAGTTACAGCATTGTGATTGATGCTGCTACCCTGAATGGAAGCACTTTGTCAAACGGAGATGAGATAGGTGTATTCACTCCGGCAGATCTGTGTGTGGGAGCTTCTGTCTGGGACGGCACTACTCCTTTGGCTCTCACAGCCTGGATCAATGACAGTCAGACTACAGAAGTAGATGGATATCAGAACGGAGAAGCAATGACTTTTAAGATCTGGGAGCAGAGTGCTGATAAGGAATATACTGCTACAGCAACCTATACTCAGGGAAATGGTAATTTTGGTTCAGGAGCTTATGCTCAGTTGACTTTAACGGCAGGATCGGCTGGTACAGAATCAATAACGGTTGTGAGTCCCAATGGGGGGGAAACCTGGACTATTGGATCAGAACGGGAAATTCAATGGACCAGCAGTAATTTTTCCGATCCGGTAAAAATTGAATATTCCACAGACGGGAATGCCTCAAAAATAGAGATTGAATCCTCAACAGATAATGACGGCTCCTATATGTGGATGGTACCCAATACGCCTTCTACCAACTGCTGTATAAGCATATCAGACGCAGCTGACGGGGATCCTTTTGATATCAGTAATCAGGTGTTTACAATTGCCGCAGAATCGGCTGGTGGCTCCCTGATTGTCACCAATACCAATGATTCAGGTCCTGGTTCTTTACGGGATGCTATTACTCAGGCAAACAGCAATCCCGGTCCGGATTCTATAACATTTAATATTCCTGTCGAAGATGGTGGGTATAATGCCGGTACAGGTGTGTGGACAATTACTCCAAATAGTTTTCTACCTGGTATTACAGATGAGGGATTGGTCATTGACGGCACTACTCAGGCTGAATTTACTGGTCAACAAACAAATCCCTCAGGGCCGGAAATCATGCTGGACGGAAGTAATGCCGGATCTAGTGCTAGTGGAGTTAATATTAGTGCATCCGGCACAGAAATTTTAGGTATAGCGATTGCAAATTTTGGCTATGATGGAATAACGATTAGTCAGGTTCAAGGGGGAAGAATTTCCGGCTGCTATATAGGAGTCTCAGCTGATGGTTCTGATGCTTTACCTAACGGATCAAATGGTATAAATATGAATAACACCATTGGGTTTCAAATCGGCCCTCTTGATACAATACCAAATATAATATGTAGTAATATATTACATGGTATTTACATGGTTGCCTCATCCCATAATATTTTTATGGGAAACATCATTGGCTTAAACAGCTTTAAAAATGATACACTGGGAAATGGTAAGGAAGGTATGTTTATGATGAGTGAATGTGACAGTAATGAGATATTTGACAATTATATAGGTGGCAATGGTCAGGATGGAATTTGTATTATTACCGGAAGCGGAAATATGATTGCAAATAACAGTATTGGATGTAATTTCGAACAACCGGAAAAAAATCTTGGTAATCGTTCCTGTGGGATATATATTGAGGATCAAAGCAATCATGTTGAGTGTAATACTATTGCTCATAATAAGGTATTTGGAGTTCAAATATACGGAGCGCAGGCTCTATATAATACAATAAGCCGTAACAGTATTTTTGGGAATTTATGGGCGGGGATCAGTAATGATGACGGCGGTAATAATGATTTGACTCCGCCGAGTATTACCAGCATTTCTTCAAATTCAGTATCAGGCACTGCACCTGCTAATTCGACTGTAGAAATTTTTGCAGATGCAAATAACCAAGGAGCTCATTATTTAGGATCGACTCCCTCTGATGAATCCGGGAATTTTAATTTTACTGGTGAACTGCCTCCTGATATGAATATTACTGCTACAGCTACTGATAGTGAAGGCAATACCTCTGAATTTTCTCAGGCAATGCAGACGTTGGTCAATGAGAAGAATAAGGATCAGTTACCCCAGGAGTTTAGACTCTATCAGAATTTTCCCAATCCTTTTAATCCGGTAACCACTATCGGTTTCAGTTTACCTCTGGATACCTTTGTTGAAATTAATGTGTACAGTATATCAGGTCAGAAAATTACCACTTTGGTTAACGAAAAGATGGGAAAAGGGTATCATAACATTCAATTTAAAGCAGAAAATTTACCTTCAGGTGTGTATTTGTACTGTATAAAAACTGATAGGTTTGTACAGGTTAAGAAAATGATGTTGTTGAAATAATATTGATATTTTCTGCAGAATAGTGTTGTTTTCTTAATTAGGAAGGATATTTATAGAAAAATATAAGAATTATTTACCACGAAGTTCACAAAGCACGAAGATAGTACTATTTATTTTAAAATTTTGAAATAAATATCTTCGTGTTTTTCGTGATAATATTAAGGTTTATCTTTAAAAAAGGGGGGTATTATGAAAGAACATAGTAGTAAGAAATTTTCATTTATGTCAATATTGATGATCATACTTCTGCTTAGCTGTCTGAGTGCCGCTGATCTGTTGGCTCAGTATAAATTCCAGGGTCGGGTTTTTTGGGTAACTAAACAGTCGAATGTGGGCAATTGGAATAAAGCAACAGCTATTTCGGGGGTGACAGTAACTTTGTATGGTTCTCTGGATTCAAATAGTCTTGGTCAAAAGATTACCAGTCAGAAGACTAACAGCTCAGGGTATTATGAACTCTCTTCCCAAGGTGGATTTGAGGTGTATACGATAGTTGAATCTCAGCCTTCCGGTTATACTTCACTTGATGCAACTTCTCCGGGGGGATCTAAAATAAATAATAATAAAATTCAATTTACTACTGACAATAAGCCTTTACGTGATCAGAATTTAACCGGTAACATATTCTGGGAAAAGCCGGAAGAGAGCACTAATAATCCTCCTGATGCGGTAGATGATAATTCTTCTGTTGCCATGAATACCTCTGTTACTATTTCCGTACTTAGTAATGACAGTGATCCTGATGGTGATGCTATAAGTCTGTCAAGTGTAACCTCACCTTCACATGGCACTGTAGCTAAAAGCGGAAATCAGGTTACCTATACTCCAAATTCAGGATATGCTGGTACAGATAATTTCAACTATACAATCAGCGACGGGAAAGGGGGAACGGATCAGGCCAAAGTTACGGTAACAGTACGGGGCAGTACCAGTGATGACTGCGAGATCAGAGGTGTGAAATTCAATGATAGCAATAACAATGGTAAAAAAGACACCTGGGAATCTGGTTTGTCAGGTTGGACCATATTTCTTGATGCCAACACGAATGGAGCCCTGGATACAGGAGAGAAAAGTACGACCACTGCAGCTGACGGCAGTTACAGTTTTACTGAGTTATCCAGTGGTACTTATACAGTGGCGGAAGTGCAGCAAACGGACTGGATCCAGACAATTCCCAACAATCCCAATGATTATTATGAACTGACTCTGAGTTCCGGTCAAGTTGTTCAGGATATGGATTTTGGTAACTATTACAGCGGAGCCCTACAATATGATTATGGTGATGCACCTTCTTCCTTTCCGGATGCTTGGCATACTCCGGGAACAATCTGGTTTGGATCCAATAATGATCACCCTGATACTGAATCCGGTACTCAGACCGATTTTAATGCCTTAGGAGATGACAATAATGGCAGAGATGATGAAAACGGTTTGATTGATTATCAATTTGTTAAGGGGCAAAAGAGTTACATCCAATTTTTGATTTATGTTAGTGCTGCGGTAGATTTCCAAATTAATGGCTGGATAGATTTCAATCAGGATGGGGATTGGAATGATACAAATGAGGAAATTTTTGATGTAAATTTAAGTCTTGAATTTGGCTTCTACTCTTTAAGGATTACATATATTGGAGTGCCTGTCAATGCAAAGCTGGGAAGTACCATGGCTCGATTCCGTATTACTACTGATACCTCAATTCCTGCATCGCCTTCAGGATACGGAGGACCGGGTGAGGTCTGTGATCATGTAGTGAGAATTTTGGCCGAAGGCCAACCAATACCAGAAGGGGGGGAGGTATTTGGGTATAAATGGAACGATATGAATGGTAACGGTCTCTGGGATCCGGATGAATCCGGACTGCCAAACTGGACTATCTGGCTGGATGCCAATCAGAACGGAGTAGAAGATGCTGGTGACAGATATACTCAGACTGATGCCACTGGATATTTTATATTTACAGGTGTTGCAGATGGCACTTATGAAGTGGGTGAAGAGCAAAAGCCGGGATGGTCACAGATTTATACCACTAATTCAGTAACCGTGAAAGAAGGAGAAATCAGCATAGGAATTTATTTTGGAAACAAGCAGGAAGAAACAGCAAAAAAATATGATTTTGGTGATGCACCTGTACCTTATCCTACCTTCCTCAAGGATAATGGTGCCCGACATATAATCGATGGTCCTTCCCTGGGAACAGCACCTGATGCTGAAATTAATGGGCAGCCGGATCCTTGGATTAGAAGTGATGGAAGGTGTTTTTATGCATTTGGTGATGATATAAATGGCATATATTATGATGAAGACTGCTTTCTTTATTTTCAAATTGTACCTGGTGATAACTGTAAACTATACTGTTATGCAGATACTACTGGATATCTTAATGCTTGGTTAGATCTTAATATTGACGGGGATTGGGCAGATGTAGATGAACATATTATTGTGGATCAACTCATGAGTCCGGCTCTCGTCACTCCTCCATCTAATCTTTATGAAAAAAATATTTTTATTCCCCTGACCGCTGATACAGGTACTACATTCTTACGGTTTCGAATAAGCAGTATTCCCGGACTTTCATATGACGGAGTAGCTCAGGACGGTGAAGTTGAAGACTGGGAAACTAAGATTTATTTACGAGATTTTGGCGATGCACCTTTACCTTATCCTACTACCAGGGCTGATAATGGCCTAAGTTTTCATTGTTCTTTAAACAAAAATTGGGCTTATAGAACATGTCTGGGGAATACAGTGGATGGTGAATATGATGCTTTAAAGGATCCTCATGCAGAAGGAGATGATGACGATGGTTCAGATGATGAAGATGGTATACGATTCTTAACCTCTTTTTTACCGGGACAGATAGCAAAAATTGAATATACTGCTATTTCCGGAGATGAGTGTACAGGTAAATTTCTGGGGGGCTGGATAGATTACAACCAGGATGGGGACTGGACAGATTCAGGAGAGAAAGTTATTGATAAGGATTTAGGTTTATTTCGTGGAAAAATAACAGATACTTTTGTTACTACTGTACCTGCTTCTGCAGTTCCAGGAACTACATATGCCCGTTTCGCTTTGAGTTATAATAAAACACCCGGATTGCAAGGAGCAGTAAATAATTATGGTGAAGTGGAAGATTATGAGATCTATATTGAAGACACAACTTCCACTTCAGGTATCGATTACGGTGATGCTCCTTCTTCCTATCCTCAGGCAAGTCATACTATAGGAGGAGGTACCTGGTTTGGTGGATTTAATGATGCACCGGATGCAGAATCCGCTTATATCTCTCATCCCCATGCTCTGGAGGATGATGTAAGCGGGGACAGAGATGATGAGGATGGTTTGGTGAATGCAAATTTTATAATTGGTAAGAGAGGTGAGTTTAGATTCAATTCATTTGTCGATAAAAACAATGACTATACTTTAGTATTTGCACTTGACCTGAATCAGGATGGTGACTGGAGTGACTTAAATGAATTTTTTAATATGCCTATAAAGAAAAGTATGTTTTCATCTTTACCTCCAGGTCAACATTGTTTCCCTATAGATATCGTATGGACTACAATTCCAGCATCTACTACACCTGGTCCGAGTTACCTTCGTATGCGTATTATTAAAGGATGGGATATAAGCATGAGAGAGTATACTCATGAAGTTACAGGTGAAGTGGAAGACCATGAGGTTATGTTCAAGTCCTCCGGGGATACAAAACCACCCGGTGGTAGGATCTGGGGCTATAAATTTGAGGATCTTAACGGTAATGGTGCCTGGGACAGAACTACGGAGCCGGCTCTTCCTAACTGGACTGTATGGCTGGATGATAATAATGATGGGATCTCTGATCATTTTACCACTACTGATGTTACAGGAGAGTTTCGTTTCACTGGTCTGGCAGACGGTACCTATACTGTGGGTGAGGTGCAGCAACCAGGCTGGGTGAGAACCTGGCCCCCAGATCCCGGGACCCATTCCATTACTGTAAACACCTCTGAGGATTTCAGACTTATTCCAGCTTTATTATTCGGAAACCAGCATACGGGAGAAGAGGGTGAAGGGGCGGTTAAATGGCGGCAGCAGCCTTTGCTCCACCCTGGAGAGAATGATACTGTCTTTTACCGGGGATGGAGAGAAACCTCATTGCTGGGGGACACCTTGGTTGCGGATGACTGGTTCTGCTATGATCCCCGTCCGGTCACCCGGATACAGTGGTGGGGAGCCTATGCAGACTGGGACAGCCTGATTCCCCCTTCCAATGCTCCCCGGCAGTTCCATATCAGTATCTGGATGGATGTCCCAGGAGAGGAACCTGAGGGATGGAGTCATCCGGGTGAATTGGTGCAGGAATATCGGGTAAGCAGACTGGAAGTAAATGAGATGTGGAGTGAATTTTATGACTTTCCGGATAGTATGAAGAACCCGGCTTCCTGTTTTACCTATACCTATTATCTTCCCCCTGAGGACTGGTTTTATCAGGAGGGTGATTCCACCGTGTACTGGCTGAGTATTGCGTCTGTATATGAGGAAAGACCTGATTCTCTGGTCTGGGGCTGGCTTACCCGGGAACATTATTTTCATGATGATGCAGTTAGAATATTTGATCCGCTTGAGCTGAATCCGGGAGATGAATTCCAGGAAGGAAAGCCTGTAGCTGATTTCTGGGATATGTCCTTTGTCCTGGGAACGGATGAGATACAGGGAGATTTTGATTTTGGGGACGCTCCGCATGAGGGATATGGAACTACCATTTTGTGGAACGGAGCTCAGCATTTAATGGATTCTTCTGTTTATCTGGGGCAGGCCTGGGATGATGATTATGACGGTCAGCCTAATCTGGGTGCCCAGGGTGATGATGATGACGGGCTGGATGATGAAAACGGGATTATATTTTCAGGAGATTTAGTACCGGGAGAGCCATCAGAGTTATCAGTTCAGTCTTCGGGATCCGGATTTCTGAACGCCTGGATCGATTTCAATGGTGACGGAGACTGGAGAGATGACGGTGAACAGGTCTTCACGCTAAGAGAATTGACTGGAGGAATGCAGGTGTTGGAATTCACTGTCCCGGACCAGTCAGTTGAGGGACTTACCTATGCTCGCTTCCGATTCAGTACGGAACCAGCCTCAGCATTTTGCGGTTTTATGATGGACGGGGAAGTTGAGGACTATCAGGTCTATATAGGATATGGCACTAAAGTACTGGATCAACCACATAATCATATTCCGGATCAATTCTGTCTCCATCCCAATTATCCTAATCCCTTTAATCCCAGTACTACTATTAGTTTTGAGATTCCGGCTGCTGTACAGGTACGCCTGGTAGTGTATAATCTTTGTGGCCAGGAAATTGCCCAGCTGGTTGACAGAAGGATGGAGCCCGGCAGATACAGGGTTCAGTGGGATGGAAGGGATAAATATGGTCGAACTGTATCCACAGGCGTGTATCTGTGCAGACTTATCACTGATCAGTATTCAGATACGGTTAAGCTTTTGTTGATGAAATAATTTCAATATATTAAAACAAACCCCGATTCTAAGCGGAGTTGGGGTTTGTTATTGGTTTTAGTGATTTGAAAATTATGAAATATTGAGAACTTTAAAGTCCCCTGATAAGGGGGATTTAGGGGGTTTAATTTTATTCTTTTGATCCATCACTAATATATAAAATTTTCAAAAATAATTTTTTTTAGTAAACCCCTCTTTATCTCCCCTTATCAGGGGAGTTTCATAGTGATATTATTTTTGAAAATTTTATAATCTTAAATGAACTATTACATTAAAATGTTAAATCAATTTGTATTTACAGTTACAGATCGTTAAATTGTAATATTCAGTAATAATATAGGATAATCATCATAAAGGAAACATTCATGAAAAATCCAAAATCACGGCATGAAAAGCGCTGGGGGGAGAGGGGAGATCTCACCGGTGAACACGGCATAGGAGATGCAGGTCAGCTGTTCTTTGCAATTATATTTTTCGGAGTATGGATTGCTGATTCTTTCTTTCTCAACTATACTACTCAGTTAAATCATTTTATTTCTGGCTGGATACGGAATACTCTGGGTATAGCAATTCTGATTATATCCGGATATTGTGCCTTAGCTGGTATGATGATTGTGTTTGGTGAGGTGAGAGAAAATCCTTCTGTGATCCGTAAAGGAGTATTTAGTGTAGTCCGGCATCCTATTTATGTGAGTGAGGTGTTGTTATATCTGGGTATGTTCATATTAAGTATGTCTTTGGCTTCACTTGCAGTGATGCTTGCTGCTACTGTATTTTTATATTTCCTCTGTCGCCATGAAGAGAAATTATTGTTGAAACGATTCGGCAAGGATTATGAGAATTATATGCAGGAGGTGGGGATGTGGTTTCCTTGGGTTAAAAAAGATCGAGGATAATTTGTCTTTCTCGTGAAAGCGGGAATCCAGGTGGGAAGTGGTTAAAAGAAGCATTATCTAATTTTTTATTAATATAATTGACATATCCAGATTTACATTTTTTTTTATTGTCCAATATATTTTTTTTATTTCGTCCCTAAAGGGACTTAATTTTTTACATTTATTGGTCTATAAATATTCCGTCCCTTACGGGACAAGTTCATATTTTATGGTCAGTTTTTTATGATTTCTGTCCCTTTAGGGACATTATATTTATAGAAAATTCATACATATAAACATTAAGCCCCGTTCGGGGCGTAATATTATCTTTAAAATAAACCTTAAAAAGGTTTTAAATTGGCGAGATGGGGAATTATTATTTTTTGATAAACTCAGCCTGACAATATAAACCAACCTCCCGAAGGTTCAAAACCTTCGGGAGGTTGAATATACTCACCCTTCTTCAATGGACTCAGAATTATAAATTATGGCTGTTGGATGAGCCTGATGTTGGATGATATCTTTATCAGCCTTTATATCCCCAGGTGCAGAGAGTACGGATGGTGTGGGCATCATCTCTGAGCTCTTTTTGCTGAACATTCTTTAACGGTACATCCTGAAAAGCTTCTTTATAATCTGCTGCACTCCACAATGTCATAGGAACATCCATATCCTGAGGCCAGGAATGTGTTTCCTTGTTTTCATAGTAGAAATCAACCAGGATCATTAACATACCTTTTGGTTCCAGAAGAGAAGCAGCTTTTTCAATACCTTCTTTGATGTCAGAAAAGTAGTAAAAAGTTTCCATAGAGAAAATAGCGGAGAATGTTGTGTTCCGGGGTGGTTTCCAGGTGAGAAAATCATCTGCCTGGAGTATGACATTATCCAGATCCTTTGTACGCTGCTTTGCCTGTTCCACCATATTAGGACTGATATCCAGTCCGTAGCAGCAGCCGTTTTTATATTGATTAAGCGCCATGTAATGTATCCCATATCCGTTCCCGATACCGATCTCCAGATAATTACCCTGAGACGGAGAGATCAGTTCAAAGGCCTGTTTTACCCGCTGCCAGTGACCTTTTTCCATACCTTCTGCATGATGATCCAGAGCCCATTGATCAAAAATATCTTTCGCTGATGATTTATCTGATTTCAAGAATACCTCTTTTTTAAAATTGTTGATTTTTTTTCTAAAGATAGTGTTAACTTTTTTTAAAAGCAACCTGATAAAGTTTTATTTTTATTTGTGAATAGTATGATAATAAAATTTTAACGTAGAGTAGGTAAAGATATCGGAGAGTTCGCAACAAAATAAATATTTAATAACTATAGGTTGATGGCAAAATGAAAGTGCACCCCCCAAGGGGGTTGCATGAACAAAAAATATTTTGTATTTTCATTTGACATTTTTTCCTTAAATTGTAAAGGTTGTCATGATCAAAAAAAACTTATT
>Ga0180433_10006796_pt1 | contig 14849 bp, 13 predicted proteins | sample SS_ome_8_FD_132980 | JGI IMG/M metagenome (GOLD analysis project Ga0180433, IMG submission 132980) | Hypersaline lake sediment archaeal communities from the Salton Sea, California, USA - SS_1_D_1 metaG | ecosystem: Environmental > Aquatic > Non-marine Saline and Alkaline > Hypersaline >... | reverse complement strand
TACCTTGAGACGGTCCGGTCGGTGGCCGAGACGTTCCGCGCCCACGGCGCGGTCCCGGCTGTGGAAGATGAGGCCAAGGCCCCGTGCTCTCCCCCTGCGGCCGAATCACGGTCCACGTCTCGGCCCACAGCCAAAGAGACGTCAGACAGTGCCTCCGAGGACTTGACACAATGAAGAGACTGACCATTCCATGCATCGTTCTCGTCATTATTGCCTTCGCGCCGGCGACTGCACTTGGGAACATGCCAGCCTCCGCGCCATCCTCGCATGCCAAGAGTGATCAGGCGAACGCAACACCCCAAACGCCCCCGCAATCGCCGCGACGAAAAGACGAGCATTTCTTGACGCTGGCGTCTTCGCGGGAGCTATACGACCGCATTCGGTCGAAGAGGATTGACGACAAGCTATTGGCGCAGCTGGCGCGCAATGCAGAGGGGAGCAACATTGCGGCTGAACGTGACGAATGCCGATTGCTCCGCGCGATGGTGTTGCTGGTCTCAGGCAAACACAAGGATGCGACGGCAGCTTTTGCAGATGCGGCCCACGAGGCCAGGACGCCGATGATTGCACTGACTGCCTTGCGATACAAGCGGCTGCTGGAGCTCTGTCCATCCGGGATTGTGGACGGTTCATCGATTGCGGACGTTCGCACCTTCGATTCGGCTTGCCGCAAGTATGCCAACGCCCGGGCACGGCAGGTTGAGATGCTAACGTCTGAGGCCAACCGTGGGAGTCTGCTAACGCTGCCAGCCTGGCGGCAAGCATGGCTGAAACTGGATGAGGCACGGCGGGCCTATGCGGACGCTGAGCTACTGGGGGCGAATGCTCCCCTGCTGGAAGAGAAGTTAGCGGCTTTCGAGAGCACTCGCCTACGCGTTGGCACAGCCGGTGCCAGGCTGCTGACTATCGACGCTGAGCGGGGGAAGAATCGGCTCCTGCGAGTGCTTCCGATGCTCCGGCGCGATGAGCAGGGCAACTGGGGGCCGCCCCGAGTCGTTGCCGGTGTGAACAGGATTGTCGAAGGCATCCTGGGGGCCAGGAATGAGATGCGAGGTATAGCCGAGATCGTCGGGGGGACCGACTGCGGACGGGGTGGCTCCGTGCCGTCGGAACTGCTATCAATGGCGTCGGAGGCCGGTTGCCTGAAGGTCCCGAACACAGAGGATAACCAAGTGCTGCTCTTGGGGTTAAGGTCCCTGTTCGAGGAAAACACGCCTGCTGCAGACGAACTGGCCCGGCCCGCGCATTGCGTCTTTCAACTGAAGGTCATTCCCATCACCCGGGCGGAACGGCGAAGGCGATGAATCCTCCCGCTATCGTCACCGACGAGCTGGTGCGCAAGTTCCCACTTGACAATGGAATAGCGACGCCGCCTGCAGATGGCTTTGACGTCGAGGCGCACGAGCGCATTGGATGTTTTGCGTTTGAGTTTTGCGTTCGTCAGACTTAGACTCTCTGTTGTGTCCTGAGCGACCATGCTCCATGGAAGCACGAGAAATCGTCGGCCCGAGCATCCTTTGGAGATTGACTTGGAAGGGGTAGAGTAGGGATGAGCAGGACAGACATCTTCGAAGCGACGGTTGAGCATTTTCTGGCGCCCATCATGCACCACATGAAGGACCGGAACGTTTCGGAGATACTCATTAACGCTCCCGACGAGATATACGTTGAGAAGGAAGGTCGGTTGACAAAGACCGACGCCACGTTCGAGAGCGAGGCCGCCCTCCGCGCAGCCGTCAACAACGTCATGCAATACACCGGCCGGCGCGTTACGGAGGAGCACCCGTTGATTGACTCACGTCTGCCGGACGGCAGCCGGGTGCATGTGATCCTCGCGCCGTTGTGTCGCGGCGGCACGTGCATGACGATCCGCAAACGCGCCAAGATGCTCCTCGATGCCCAGAGCCTGTTGCGATTGGGTTCCTGGACGCCCGAGGCTATGGACTACCTGCGCATCTGCGTTCTGGCGGAGAAGAACCTGCTGGTGGCGGGAGGGACCTCCAGTGGCAAGACCTGCCTGCTGAACGTGCTGAGCGGATTCGTCCCAGACCATCAGCGCATCGTCACCATTGAAGATTCCGCGGAGTTGAATCTTCGGAAGGGCCATTTGGTATCATTGGAGTCGCGTCCGCCGGATCGTTGGGGTCGTGGCGAAGTGACCATTCGGGACCTGTTTCGGTCATCGTTGCGCCTCAGACCGGATCGAATCATCATCGGCGAGGTCCGAGGCGCCGAGGCGCTGGACATGATCCAGGCGATGACGAGCGGACACGCCGGCAGCATGTCCACACTGCACGCCAACACTGCGCTGGACGCGATGAACCGCTTGGAGACGCTGGCGATGATGAGCAAGCTTGAGCTTCCGCCGCACGCGCTTCGCTCGCAGATCACTTCCGCCATCGATGTAATCGTGCAGATGGCGCGATTCAGTGACGGGCGTCGGGGTCTGACGGAGATCGCCGAAGTTCTACCCCTGGATGCCGACGGGCACTACCGTGTGCAGCAGATGTTTGAATACGTCCTTGCCCCGGCCAGGGGCGAGGATGATCGGTCGGCCGGTTCGCTGCTACCGACGGGAAAGACCAGCGCCTTCGCCGATGAATCGAACGTCCGCCTACTGCGCCCGCAGTGGGGATCAGCGGCGGGCCTATTGGACGCGGTGAGCGAATAGATGCAATTATCGGCCGTACTCGTCGTGCATGCGGTTTGGGCAAATGGGCAATAGACAAATGGGCATTCGGACAATTGGGGCAGACCAGAGCGGACAGATGACCGTGGAGTGGTCGCTACTGCTGGCGGCGTTCGGATTGCCGATGATCTGCGTGCTGGCCATGCTGCTTTCAGTGCTGGCGGGACACTATCGGACCTTGACGTGTGTGCTCACGCTGCCCCTGCCATGACTCTGGGCGGCGCGGGGCGACATTGGACAGAGACTACTGGGTAGATTGCGAGGTGAGTATGAAACTCAAGGCCATCGGCCGAAGACTGGCGGCGATGCATCGGGACGAGCAGGGCGCGGACTTGATTGAATACATCCTGATAATAGCAGCCATTGCGCTACCGTTACTGGGTGTGATCATCTACTACCGCAAAGATATCACGGAATGGGTGCAGGGCCAGTATGAAGAGATCAAGACCGAAAGCGACGATACGACGATACCGTAGCGGCTGTGGTGCGGCTGGCCCGGCGGGCGAGGGAGTGGCGTGCATGACAAGGTTTGGCCCGGAGGCGTGGGCGTATGGCGTGCTGGTGGCGACGCTGATGGTTGCTGCCGCCACGGACGTGCGCTGCGGCAAGATCTATAATTGGACAACATACCCAGCTATAGCGGCGGGCCTGGTTGGGCACGCGTTGGCAGGTGGTCTGCTGGGTCAGGGCGGGCTGGTCGGAGGCATGGGCTTGCCGGGCGCCTTGGCAGGCCTGACGGTGGGCTTTGGGCCCCTGTTGCTGGCTTGGATGGCCGGTGGCGTCGGCGGCGGAGACGCCAAGATTATGGGTGCAGTCGGCGCCTTGACCGGGTGGCGTTTCGCTCTGACGGCGCTGTTTTACGGCTTGGCCGTCGCGGCCGTAATGGCCTTGGTGATCCTTATAGGCCGGCGGATGATGGTTCGGACGCTCGGGCGCATTGGGCGATTTGTCTTGCTATGGTTCTTGAAGGCTAAGCCGGCCAGCCCGGCCACGGAGCAAAGCCCCACGGTGCCCTTCGGTCTGGCACTGTGCATCGGCGCGGCGGTGGCACTGATCTTCACGTTCCTCTACGGACCTAGCGAGAGGATGTTCTTGTTGGGAATCTAGAGCGGTTGGTGCGTTGTTGTCGGCCGTCCGGCAAGGCGGATCGGGAGGTGCATCGTTAAGTCCTTTTGCAGAACCGTCACAGATCCCCCAAGACAGGCGTGCAGTGACAGTTGAGACCCCACAACTTGGCAAGCGATGGCGACGGCTTGCTGGCGCAGCCGCGCTGATCGTTGGGCTGTGCGCCGTGGCCCTGTGCGTATGGTGGGGTGGCTGGCTATGGGAGGTCCGGTCGGGAAGCGTGAGCCAGCGGAGCGTGCTGGGGGATCCGCAGTTTCGATTTTTCGCCTATGTGGCGGCGGGATCGCTGATTGCTGCGGCGGGATTGGTGGCGGCGTTGCTTCGCGCCGGTCGGCGCTTCTGCCAGCAGACCGGCCGACGCCCCGGGAGCGAGGACGGGACCGCCATGGTCGAATTTGCCCTGGTTCTGCCGATTGCCATGGTAATCGTCCTGTTGACGGTTCAATCTTCGATGTTGATGGGCGCCTATCTGTGCGTGAATTATTCCAGCTATTGCGCCGCGCGTGCGGCGGTGACCATCGTGCCGGCAGAACTCGGCGACGAAGGGCCAAACGTCGTGGCGGACGAGTCCGACACGGCCGGGTCGGAGAAGATTTGGCGCATCCATCAGGCGGCTGTATGGGCGGTTATGCCGATTGGCAACGGTGCGCATGAGCAAATCAGTCCGTATGCCGACGTCCTGGTCGATGGCTTGGAGAGCCTGTTAGGGCAGTATGATCTCTCATCCTGGACGGCCCTGCGGGAGCGTCTGGGACGCAAGCTTGCCTACGCCGCGCAGAATACGACCGTGCGCCTAACTCCCCCGACCGACGGCTCACAATACGGCGAACACGAGGACCTGACGGTGACGGTGCGACACAACCTGTATCTGTCCGTCCCGTATGCGTCATCGCTCTTGGCTTGGCTCGATAGCGAGCATTCCGTGAAAGTCGCCCCGGGACGATATGCGGTATGGGTGGAGATTCCATGCACACTGACCAACGAAGGTATCTCGGATCGCATTGAGCTGGAGCCGCCAGCATCGCCGTAATGCGGAGTCGATGCGGCGAGGAATGGATAGATGACGAATGACGAATGAACAAGACCAAGCGTTTTCCACCGATGGACTGAATCCGGGCGATAGGATCGGTAAGTACGAAGTGCGCCAGCGCCTTGGCGAGGGCGGACAGTTTATCGTCTACGAAGCGCACGATGCGTTGCTCGATCGGTCCGTGGCCATCAAGCAAATCGTCCCGAGCTTGGCGCAGGATGCTCACTATCTCAAATCGCTGTGCGAGAACCTGCGCAGGATCGCTCGCCTGGGGCAGAAGAACGACGCCATCGTCACCATTCACGAGGTCATGGAAGATCCGAGAGGATTGTTCTACGTCATGGAGTTCGTAGAGGGACATACGCTGGCGACTCTCATCCGAGAGTCCGACGGGCCGATCGATCCCAAGGCGGGTCTGTTGATCCTGTTCCGTCTGGCCGCAGCGTTGCACGGCATCCACGGCGAAGGCCTGATCCACCGCGACTTGAAGCCCGGAAATATCATTCTCACCAAAGGCTTTCGTCCGAAGATCATCGACTTCGGTATCGCCATGGCTGGTGACGACGCCTCGATGCCACTGGCGACGACAAAGTACCTGGCCCCCGAGCTGTACGACGGGACCTCGGCCGACGCGAGGTCCGATCTGTATTCCCTGGGCTTTCTGATCTACGAGATGCTGTTGGGGAAGACGGAGTTCAATGAAGTCTTCGCCGATGTCATCCGAGACCCGCACAGTGAATCGCTGCGCTGGATGAAGTGGCACGGCAACAAGTCCGTCATCGCCCCATCCCTGCACGAGCTGAACCCAGCCATACCGGAAGCTCTGTCACGAATTGTTGCCAGACTCATTGAGAAGGACCCTGACAAGCGGTTCCGCAGTGCCGAGGATCTTGGCCATGCCATCAAGGCGAGCTTCTCTGCCAAGGGCCATCGAGGTGCGGGCAGGTGCCCTGCGGACATGCTTGCGGCCATTACCGCACAGGAGGCGAAGCACGCGATTGACGACGAGCTGGGCATCGAGTCCCCAGAGGGGCTTTCCGGGCTGGACCTCTCCGGCCTGGGTGAGACGCAAGAAGAGGGTGACTCCTTTGAAGAACCCGCAACTGCCGCGCTGCCCAAGGCACCCATGAGCCGCCGTAGGAAGAGGACCATGGTCTTCGTGGGCGCGGTGGTGCTTCTGTTGCTGCTGGGCACCGGTGTCGGCTGGATGATCCATATCCATCGGCTGCGTGAAGCGAGGGCGACGTCGGCGACTGGACTGTTTGATGACGGTTCGGAGTTCTACCAGGCCGGACGATATGGCCAGGCCCTGGAGAAGCTTGAGGTGCTGCGCAAGAGATATCCAGCTGCGTCCCAGTCTGCCAAGGCCAGTGTGCTCGCGCTCATCTGCCGGGCACGGCTGGCCGTGCAGGACCGGCAATGGCGGCAGGCCCAGCTTTACGAGGACGACGCCAGGGCAGCTGCGGAAGATTTGCAGGAGACCAGCAAGTCCAAGGCCCTGGATGAATGGGTCCGTCAACAGCTTCAATCGCTTGAGGAATTGAGCAAGCTACGTTTGAGCTCCAACACTTTCTGGAATGCATTCGAAGAGGTGCAACAGAAGCTGCCCAAGGCGATAGGTGAGGCGGATTTGGATGCGGTTCTGAAGCTCTTCAAGGATAGGGTCGGCGCTGCTGATGTCGTGCTGACGTCCGAGCAGGAGGCGCTGGCCGCCGCCCTGGTACAGGACATTCTGCGCCGTAAGTGCCTGGTTCTGTTCGACGGTTACTTGGCCAAAGGCGATGCGCTGCTCCAAGAGACGCGGTTCGAGGCAGCGGATGCCGCGTATGGGCAGGCAGCCGAAATGTTGGGCGAGCAGGACGAGATGGTCCGGGCGATGTCGCCCCAACAGCGCGGCTCGCTCCTGGCCGCGGTGGCCAGCAAGCGCAGCGACTTGCGGGCCCAGCAGCGCAGCCGCCAGGCCTTCGAAGCGGTTCTGGCGGCGGAGAAGCAGGGCGATCGGTCGGGACTGAGGGCGGCCCTGCGCCACGCCCTGAGGGTCGATGGCCTACCCCCGGCCGATCGCGAGAATTACATGGCCCGCTTGCTGGACTTGGAGGTCGAAGAAGCTGTGGAGGCAACCCACGAGCATCTGGCGGCCGAGCGGTACGATCTCGCGAAGGCAACCTTGCAACAGGTCCTGCATAAGGCACCCGGCGATAAACGGCTAATGGCCCTGGCCAAAGAGGTTCAGATGGCAGCCGATCGCTCAGCGTTTATCCAGGCCGGCGACCAAGCGGCGCTGAAGTTCGACTTTGCCGAAGCGATGAAGCAGTATGCCCAAGCCGCCAAACTCGGATCCGACGACACTCTGAAGCGCAAGATCTGCGATGCGCAATACGAGATTGAGATCCAGCGCGCCAGTAGATTGAGTCAGGCCGGGATGTACGATCAGGCCGAGGAGGCATACCGACGGGCCCGCAAGATCAAGCCATCCTCCCACGCTCAGGTCGAGGCGCTGCTGGTGGTGATGCGCGCGCGGCGGCAATACGAACAGTTTCTGCGCCAAGGCGACGAGCAGCGACGCAAGAAAAAATGGCGGGATGCAATCCGTTATTACAACCAAGCCAAGGATCGGGCGCAAGACACGCGCGAAGTGGACGAACGTATCAGCGAGACCCACTACGAAAGGCATCTCACCGACGGCAAGGAGGCGTTGCGAGAGGAGAACTACCCCATGGCCCTATGGCACTTCAAACAGGCTCAGCGATACAAGGACACGCCCGAGGTCCGCTCACTGCTCGAACAGGCCAGCGCCGAGGTCCAACCGTAGCCCGACTACGTGAGAGCCTGCCATGATCGGACGCGCACGATATCTTGCTTCTATCGACTCTAGGCGGCGCGGGGCCGTGTTGGTGGTCATGCTGCTGGCCATGACATTGCTTGTGGGACTGGTGTTCTTCGTATACAACCTTGGCGATCAGGTCAACCACCGTCTTGACCTCCAGAATACCGCTGATTCTGTGGCGATCAGTTCTTCTGGTTGGATGGCGCGGAGCTTGAATACCGTTGCGATGGGTAACGTCGGCCAGGCAAAGTTGATCTCTTTGGCGCTCGTGCTTGACGCCGTGCCTCTCGCCGCGGAGCTGGCCGTCAAGGAGCTTCAGGAAGCCCAGGTTTCTGGCGATTCCCTTGGGTTGGGACTGGCAAATCAACTAGCCAGGGGAGTGCCAGGTAGTCGCCAGGAGCACGGCTACAAATGCAGTGCCAGCTTTGCGAAGGTCGTTGCCGACGCTATCTTGCTCATGCCTGCGAGCGAGCCGGTCTTTTCGACCCTCTGGCCTGGGGACCAAGATCCCCAGCAGGGGCAGTTCGACTACGACGCCGTCCACGCACGCATCCATCAGGTTGGAACGATCCTCAATTCGCCCAAGCTCGCGGGGCGCTGGCGGGAATCGCAGGCCGTGAACGAATATGGCGGCGATAGTTTCGAGACGCTCGACCCGCAAGCTTCCGCCGCGTGGGCGGCCCGGCCTGCCAGTGCCAACGGGCAATTCCATGTCTATGCTTGGTGGAGCAGCGAGACCGACGGCACGCACCGCTATTCGGCCACACGGTACACAATCACCTCGGATGCCGGCTCGCAGGTTGTCACGGCCGACCAGAACCGGAATTCCGGCACGTGGGTGTATCTTGGCACGTTCCGTTTTGCAGTTTCGCAAGGCACAGCTGATGTGCGCATCTCCGTTGAGGGGCCACCGGACGATCACAACCGCAACCAGGAATTCACGAACTTCCTGCGCGCCGGGCTGGAAAAGCTGGCTCGTGAAATCGCACCGGCGACGGCAGAGGATCCTTCGCAACTCGACGAGTTGATAGCTCTGGATTCGGCCTTGAACTCCTGTGATGAGCTTTTGCCTGAGACCGGGGCGTACGACGTGACGGCAGTGACGCACTGGGAGCATGACGGGCGGCGCGGGCAGTGCTGGGAGGCGGCGTTGGCAATGCGCGACCTCTCCCGGTCGGCCGTCGGGTCAGCAGGCCCGCTCGCGCAGGCCAATGCGCAACAGTTCGGCCAGGCCAACAGGGCTCGAACGGCCTTCGTGGCGCCGCTTCGACCGGCCATTGCCTATAAGCAAGGCTCCTTCGAGGACTTCGCACCCGTTCTTACGGGGCTCTTCCGCGTACGGCTGAAGCCACCTTACGCAGCCACGCTCGACTTGCCTATCTACGAGGAGGTGGACCGGATCAATAAGCTTGACGAGAGCCTGGACGACGTGGCTGCGATGCTCTCGGCAATCCAACAGAACATAGACGATATCCAGATCGTTCGGGAGGCTGTGCTGGGCCAGCCGGACTGGCAGCAGATCGACGCGCAGATGGTCGAGATGCGCCGCCGTGTCGAGGATATTCAGGCCCGGCGGCAGGCCATCGCCCAGCGGCTCGGCGAAACTGGCCGCCTCGCCGGCATGGAGCAGCGGATAATGGAAATTCTTACACTAATCGACCGGATCCGCGACGAGATCGCCCATGACAAGAGCTGCGACCGCCTGGGTCGCTACCTGGACCAACTTGAGCAGCTGCACGAATATGATGAGGGTTCCGCCTTGGGGCAGGCAGCCCTGGACGAGGAACAGCTGGAGCGGAAAGAGAAGGAAGGCCGCTTGGCGAACCTGCATAACACCTGCCCCGGCGGGGGTATTCCCGACTACGTTTCCAGCCCCTACTACCGCTTGGGGCCATATGCCACCCTCTTCGGCTGGCGGCATAACTGGCGTCGTCGAACCGAACAGGGCAATGTCGGCTGGAGTGGCGATCCGGAGGTCGGCGCTTCCTGGACGGGGCCAACCGAACTGCTTGGCTACACAACGTTCGGCCCGTATCACTGGAGCCTTCGCCAGGTGACTGCCCAATTCGGCATGGCCGGTTCCCAGACCGGCGTGCTGGACGTCAGCCGGTTTGCCTATTATGTCCATCTTGGGGCCAACATAAAGCTTGCCTACGCATACGGCGTTCTTAGGCCACAAGCCATCCGCTACGTTACCCGCTGGATCAGCGACTACGACGAAGCCAAACAGTATGCCGCCGACCCGGACCGGCAGCGCACGATACTGCGCACGCGCTACTACCGTCCGATAGCGATGTCGTCAGTGAAGTGGGATCACGACAGTTGGCTCAAGGATCCCCGCACCTATTACGGGCATCTGGGCCTTGGCATTTCGTTCGGGTCGGATGCACAGATTGATCCGCCGGCAGCGCTATGGATCTGGGAGCCGTATGGCTGGTGGGACGTCGCCGAGCGCCGCCCACAGGCTGACCGCCTGAACGACTTCGTCTGGCGGTGGAACCGGTCTTACCAAGCCATCTTCGAGGAGCGCGTGAATTTCCCCGAGCGTCGTTCGGCCGAGAACGGCCAGCCGATTCCCTACGATCTGTTCCTCACGAGCTGGTATGTTTTCGGCGGAATCCAGATAGTCGAAGAGGTTGCCGTTTCCAATCCCTGCAATTGGCCAGCCGGCGAGACGGATATCCCAGCGCCGCTGCTGTTGAATACCGACGCTCCGCCGGCCGGGCCGGGCGATTACACCGTCAACCACGACCAAGGTGCGCGGCGAACGGACTTCACCTACCTCGGCGTAGCCAGTCGGTCGGGGCAAGCCGGAGTCTGGCCGCAACGGTTCAAAACGGGCAACCCCAGCGGCTTGACCGTCGCTGTCAGCCAGGCCGAGGTGTTCAACAACACCAGCTGGGATCTCTGGACGCAGGACTGGCAGGCGCAGTTGGTTCCCGTCACCGGATGGGAAGATTGGACCACCAGCATGATCGCGGATCTGGGGAGCTGGCCCGAGGAGTCGGATATCGATGAAGAGCGTGTCCGGGAGATCGTCAGCTATCTTCAGCGAATCAACCCCGACTTGGTGGAGGTCTTCCTGAATCATTGATTCACGAGAGCAAAGATGAACCGACGCCATCGACAACGTGGTACTGCCATCCTGGAGTTCGTGCTGTGCCTTCCTCTGCTGGCACTGCTAATCGCGGCCACTTTCTTCTTCGGTTGGGCGATGCGGAACCAGCAACGAATGCGCACAGCCGACCGCTTTGCCGGCTGGCGGGCGGTCGAGGCGTCCGAACCGACGGCGGAGCAACTCAACGTCATGTTTTTCGCCGGGCGCAGCCGGGATATCCGGTTATCCTCCGACAGCGGCCCATCGGAGACGCTGGAGGCCTTTGCCGCCTCCGCTGGCGAACACAGCGACGGGGCCGGACGACTAGCCGAGGAACTTCTGGACAAGGAACTACTGCCCCGCGGGCGCAACAATACGATCCGCAGCCGGTTCGACACGTCGGTGGAGTACTGGCGACGGTTGGCCGATGAGCCAATCGAATCCCAACATGCTCGCGACGGACAACCGTGGCAACACGGGCAGGTAAGCGTCGGCCAGGCTGTTGGCGATCTGTACCTGAACGAATTGGACATCAAGGTCGGCACGGTCGCCGGGACGAGTGTCGGCACGGCTGTGCAGTCGTTGTACCTGCAAGGCTGGTGACGCCACGTTCGCACCCTTGCCAAATCGTAGCAGGTAGGCCAAGATGGGCAAGTAGACGACAAGGAAGAAACCATGACGGAGTCGACACAGGGCATTCAGAACAAGTGGCTGCTGGTGATTGCATTGGCGTTGGCGCTGATCGTGGTATTTCTCTACAATGCCCATATTCGTGCCATCCGGGCCGAGCGGGAAGGCGATACGGTAGCGGTGGTGGAGTTGCAGAAGGACATCGCAGTCGGCCAAAGACTCACCTCGCGGCACATCGGCAAGGCGGTCATTCCGAAGGACAGCCAGAACGAGTACAAGAAGATCGTCCCGTGGGACCAGCGTGACATGTTGACGGTTGGCGACAGCCGGGTGGTCTTTCGGAATCTTCGCAAGGGCGGGTTCCTCCTCTGGGACGACATCTACAAGGCAGGCGGCGAAAAGGCCTCCAGCAAGCTGGGCGACGGCATGGTGGGAATTCCGATCGAGTTCGATCGCGACCAATCGCTGGGCGACATACTTTCGCCGGGTGACACCATTAACCTCAAGGGCGTGTTTTCGGCAGCAGGCGGGGCGCGTAGGACATATCGCATCATCTCACATGTGCGTGTGATGAACGTAGGCGGGCGCGGGGCGGCCGAGATAGCTGGGGCGGCAGGCAGCCTATCGAACTACCGGCGGATTACCATTGAGGTCTCGCCTGAAGTCTCGCTGAAGCTCTCGAATCTATTAACGCACATGGTCAGCCCGATGCAGATCGAGATACAAAAGGCCCGCCCCATCGTTCCGGTCGAAGCGGGGAAGATCAACCCCGATCTGGAGCACTTGGCAGCGCAAGCCAAGGCTACTACCCATAGCGGGGCGACCGTTCCGCCGGCGATTTCACCTACTTTTCCCGGCCGGTAAGGGGCGATAGCCTTGGAGATCTGGATATACAACCACTACACAGATGAACGCGAGACTCTCAAGGTCCCCGACGACTGCGTGAGAATCGGTCGAGACGAGGACAACGAGGCGACCCTGCGATCCCCATTCGTCTCCCTGAAACACGCGCGGATTGTCTTTGAAAACGGCTCATACGCCATTGAGTCGTTGGGGCTCAACGGCATTGTGGTGGCGAACAAACTGATTCCCGTCCGCGGTCGAGCCAAGGTGGACTACGGCGATGAGATTCGCATAGGCGAGTTCAGCCTGTACATGATGCAGCCATCCGCCAAGCGCGTCGCCCCGATTTGACCCGTAACGACACCCCGCAAGCGGCTGATCGACCTGGAACAACAGATGCATGCCGAGTTGCTGGAGCGGCTGAACCTGCGCGTCACCGGGCAAACTGGCGCAGCTGACGAACAGCTTGTGGCCCTGATCAAGCGGCACCTCGGCGAGATTATCGAGGCGCACTTCGAGGCCGTCGATGAAGATATGGCCAGATACTTGGTGCGGGAGTTTCTTTGGCGATCGGTCGTCACGGAGCTGACGCGCCGTGCCACGGGCAAGCTGACCTACAGCTACGGCTTTGAGGACACCGACCTCACCGACGCCAAGAGGGAGGATGTAATCGCGCGGATGGTCGGCGACGTGTTGAGCGACCATCCGTTGCGGTTTCGGCCGGATGTCCTCGGGGAGGATGTGGCGCTGGTCGAGGCAGACTGGGACGCCCAGCTTGAAAGGATAAAGGGACGCCTAACCCCGAAACTCAGCCGCTACATCGTCCGCCGTATGCTCTCGAAGGAGATCGAAGACGTCGTGCTGGGGTATGGTCCGCTCCAGGATCTGCTGGAGATGCCGAACGTCAGCGAAATCATGGTCGTCGGCAAGGACCGTATCTACATAGAGAAAGACGGCGTACTCCAGAACACCGGTCGCAGCTTCTTCACGGACGCGATCGTGGAGGGCGTCATCGAACGGATCATTACCCCAGTGGGGCGCAGGATCGACCGCTCCACACCTCTCGTGGACGCCCGCCTGTCGGACGGCTCCCGCGTCAACGCCGTCGTCTATCCACTGAGCCTTTCCGGACCAACGCTGACAATCCGAAAGTTTGCGCAAATCCCTTTCACCATCGATGACCTCATCGATCGCGGCACGCTTACCGAGCCGTCCGCCAACTTCCTACGAGCCTGCGTGCCGGGACGCAAGAACCTGCTGATTTCCGGCGGAACGGGCAGCGGCAAGACCACCACGCTGAACGTCCTGAGCCATTTCATCCCCTCCGACGAACGCATCGTCACCATCGAAGACTCCGCGGAGCTTCAGCTGCCGCAAGAACACCTCGTGCGTTTGGAAACTCGCCCGGCCAACATCGAAGGGCGCGGCGCATACACGATCCGCGAGCTAGTCCGTAATGCGCTGCGAATGCGGCCGGATAGGCTAATCGTCGGCGAGGTCCGGGGACCGGCAGCGCTGGACATGCTCCAGGCGATGAACACCGGGCACGACGGCTCGCTGTCCACGATCCACGCAAACAGTCCCCATGATACTATGCTGCGTCTGGAGACGATGGTGCTGATGGCCGTTGACATGCCCGTCCGTGCGATCCGCGAGCAGATAGTCGCGGCGCTGGACGTTGTAGTGCAGATCGTCCGCCTGCCCAACGGCGAACGCCGCGTCACGCATATCAGTGAGATCGTCGACATCGATCCCGAAACGCAACGCATCCTCACCGAGGACATCTTCGCCGTTCAGGCGGCGCCGGGAGGACCCGATCACGTCGGGCGACTGACGCACACAGGGTATGTTCCGCGTTTTGCCGAAGACCTGATCGGCAAGGGTCTTATGGGAATCGAGGTTTTCACGTGACGGCTGTAATCTATGGCGAGACATCCGGGGTGGTTCTGGCCAGCGCGGTCATGTACCTAGCCGTCGTGGCTGCGATATTGGTCGGCACGCGGCCACTGCTGTCGCTTGTGCGGCAAAAGGAACGGAAATATGACCATATCCTGCGATCCTCGCTCATGCTGGACATTCCACCACGAGCGGTCACGGCTGCGACGCTGGCCTCTATGCTGTTGTTGGGATTTCTTGGATGGATCATCCTCTCGGGCAGCCTGGTCGGAACGATCTTGTTCGGTGCGGCCGGGTTGCTGCTACCCGGCTGGCTCATCCGACTGCTGCGCCGGCGACGCCAGCGCCAGCTCGAAGAACAACTGGTTGGCGGCATTCAGACCCTAGCCTCGGGCGTTCGGGCGGGATTGAACCTTGTGCAGGCGATGAAGATGATTGCGCGCGACGCACCGGCCCCACTGAGTCAGGAAATAGCCCATCTGTTGCGGGAGTATGAATACGGCGTCCCGCTCGAAGAGGCCATGGACAACGCCGGGCAGCGCATTGAACTGGACGATTACCGTCTGCTGCTGGCCGCCCTCCGAACACACCGTCAGCGCGGCGGGGATCTCGGGCAGACGCTCGACCGTATCGCGCAAAGCATCCGCGAGATACAGCGGTTAGAGAATCGGGTTCGAACACTCACCGCCCAAGGCCGGGCCACCGCGCGCTG
>Ga0180433_10006795_pt1 | contig 14853 bp, 15 predicted proteins | sample SS_ome_8_FD_132980 | JGI IMG/M metagenome (GOLD analysis project Ga0180433, IMG submission 132980) | Hypersaline lake sediment archaeal communities from the Salton Sea, California, USA - SS_1_D_1 metaG | ecosystem: Environmental > Aquatic > Non-marine Saline and Alkaline > Hypersaline >... | reverse complement strand
TGTGGCTATCTTGATTGCCCTGATTCTTGGCCGTTTTCATCAGCGTTGAGCGGCGCTGATCACCAGAGCCGGCAGCAGCCACACCAGTTCCAGCCTCAGGCTCAACTGGAGGATGAGACGCACCGCTGGCTCGCTCACCGCTGGCTGGTCGCTCGCTAGAAGGGGTTTCTCCACCCAGCGCTCGCCATAGCGATTGGCACCACCGAGCCGAATCCCTGCGCAGTGGGCATAGATCGCCTGGGAGCGGCCCGCATTCGGTGAGGGATCGGGACATCCATCCCGTTCGGCGGCACGCACCAGCCGGAGCCAGCCCCTCCAGGGGCGACTGACCAGGGGCAGGCTCAGCAGCACCAAGCGGCAGGGCAGCCAGGTGAGGGCATCATCGAGCCGGGCGCCGGCGGTGCCAAGCCACTGCAGGCGGCCGCGGCGATACCCGAGCATGGAGTCGAGTGTGCTGCTGGCCTTGAAGGCCCAGGCCAGGGCCAGCGGTCCCGGCCCAGCGGTGGCACCCCATTGCCAGAGCGCCGCGCCGAGCAGCATCCAGAACAGGGGAGCGAAAAGGCCATCCACGGCGTTTTCACTGGCAGTTTCGGCGGCGGCCCGCAGGATCTCCTCCTGATTGAGAGCCTCGGTGTCTCGCCCCACGATCCAGGCCAAAGCCTGCCTGGCCGCCACCAGATCGGGGAGGGCGTCCACGACGGCGAGCACGCTGTCGCGTAGGCTGCGCGCCGCCAGGGCGCTGGCCAAGGCCACCACCAGCACGGCGGCACCCCAGGGCGATGGCAGGGGCGAGCCAGGCAACACCAATCGTTCCAAGGCCCAGCCACAGGTGCCACTGCCCAGCACCAGCACCAGCGTGATCAGCCCACCGCCGAGGCGAAGGCCCGGGCGGTCATCCCCGGCGAGCCGTTCAACGCATCGGCGCAGGATGGTGATGCAGTGCCCCATCCACACCACGGGATGGGGGCACCAGCGGGGATCACCCAGCAGCAGGTCGAGACCTGCTGCGGCGATCACATAGAGGAAGGGCTGACTCAGGCCGCCTTCAGCCAGCTGAACATCGAGCGCAGGCCCTTGCCCACCTTTTCGATCGGATGCTCGGCATCGCGGTCGCGGATCTTCTTCATTTCAGGCTTGCCGGCCTCGCATTCCGCCACGAAGTTGCTGGCGAAGGTGCCGTCCTGAATGTCGGCCAGGATCCGCTTCATCTCGGCCTTGGTGTCGGCGGTGATCAAACGTGGTCCGCTCACATAGTCGCCGTACTCAGCGGTGTTGGAGATGGAATCGCGCATGGCGGTGAGACCGCCCTTCACCATCAGATCCACGATCAACTTCACCTCGTGGAGGCATTCGAAGTAGGCAAGCTCGGGCTGATAGCCGGCGTCCACCAGGGTTTCAAAGCCTGCCTTCACCAGTTCGGAGAGGCCACCGCAGAGCACGGCCTGCTCCCCGAACAGATCGGTTTCCGTTTCTTCCTTGAAGTTGGTCTCCAGGATGCCGGCACGGGTGCCGCCGATGCCCTTGGCGTAGGCCATCGCCAGCGCGCGGGCTTTGCCGGAGGCGTCCTGCTCAATGGCGAAGAGGGCGGGAACGCCCTGACCGTTCTGGTATTCCCAGCGCACGGTGTGGCCGGGGCCTTTGGGGGCGATCATGACCACATCCACGTTGGCAGGAGGCTGGATCAGGCCGAAACGGATGTTGAAGCCGTGAGCGAAGCTCAGCACCTTGCCGGCGCTGAGATGGGGCGCGATCTCGTTGTCGTACACCTCCTTCTGGAATTCGTCGGGAAGGAGCACCATGATCCAGTCGGCCTTGGCGGCCGCTTCGGCCACGCTCAGGACTTCCAGACCATCCGCCTTGGCTTTCTCTGCGGAACGGCTGCCGGCGTAAAGGCCCACCACCACATCCACGCCGCTGTCCTTCAGGTTGAGGGCATGGGCGTGGCCCTGGGAGCCGTAGCCGATGATGGCCACCGTCTTGCCGCTGAGCAGCGAGAGATCGGCATCGGTGTCGTAGAAGAGCTGGGCCATCCGGGCGGCGTGCAGAGCGGAGGAGATGCTGAGCTTACGCAAGCGCCTGTCGTTCAGGCCTCGTTGGGATGGGAGATCACCCGGTCAATCAGGCCGTAGTCCTTGGCTTCTTCGGCGCTGAGGAAATAGTCGCGATCGGTGTCTTTCTCGATCGTCTCGAAACTCTTGCCTGTCATCTCAGCCATGGAGCGGTTGAGCATCTCTTTGATGCGCAGAATCTCGTTGGCTTCGATCTCGATGTCGCTGGCCTGTCGCTGGGCCGTGCCGCCGAGGGGTTGGTGGATCATGATCCGGCTGTGAGGCAGCGCCAGACGCTTTCCCTTGGTGCCCGCCGCCAGCAGGAAAGCTCCCATCGATGCGGCGAGCCCCACGCAGATCGTCACCACGTCACTCTTGACGTACTGCATCGTGTCGTAGATCGCTAAACCCGCTGTCACCGAGCCGCCGGGGGAGTTGATGTAGAGATAGATCGGTTTGCTGCTGTCTTCTGAATCCAGATACAGCATCTGGGCCACCAGGCTGTTGGCGATGCCGTCGTTCACTTCCTGGCCGAGGAAGAGGATGCGCTCCACCCCCAGACGGGTATAGATGTCGACCCACCGCTCCATCTGGCTGCCGGGCAGGCGGTAGGGAACGCTGGGAGTACCGATCGGCATGGGTCCGGGCTGAGAAGGGAACGGGGAAAGGGACGGGAGCGCCTCGGGCGCTTATGGGTTTAAACCGCTGCTGGCGCAGCAGTCGGCAGCTCCTTGCGGCTGCCCAGCACCCGATCGATCAGGCCATACTCCACGGCCTGCTCGGGAGTGAGATAACTCATCCTGTCGGAATCCTTGGCGAGCTGTTCAACGCTGCGGCCAGTGTTCTCAGAAAGGATCTCGAGCATCGCCCGCTTGTTGTGCAGCACTTCCTTGGCCCGGATCTGGATGTCCGTGGCCTGGCCGCGGGCGCCGCTGCGGGGCTGGTGCAGCACGATCGACGCGTGGGGCAGAGCAGCCCTTTGCCCTTTGGTCCCGGCGGAGAGAATCACCGCCGCCGTGCCCATGGCCTGACCAATGCAGATGGTGTGGACAGGGGGCTTCACATAGCGGAGGGTGTCGCAAATGGCGAAGGCTTCTGTTTCGAAGCCGATCGCATCGCCGGTGTACCAGCTGGTGCCTGTGGAGTTGATGTAGAAGTAAATCGGCTTGTCGGGATTGTCGAACTCCAGATACAGCAGCTGGGCAATGATCAACTCGGTGACGTCGAGCCCGAGCTGTCGCTTGGTGTCATCATCGGAGAACAGCGGCAGCCCCAGATACACGATCCGCTCCTTGAGCATCAGAGAGGGCAGATCGGGCGGCGGTGTGCGCAACACCGTGGACTCCCCGTAATAGGGCGCAGACGTGGTCATCCTCAGCACATCCCCTGGCGTTTCGGGAGCCTAGCGGGGGCTGGCTGCTCAGGTGTGCTCACGGGCCTGGCTTGGCGGGGGCGGGGCGGGAGGGCCGATTCGGTTTGCCGGGCTTTCCGGCGGCAGCTTCCTTCTCCAGACGGGCAAACACCATCCGACCGGAGGAACTCTGCAGCGCGCCGGTCACCACCACAGGACGGCGCTCGCCGATCGCCGTTCGCGCCCCTTCCACCACGACCATCGTGCCGTCCTCGAGGTAGCCCACCCCCTGGTTGTCTTCCTTCCCCTCCCTCACGATTTTCAGCAGCAGCTCATCGCCGGGTTGCACCTCGGGGCGAAGGGCGATCACGAGGTCGCTCAGGTTCATCACCTTGAGCTCCTGTACCTGGCCCACCTGGGCGAGGTTGTAGTCGGCCGTCACCAGCGTGCCGCCGATGTCGGCGCTCAGTTTGAGCAGGCGGTCGTCGGTGCCGTCACCCTCGTAGCGAGTGGTGTTGATCACAAGGCGACGGCCGTAGGCCTCCCGGAGCTCGGTCAGCAGTTTGAGGCCGCGGCGTCCGCGGGCGCGCTTTTCCGGATTGTTGGAATCAGCGAGTTGTTGCATTTCATCGATCACCGTCTGGGCGACGATCACCTGGCCCTCGAGCAGGCCGCAGGCCAGGAGGCCACGGATGCGGCCATCGATGATCACGCTGGTGTCGAGAATCTTGGCGCTGGCTGGGGTGAGGACCCCATCGGCCACCAGCAGGGCTTCCGCCGTGGAGGGATTGAACAGCCTGAGCAGAGTGCGGCCATGCACTTCGGCGAGGTTGTAGCCCAGCACGCCGAAAAACACATTGCTCAGCACCGCCGCCAGCGGTTTCAGCAGCGCAATCGCCCCCCCCAGGGGCAGCAGCAGGATGGGGGCCAGCAGCAGATTGGCCACCAGCAGCCCCAGGATCAGGCCCACGGCCCGGCTCACCAGCAGATCGGTGGGCATGCTGCGCACCTGCCGCATCAACTGCTGGCGCAGGCGCTGAAACACCAGGCCGGCAATCAGCCCGAAGAAGGCGCCGAAGCCCGTGAGCACCCAGCGCACGCCAGCCACATTGGTGCTCTCGTCGAGCAGCTCCTGGGGCAGCAGATGCACGCCCATCCATCCGGCCGAGGCGCCGGAGAGCAGGAACACAAGCAGGATGAGCGGTTCCACCATGGGTTCAGGTCGTGGCTGCTCGATCCGATTGCAGGCAGCATGCACCATCTTCCGTCGCTTGGCCCGGGCTGATGTCCGCACCCCGTAGCGCCTATGTGCACATCCCCTTCTGCCATCGGCGTTGCTTCTACTGCGACTTCGCCGTCGTGCCCCTGGGAGACAGGGCTGATGCGGCGGCGGGGCCCGGACGGGCCTCGATCCAGGCCTATCTCGCCCTGCTGCATGGGGAGATCGGCCTTTCCCCTGCAGGCCCGCCCCTGGCCACGGTGTATGTGGGTGGCGGCACACCCTCCCTGCTCACCCCCGGTCAGATCGCCGATCTGCTGCAGCGGCTGACGCAGCGTTTCGGTCTGCAGGACGGGGCGGAGATCACCCTGGAGATGGATCCGGCCAGTTTTGACCAGCAGCACCTGAAGGCTGTCCTCGACGCCGGCGTGACCCGGGTGAGCCTGGGCGGACAGAGCTTTGATGATGCGGTGCTGGCCAGCCTCGGACGGCGCCATCGCCGCGCCGATCTGCAGGCCGCCTGCACCTGGCTGCAACGGGCTTTGCTGCAAGGACGGCTGACGAGCTGGAGCCTCGACCTGATCCGCAATCTGCCAGGGCAGACCGAGGCGCAATGGCAGCAGCAGCTGGAGCTGGCCCTGGCGGCTGGCGTGCCCCATCTCTCCGTCTACGACCTGTCGGTGGAGCCCGGCACCGTGTTCGCCTGGAGGCAGCAAAGGGGCGAGCTGGAGCTCCCCGATGACGGGGAGGCGGTGGAGCGGATTCGACAGACCGGCGAGCGCCTGCGACAGGCGGGGTTCTGCCGCTATGAGGTGTCGAATTACGCCCGGCCTGGGCATGCCTCGCGCCACAACCGTGTGTATTGGAGCGGTGCCGGCTGGTGGGGCTTCGGGCTTGGGGCCACCAGTGCCCCCTGGGGCCGGCGCCTGACGCGGCCGCGCACCCGTGAGGCCTACTCCCGCTGGTTGATGACGCAACGGCAGCAGCCCGACCCTTCGCTTCTGGAAACAGCGGCGGTGCCGCTTCCCCTCGATGATCTGCTCTTGGTGGGGCTGAGGCGACGCGAGGGCGTCGATCTGTGGCGTCTGGCCGCCGCCAGCGGCTGGGATGCGGCCACATGCGAGCGCCATCTGCCCGATCTGGAGCGCCGCTGGTCGGAGGCGGAAGCCCAGGGCCTGATCGAGTCGTGCGGACGCCGCTGGCGCCTGCGAGATCCCGAGGGCCTGGCCCTCAGCAATCAGGTGCTGGTGGAGGTGGTGCGCTGGTGGGAGACCCTGCCGGCTGCCGTTGTGCAGTCACCCAGCCCTGAAGCGCCTCCACCAGAAGTTGCCGCCCCGGGATCAGGGCGGGGCTGAAGGGCGGTTGCAGGGGGGTGAGCCCGAGCAGATCGGCGCTCACCCGCACCTGACCGTCGCAGTCGTCTCCGGCACCGATGCCGATCACAGGAATGCGCAGCGCCTGGCGCACCCGGCTGGCCAACTGGGCGGGCACATGTTCCAGCACCAGGGCGAAACAGCCGTTCGCTTCCAGCGTTTCCGCCTGGCGGAGCAGGGTGTCCTGGCTGCGGGGATCTTCCGCCTGCCGCCGATAGCCGAGGCGATGCACCGCCTGCGGCGTGAGCCCCAGATGGCCCATCACCGGGATCCCCATCCGCACCAGCCGGTCGATCACCTGCACGATCTCCGGTTCAGCTCCCTCCAGCTTCACGGCGGCGGCGCCGGAGTTCTTCAGCAGGGTTCCGGCGGCTGCCACGGCCCGCTCCTCGCCGCATTGGTAACTGAGAAAGGGCAGGTCGCACACCACCAGGGGCTGGCGCTCCAGCGGTCCAGTGAGGCCACGACAGACCGCCTGCGTGTGTTGCAGCATCTGCTCCAGTGTCACCGGCAGGGTGGTGGCATGGCCCAGCACCACCATGGCGAGCGAATCACCCACCAGCACCAGATCGGCTCCGGCTGCCTGCACCAGGGCCGCTGAGAGGGCATCCCAGGCGGTGAGCATGGTGATCGCTTGCCCCGACTGCTTGAACCGGATCAGGTCGGCTGGTCGCATCCGCCTCTCCAGGCCAACGGGGGTCCATTGCTAGCATCACAACGACTCGGACCCATGCGGTTCAGACGCCTAAACCTGGTCAGAACCGGAAGGGAGCAGCCACACGGGATGCTCTGAGCAGGCGTGGACTCCGGGTCACCCCATCCTGGAAGCGTCAGTCGTTGGTCGACTCGCGACGAAGCTGACGCTGGCGCAGAAATTGAGGGATATTGGCGCCGGAATCCTGGCTCGAAGACGGGATGTAGGGCGTGGATTCAGATCGTGTCGCGGCGCGTTCGGTGCGATAGGGCTGGCCGTTCTCAAACCCGGTGGCGATCACCGTCACGTGAATTTCTCCCTCCAGTCGCTCATCGACGACAGCACCCACGATGATGTTGGCTTCCGGATCCACCACGTCGTAGATCACTTCGGAGGCGGTGGTCATGTCTTCGAGGGTCATGTCGCGACCACCGCTGATGTTGATCACACAACCCTTGGCGCCATCGATGCGGGCCGCCTCCAGCAGTGGGCTGTTGATCGCCGTCTGGGCGGCTTCCACGGCACGGGAGCGGCCAGAACCGACGCCGATACCCAGCAGGGCGGTGCCGGCCTCGGTCATCACCGAGCGCACATCGGCGAAATCCACATTCACCAGGCCTGGGCAGGTGATGATGTCACTGATGCCCTTTACGCCCATGCGCAGCACGTCGTCAGCGCTGCGGAAGGCTTCCTGCAGGGGGGCTCCGGCAATCGCATCCCGCAGACGATCATTGGGGATCACGATCAGGGTGTCGACATGCTCGGCCAGGCGGGCGATGCCTTCATCGGCCTGGCGCATGCGGCGCCGACCTTCGAAGCTGAAGGGTTTCGTGACGATGCCCACGGTGAGGGCGCCGCTCTCCTTGGCCACTTCGGCCACCACAGGAGCAGCGCCGGTGCCGGTGCCACCGCCCATGCCGGCAGCGATGAAGACAAGGTCAGCCCCTTGAAGTGCCTGTTGCAAATCGGCGCGGGATTCTTCTGCTGCCTTCTGCCCGATGCTGGGATTGCCGCCCGCTCCTAATCCGCGGGTGAGGGTCTGGCCCAGTTGCACTCGATGATCTGCCGCCGACTGGAGCAGGGCCTGGGCATCGGTGTTGAGCACCCGGTAGGCCACACCTTCCAGATCGCTCTGGATCATGCGGTTCACGGCATTGCTGCCGCCCCCACCCACGCCGATCACCTCAATCCGCGCAGACTGGCTGGGGAGGATGCCAGTGGAATCGGCATGGGGGGATTGATGTGCTCCCATCATCTCCATCGTTGCGGCCGAACCATTGAGCTGTGGGTGCATTATGTCCTTGCGGGTTGCATCCGCCGCAGATTCTGATCAGCCTTGTCGCCCGAATCCCGATCTGCAACGAAGCGTCAGGATTCGCTGGCGGGAGTCTTGCCGGCACGGAGCTGGAGTTCCGGCTTGGCGGGATCACTGAGATCGATGCTTGTGCCCGCTTTCTGGCGCAAGTGGCTGGGGAGGCTGCGGCTGAGCTGGGCCATGCTCACCACCTGTTGATCCAACAGGTTGGGGTCTGCGCCCAGGTCCACCCTGCCCAGAGCGGCTGTCTGAATGCTGATGGCCCCATCCGGAGCGATGCTGATGCGCTGCAAGGGGCTCCCCAGGGCATCGCGTCGCTCGAACAGTCGGGCGATCATGGGCCGCTGGCGCGCTGTCCAGCCCGTCACCAGGATCGAGGTTTCCGGCTGGTCGCCCCGCGAGGCCACGGTCTGGGGCATCCATTGGCCGTTGCGATCGACCATGCCCTTCTCCAGGCCCCCGGGGCTGACCCGACGGGCGGCCGCCATGGGGCGACGGTCCTCCAGCTCCACATCCAGGGCGGGAGGCAGGAGTCGGCGATGCACAGCAGCGGATTGCACCGGCAGTTCGCGCAGCAGGGTACGTTCCAGCGCCTTGGGGTCGAGGCTGAGCAGGGGCATGGGGAAACGGAGACCTGCCGCCTGGGTCACGGCTTCGCTGCTGATCCGCTCGCTGCCGTTCACCCGCAGTTGCTCCGGGCTGCGCAGGGTCCAGCCCATGCTCAACAGAAGCCAGGCAAGAGCCATGGCACCGCCGCTGAACAGCAGCAGGCGCCACAGCTGAATCAGCCGGTCGCGGCGCCGTTCCTGGCGTAGGCGACGGCGGCGTTCAACGCCGGGGGGGAGAGGGCGGGCAGATCGCTGGCGGCTCACAGGTCGCAACGCGCCTTGGACATCAATTGGTTCATCCAGCTGCGCGCCCGTTGCGCATCGGAGAAGGGCACATCCATCTGTTGGCCATCGCCGATCAGGCGCAGGCGGCAGCGACCCTCCGATTCATGGGCCAGGGGGGCCTCTCCGGAGGCCAAGGCCATCAGCTCCACCAGTTCGAGGGAGTTGATCGTGAATCGTCCCTGTTCTTCGAAGCGACCGGCAGAAAAGCTGCACCATTGCAGTTCCCCATCCATGACCCTGGCGGCTCCGCAGCCATCGAGCTTGGAGAGTTCAGCCCCTTCAGCCCAGCGGCGAAAGAGGGTCTGGCGTCGACGCTCCAGCCAGCCGAGGGCGGCGAGGAGCACGAAGGCCAGAAGCAGGGGAAACCAGAGCAGACCGTGAATCATCGCTGGATCAGGGGAGCGCTACTGGAAGGTGCTTATTCTCGCGCGCTCTCCACGAGCTGTGCCACCAGATCCTCAAGGGGCAAGCCGCTGGCCTCCCAGAGCATGGGATACATGCTCTGGGAGGTGAAGCCCGGCAGGGTGTTCACCTCATTGATCCAGAGGCGCTCCTGGGTTGCGTCGTAGAAAAAATCCACCCGGGCCTGGCCCACCACCCCGAGCACCCGGCAGGCCTCCAGGGCCATCGCCTGCACGTCAGCCTGCCTCGCTGCGGAGATCGGGGCCGGAATCAGGGTGTGGCTCAAGCCATCGCTGTATTTCGTGGTGTAGTCGTACCAATCCGCATCGAAGCGGATCTCCCCTACGACCGAAGCCTTGAGCTGACGCACCCCGAGCACGGCACACTCCAGTTCCCGGGCCTGCACGCCCTGCTCCACCACCAGGCGGTGATCCAGCTCCGCGGCCACCGCCAGGCCACCCTCCAGTTCCGCCCGGTTCCGGACCTTGCTGATCCCCACCGACGAGCCGAGATTCGCCGGCTTCACGAAACAGGGGTAGCCCAGCTCCGTTTCAATTCGCTCGAGCAGAGTCGCGCGAGTGGCGGCCTTGTTGAGGCTTGAGGCGTCCAGGCCCACGTAGGGGACCTGGGCGAGGCCGGCGGCGGCGAAAGCCGCTTTCATCGCCAGTTTGTCCATGCCCATGGCCGACCCGAGCACGCCCGCTCCAACAAACGGTTTGGCCATCAGGGTGAACAGACCCTGCACGGTGCCATCTTCGCCATTGGGGCCATGCAGCACCGGATACCAGATCTCCACGGTTTCGGAACCTGTTGGCAGCTGGGAGAAGCCAGGTGCGGGCAAGGGTTGGGGCAGGTCAGTCTCCTCCGCTGCTACGCCGCTCTGCAGCACGCTCTCGGCCACCGCCGCCGGCCACCAGCGTCCGGCGCGGTCGATGTAAAACGGCACCACGTCGAAGCGCTCCCGGTTGCGTCCGCTGCGCAGGGCCTGAACCACCGTGGTGGCCGAGCGGATGGCGATGGCGTGTTCCCCGGATGCACCGCCAAACACCACGCCGACGCGAACAGGGGAAGTGGGCATGGAGAGGGGCCGGCACTGGCAGGAGCGCCAAACGTATCAGCCTCAGATGGGGGTGCCACTGAGGGAGAAGGACCGCACGGCCTCGATCCGAACCTCCACAAGATCACCCGGCTGCCACCGGCTGCCATCGCTGCGGGCGGCGGGGAAGAAGGTGAGCCGGTTGGTGCGGGTGCGGCCCATCACCTGCTCGGGGTCCTTGGGGTTGGCGCCTTCCACGAGTACCTGTTCGGTGCGGCCGGCATAACGGGCGCTGCGGGCCCTCGCTACCCGCTCCACGAGGGCGTTGATCTCGCGCAGGCGCTCCACCTTGACCGCTTCCGGCAGCTGATCGGGCCAGTCGGCGGCGGGGGTATTAGGGCGGGGGGAGTAGGCGGCGGTGTTCACCTGATCGAAGCCGATCTCCTCAATTAGCTCAAGGGTGCGGCGGTATTGGGCCTCGGTTTCTCCCGGGAAGGCCACAATCACGTCGGCGCTGATCGCCGCATCGGGCATGCGATCGCGGATGCGGTCGATGATGCGGCGGTAGCGATCCACCGTGTAGCCACGAGCCATCGCCTTGAGCACGGCGTCGTCGCCGCTCTGGAAAGGAATGTGGAAGTGTTCGCACACCTTCGGCAGCTCGGCGCAGGCGTCGATCAGGCGCTCGGTGAAATAACGCGGGTGGCTGGTGGCGAAGCGGATCCGCTCGATGCCTTCCACGCTGTGCACGCACTGGAGCAGATCGGTGAGGGTGTGTTGCCTGCGGCCCTCCGGAGTGATGCCGGGGAGATCGCGCCCATAGGCATCGATGTTCTGCCCCAGCAGGGTGATCTCCTTGAAGCCCTGGGCGGCCAGGCCCTCCATTTCCAGCCGGATCGCTTCCGGCAGCCGTGATTGCTCCTTGCCGCGCACGGAGGGCACGACGCAGTAGGTGCAACGTTCGTTGCAGCCATAGATCACATTCACCCAGCCGCAGATGGCGCTGTCGCGGCGGGCGGTGGTGATGTCTTCGAGGATGTGGTGCTCTTCGGTGGCCACCACCTGCTGGCCCTGCTCCACCCGGGCGAGCAGCACATCAAGGCGGTTGGCGTGCTGGGGGCCCATCACCAGATCCAGCTCGGGCACGCGCCGCAGCAGGGATTCGCCCTCCTGCTGGGCGACGCAGCCAGCCACCACCAGCGTGAGATTGGGGTTGGTGCGTTTGCGCTGCGCCTGGCGCCCCAGATAGCTGTAAACCTTCTGTTCGGCGTTGTCGCGGATCGTGCAGGTGTTGTAAACCACCAGATCGGCCTCCAGCTCGGCCTCGGCCTCGCGGTAGCCCATCGATTCCAGGATTCCGGCCATGCGCTCGGAATCGGCCTTGTTCATCTGGCAACCGAAGGTAGTGACCCAGTAGCTGCCGCGGCTCGAAGCGCGCTCAAGGCTGAGGGGTTGGCTGCTGGTGGAGGCGGAGACGGTCAAGGGGAACGGCGTTTCGGAGAACCGCGGAGCGGACAGCTTGAATCAGTGTCGGTCACGGCGGTGCTGTGCCAGTTTGAGGATCGGTGCGATCAAGGGATGGGCTGGTGCCTGCGGCGGTTTCCACTCACCAAGGCGGTGCCCCTGGCCATCAGTCGCGGCACCACCGCAGGGGTTGAGCACCTTTTGTTGCGCTGTGAGGCCGAGGGGGTGGTCGGCCTCGGTGAGGCCGGTGGTCTCGACACGGGACACCGCGCCTACGACACGGCGGCCATCGCCGCCGAATTGGCGGCGATGCTGCCCGCACTGGATGAGCTCGATCCCAGCCAGCGTCACACCTTCGCTCCGCTGTTGGCGCTTCTGTCGCCACCAGCTCGTTGCGCGGTGGATCTGGCGCTCTGGGACTGGTGGGGACACCGCCTCGGCCAGCCTCTCTGGCGCTTGTTCGGGCTGGATGGCGATTGCGCCGTGGCCACCAGCGTCACCCTCGGACTGGGCCGTGTGGAGCAGGTGCTGCAGCGGCTCGAGCGTTGGTGGCAGCAGCGACCGGCCACCCGGATCAAACTCAAGCTGGGCAGTCCTGACGGGCTCGACCACGACCGGCAGCTGTTGGACGCCGTCGCTGCTGCGCTGCGGCAGGAACAGCAGCGGCGCCAGCAGCCCCTTGAACTTCAGGTGGATGCCAACGGTGGTTGGTCGCTCGATCAGGCGCGACGGTTCATGCCCCAGCTCCAGGCCCATGGGGTGGTGTTGCTGGAGCAACCGATGGCTGCCAGTGCGGATCCGGAACTCGATCGCACCGCCTTCGCCAGGCTCAAACCCGACTGCCCGCTCCCCCTGGTGGCCGATGAGAGTTGCTGGGATCTGGAGGACCTGCTGCGCCTGGCTCCCCATGTGGATGGCATCAATCTGAAGCTGCTCAAAACCGGCGGCCTCAGCGAGGCCTTGCTCATGGCTCGGGTGGGTCGGAGGCTCGGGCTCGATCTGATGGTGGGGTGCTACTCCGACAGCAGCCTGCTCAATGGGGCAGCCGCCCAGTTGCTGTCCCTGATCCGCTGGCCGGATCTCGACAGCCACCTCAACCTCCTGGATGACCCATTCCAGGGTTTGCCGATCGAGGATGACCGGTTGCGCCCGCCCCAGGCGGTAGGGCTCGGCATGGCTCCGGTGGCGGAGGTGGGCTGATGCTGGGGGCGGATCAGGCGGTGGTGTTGCTCCAGCACGGGGGCCTGGACAGCCTCACCGGCAAAACCGGACTGGCGATGCTGCGCCATCGCCGTGGGCCGGTGGTGGCGGTGATTGATCCCCACCATGCCGGGGCGTCCCTTGAGGCGGTGACGGGGATTCACCGGTCGGTGCCGGTGGTGGGTGATCTGCAGGCGGCCCTGGCCTTCGGCCCCGAGGTGGCCGTGGTGGGCTTGGCGCCGTCCGGAGGCCGGCTGCCGGATCCGGTGCGCGCCGATGCGCTGGCGGCTCTGCGAGCCGGGCTCTCCCTGGCCAGTGGGCTGCACACCCGGCTGGGGGATGACCCGGAGTTGCGGGCCGCCTGTCAGCCCGGGCAATGGATCTGGGATCTCCGGTGCGAGCCTGCAGGGCTGCAGGTCGCCCAGGCCAGGGCCGCCACTTTGCCCCAGCGCCGGGTGTTGGCGCTGGGCACGGACATGGCCGTGGGCAAGATGAGCGCCTGCCTGGCGCTGCAGGCTGCTGCTGAGGCACGGGGACTGGCGTCGGGCTTCGTCGGCACCGGGCAGGCGGGCATCCTGATCAGTGGCGCCGGCGTGGCGCTCGATGCGGTGCGGGTCGATTACGCCGCTGGTGCGGTGGAAGCGGCCGTGCTCCGCTGTGCCGAGCGCTTGCCTGCCGATGGCCTGGTGCTGGTGGAAGGCCAGGGTTCGCTTTGTCACCCGGGGTCGTCCGCCTCCCTGCCCTTGCTGCGGGGCAGTCAAGCCACGGCATTGCTGCTGGTGCATCGGGCCGGCCAGGCGACGATCGACCGTCTACCCCAGGTGCCGCTGCCCCCCTTGGCTGATCTGGTGCAGCTCAGTGAGGCACTCGCCGCTATTGCGCGACCCGCAGGAGCGGGGCCGGCCCCCAGGGTGCGGGCCCTGGCGCTCAACACGGCGCGTCTGACTGCTCCTGACGCGCAGCGGGCGATCGCAGAAGCAGAGCAGGCACTTCAGCTGGTGTGTGCCGACCCACTGCGGGGCGGCGCTGATGCCCTGCTTCAGGCCCTGGTGGAGGTGAGTTGAGGGCGAGCGAGGGGATTCGAACCCCCGAATAGCGGCGCCACAAGCCGCTGCCTTAACCACTTGGCGACGCCCGCCGCGTCGGTAAGAATCTAACAATTCGCCTTCAGCGCCCTGCAGCCCGCCACTTCCAAGCGTCGCGGGCCCAGCGCTGCCCACCTGGCACTGGCCATCGCCGTGGTCGGCGCTGGGGCCGCCTTGGTGGTCACCAACCCGTCCATGGCCGACTATCAGCAGCATGCCGGTGCTCAGCTGGTGCAGCTCGCCACCGAGGAGCTCTGTGATCGCCAGGGTCTGCCGATGGTCCTTCGCCTCTGGATTCGCGACTGTCCGCGGCTGATCGCCGATCAGCGCGGCGCACTCACGGCCCTGGCCGGCCAGGTCACCCGTCGCCGTTCCTTCGGGCTGTTCAGCGTGTTCACCACCCAGCTGGGGGGGCAGGATCTGCTGCCATCGCTGCGGCTGCCGGGTTACACCGTGACCACGATCGGCATTGCCGGCCAGTTCCTCACGGTGCAGACCAAGGCCGACGGGGGCAAGCTCGAGTGAGTGCGATGGCTGGTGGTCCAGCTGCCGCTGGGACGCTTCACGCCTGGTGTCCCGCCAGCCTGCTCGAGCAGCCCGGGTTGGGTGATGCCCGTAGAGATGGCCTGGTGGCGATCGAGATTGTCTGGCGGGACGGGGTGATCAGCGCCCTGCGTGCGCTCCCCCCCGGAGCGGCTCCACCCACCGAGCTGATGCTGCCGAGGTTGGTGGAGCCCCACGCCCATCTCGACAAAGCCTTCACCTGGGCAGAC
>Ga0180433_10006794_pt1 | contig 14853 bp, 9 predicted proteins | sample SS_ome_8_FD_132980 | JGI IMG/M metagenome (GOLD analysis project Ga0180433, IMG submission 132980) | Hypersaline lake sediment archaeal communities from the Salton Sea, California, USA - SS_1_D_1 metaG | ecosystem: Environmental > Aquatic > Non-marine Saline and Alkaline > Hypersaline > Sediment... | reverse complement strand
TTTAAGGAGGAAAAAACAAAATGGCTAAAGAAAAGTTTGTTCGTACCAAGCCGCATGTTAATATCGGGACCATAGGGCATGTCGATCATGGAAAGACAACCCTGACCTCGGCAATTACCAGATACTTATCTACCAAGCAGTTTGCCAAGGCCATGGCCTTTGATGACATTGACCGTGCCCCTGAAGAAAAGGAAAGAGGGATTACCATCTCGGTATTCCATGCTGAGTACGAGACTGAAAAAAGACATTATGCCCATATCGACTGTCCCGGTCATGCCGACTATATCAAAAACATGATTACCGGCGCAGCCCAGATGGATGGTGCAATTCTGGTGGTCTCAGCAGCCGACGGCCCCATGCCCCAGACCCGGGAACATATTCTGTTATCCCGTCAGGTAGGAGTGCCTTACATGGTAGTCTTCTTAAACAAGACCGATATGGTTGATGATCCTGAATTAATTGAATTGGTGGAAATGGAAGTCCGGGAATTGCTTAGTGAATACGAATTTCCCGGTGATGACATCCCGATTATCAAGGGTTCGGCTCTCAAGGCCATGGAAGCCGATACCTCCAAACCGGATGATCCGGTCTATAAACCCATTCAGGAATTACTGGATGCCGTTGACAGTTATATCGCTACACCAGAGCGTGATGTGGATAAACCCTTCCTCTTGTCCGTAGAGGATGTCTTCAGTATTACCGGAAGAGGAACAGTGGCCACCGGCCGTGTAGAGCGTGGTAAAATTAAAGTCGGTGATGCAGTAGAGATTGTAGGATTGAGCGAGAAACCGAAAAAGACAGTAGCTACCGGTGTAGAAATGTTCCGTAAATTGTTGGATTACGCGGAAGCTGGTGATAATGTTGGTATTCTCCTGCGCGGTGTTGATAAAAAAGAAATCAAGCGCGGACAGGTCATTGCTGCCCCGGGAAGTATTACCCCTCATACCAAGTTTAAAGGAGAAATCATTATTCTCACCAAGGATGAAGGTGGAAGACATACACCTATCTTCAGCGGTTATCGTCCCCAGTTCTATTTCAGGACTACCGACGTAACCGGCATCGTGACCCTGCCCGAAGGGGTAGAAATGGCCATGCCGGGTGATAACCTGACCGTTATCGGTGAATTAATCACCCCGATTGCCATGGAAAAGGGAGTCCGTTTTGCCATCCGGGAAGGTGGGAGAACCATTGCAGCCGGAGTGGTTACCGATATAGTCGAATAGTGCAGTGCAATTGAATGAAAAAAAACTTTTTGATTGTAGAAAAATATTATTATATTTATGAATATTAAAGTCATTTTTTAGACAAGTTAAAGATTAAATTAAGACTGGGCTGAAGGCTCAGTCTTAATGTTGCTAAGTACTTGATAAAGAAAATAAAAGATTATTATTTCTTCACCAATAATTACTTAAATTATCAATTAAAAAATGGAATCTAATTAAATGATAATCGTAGCTTGACAGTCATGCTAAAATATGTTAGATTTAATTTCGTTAATTTTTTCCGAATAGTGAGGAGAAATGTATGAGGCAAAGAATTGTATTCGCCTGCACAGAATGTGATAACCGAAATTACAACAATTATAAAAACAAGAAGAATACTTCGGGAAGAATTTCTTTAAAAAAGTACTGTAAGTTTTGTAAGAAACATACATTACACAAAGAAACAAAGTAGAATTTTTTTAAAGAAAGCAATACAGGTCCGTAGCTCTAACGGGAGAGCACCGGACTCCAAATCCGGGGGTTGCAGGTTCAAATCCTGCCGGGCCTGCCATATATAGATAATTATTTAGACAACTTAATCATGCAGAAAAGGTGTGTTCATGAAATTAACAAATTTATTTCAAAAATTAATAAATTTTATTAAGGAAGCTAGAGCAGAGTTAAGAAAAGTTACCTGGCCTAACAGAAAACAATTGATTAGTAGTACTATTGTTGTTATAATTACCGTTGCTTTAGTAGCCGTATTTTTAGGTATTATTGATCTTATCTTTTCTCGCATTGTTACGATTATCTTGCAGTAAAATAACCTCAAAATGATAAATCGATAACATAATTCACTTTATTTGGAGTGTGATGAACTATAATTAGGACTGTTGAGGAAAAAAAGTGGTATGTCGTTCATACTTATTCTGGTTATGAGAATAAAGTAAAAGCAAATCTTGAACAACGTGTAAAAACAATGGGGATGGAAGATGAGATATTTCAAGTGCTCATCCCAACAGAAAAAGTTTTAGAAACAAAATCCGGTAAAAAGAGATATGTTCAGAAAAAGGTATTTCCAGGCTATGTTGTAGTAGAAATGAAGATGAACAATGAGTCATGGTATGCTGTTAGAAATACACCCGGTGTTACTAGATTTGTTGGTTCTGGTGGGAAACCAGCTGCGTTAAATGACAGTGAAATAAAAAATATTTTAAAACAGATGGGTAAAGGTGAAAAAAAACCTAAAATTGATATTAGTATTGGGACTAGTGTAAATATAATTACCGGACCATTTACCGGATATACCGGAAAAGTAAGTGAAATTGATAGTCAGAAGGGAAAATTAAAGGTCTTTTTAACCATATTTGGCAGGGAAACTTCGGTAGAATTAGAATTTACAGATGTAGAAAAATATTAAATATTATTCGGTAGAAGTTATCTTTTCATAATAAAATATTATATCCTACCTATATCCTTTATATAATTTAAAACTGGGACGAGAAGAGGTGTGAATTAGATGGCAAAAAAAATTATTGCGAATATAAAATTGCAAATTCCGGCAGGAGCAGCAAATCCCGCGCCACCTGTAGGACCAGCTTTAGGGCAGCATGGACTTAATATTATGGAATTTTGTAAGGCGTTCAATGCCAAGACCAAACAGGATATTGGCACTATCATACCAGTCATTATCACTGTCTATCAGGATCGTTCTTTTGATTTTATTTGTAAAAAACCGCCTGTATCTTTCCTGTTAAAAGAAGCTGCAAAAATTGAAAAGGCTTCTGCTGAACCTAATAAAACTAAAGTTGCAAAAATTAGTCAAAATAAAGTAAGAGAAATTGCAGAGAGAAAAATGCCGGATCTTAATGCCAATAATATTGAGGGTGCAATGAGAATTGTAGAAGGAACTGCCCGTAGTATGGGCATTGAGATCGAATAACCAGAACAGCAATATTTTCAACGTTTTCAAGCTTGATAAATTTACGAAATGCTTAGTAAGTGGGAGGTTCAAATCCAATATAACCACTAGGAGGAAAAGATGGGGAAAAAACGAGGAAAAAAGTTTAAAGAAAGTATAAAAAAATACGATAAAACTCAATTGTATACAATTGAGGAAGCCGTTAAATTAGTTAAAGAAATAAGCTGGGTAAAATTTAATGAATCTGTTGATCTTGCAATACGTTTGGGGGTAAATACTCGTCGTTCTGAAGAACAGGTTAGAGGTGCTGTTGATTTACCCCATGGTAGTGGCAAGGAAAAGAGGGTGATTGTTTTTGCCCAGGGCGAAAAAGCCAAAGAGGCAGAAGAAGCTGGTGCTGATTTTGTTGGTGGTGAAGAATTAGCTGAAAAAATTCAGAAAGGGTGGACTGATTTTGATGCAACAATTGCCACTCCCGATATGATGAAAGTTGTAGGAAAATTGGGACGCGTTTTGGGTCCCCGTGGGCTAATGCCAAATCCAAAAGTTGGCACTGTAACCTTTGATGTAAAAGAAGCCGTGTCATCTATAAAAAAGGGTAAAGTGGAATATCGGGCAGATCGTTTTGGAATTGTTCATTCAATGATAGGTAAAATAAACTTTTCCGATGAGCAATTAATTGATAATTTCAGGTCACTGATAGAAGCTATACTTAAAGCCAAGCCTTCCTCATCAAAGGGGCGATATTTAATAAGTATGTCAATTTCTTCTACCATGGGTCCCGGCATTAAACTGGATCCTTTAAAAATTTAACTGAACAAAAAAGAAAAAACAATAGGAATATTTTAAAAATCAATATTGCTAAAGAATCCTTAGACTGCAGGCATCGTTTCTGTGATTTAATTGGTTTTAACCAACCTGCTGAGGACAAAAGTTTGATTGCATGACAATCCTTCCTTTATCATATCTAAGGGAAGGATTTTTTTCTAATTATTTTTAAAGGAAGGAGGAATTTCTTTGCCACTTAATAAGGAAGATAAAAAAATAGTTGTTAAAGAATTACATGAAGAATTTGAAAAATCATCTGGTGTTGTTTTAACTGACTATCAAGGACTCGATGTACATACGATTAATCAGGTCAGAAATGATCTAAGAGGGAAAAATATCAAGTATAAGGTATATAAAAATACTTTAATAAGAAGAGCCACCAGTGAAGTCGGATTAGATGAATTAAGTGAAGACTTATCCGGATGTACTGCTATTGCTTTTTCTAAAGATGAACCAATTTTAGTAGTTAAATTATTATACCAATTTTCCCAGCAAAATAAGGAGATTTTTAAATTAAAAAGGGCTTTAGTGGAAGGTCAAATATTTTTCGGAGATCAATTAGAAAGAATTGCTAATTTGCCTAATAAAGAACAGTTGCTATCTCAACTGTTGGGCAATATGAAATCTCCTATTACCTCACTTGTCTTTATTTTAAAAGCTCCTATTTTTGGATTAGTGAATGTAATTGATCAGATTAGAAAGCAAAAGGCAGAGAGTGGTACATAGACTGTAAATTGAAGATTATAGTAATAAAATTCTCTATAAATAATGATTGAAAGGAGGTGAAACCATTGGTAGAAAAGAAGGTAGAAAAGAAATCTACTGAAAAGGCTCAAAAAGAAGAAACCAAAATCGAAACAACAGATATTGATGATAAACAAACTGTTGTTCAAAGTAAAGTAGAAAAAAAATCATCTAAAAAAACTACGGATAGTAATTCCGTTATTGAAATTATGGAAAAAGTTGAAAACTTAACAGTCTTGGAATTAGCAGACCTGGTTAAAGCCTTAGAGGATAAGTTTGGTGTGAGTGCTGCAGCACCGGTTGCAGCTCAAGCAACTGCTCCTGCTCAGGGTGGAACTGCCACTCAAGAGGAGGAACAAACCGAATTTGATGTTATCCTAAAGGAAATAGGAGCAAATAAAATTAAAGTCATTAAAGAAGTTAGAGCAGCAACCGGTCTCGGGTTGAAAGAATCCAAGGAACTTGTAGAAAGTGCACCTAAAGCAGTCAAAGAAAAGATCGAGAAGAAGGATGCAGACGCCTTAAAAGAAAAACTGGAAGCAGTTGGTGCAACTGTAGAAATAAAATAATCGTAGCATAGTATAGAATAACATTTCTATTTTTTTTTGCCATAATGAGATGAACGGTTGCTATTCAGTTCAAAAAAAAGAAGATACCTGTGAAAACAATTATAGGTATCTTCTTGACTTTTTATTATTATGGTGTTAAAATAATATTTTGCATATATATAAAAAAGGTTGGTGTATAAAAGTGCAGAATAAAAAATTTAAAATATTAGACTATTCCAGAATTAAAAGTTATATTGACCCACCTAACTTTCTAGATATTCAGAAAAACTCTTATCAAAAATTTTTACAAAAAGATATCCCTGCTGAAAAACGACAAAATATTGGACTAAATAAGGTTTTTAAGGATGTCTTTCCTATTCAGGATTTTACCGGAAATCTTATCTTGGATTATGTTCATTACTCTATCAAAGAAAATAAATACTCACCCCTTGAATGTTGGGAAAGAGGTAGTACCTATTCTGCACCTTTAGAAGTAAGAATAAGTTTGGTCAATAAAAAGACCGGAGAAATAAAAGAGCAGGATGTTTTTATGGGAGAATTGCCATTAATGACAGATAGTGGTAGTTTTATTATCAATGGCGCTGAAAGAGTTATTGTTAATCAGCTTATACGGTCTCCCGGAATCTATTTTGGCAGTGAAGAATATATTGGAAATAAAACTTTATATAATTATCGGATTATACCAAATAGGGGTTCATGGTTAGAATTTGGTTTTGATAGCAACAATATGATCTATGTTCGAATTGATAAAAAGAGGAAAATTCCTGCCACAACTCTCTTGAGAGCTCTAGGTTTTGAGCAAAATGAACAGATTATGGACCTATTTGACAATTGTGAAATTATCCAGGAAACGCTAATGAAGGATAACACACATAATAAAAGAGAAGCACTCATAGAAATATTTAGAAAATTAAGACCAAGTGAACCGCCTACCGACAGAAATACCCGTCAACTCTTAGACAGGTTATTATTTGATTCAAGAAGGTATGATTTGGCAGATGTAGGACGCTATAAAGTAAATAATAAGTTGCATATTGAACATAGGATTTTAGATAGAACAACCGCTAAACCCGTCATTGACCCGGTAAGCGGACGGCAGCTAGTGAAAAAAAATACACTCATAAACCAAAAAGTAGTTGAGTTAATTAGACAATCTGATGTTGAAAAAATATATGTTTATAATAATAGTGATGATGAAATCGTTGTTTATAACGAGAAGGATGACACAACTGTTACCTTGTTTAATCAAGAAGAAGGAATTATTGATGATAAAAATATTGGACTGCAATTGGTGGAAGATATCATTAATCATCAATCAGGAGAAATTATTGCCCAAAAGGGACAGATACTTGACAATGATCTGCTTTATAAAATAAGTGAAATTCAACCCAAGGTTAAAGTTAAAAAAGGTAACGCTTTAAACAAGGATGATATTGTTGCCTCGTTAAGATATATAATTAATCTTTATTATGGAATTGGCTACATTGATGATATTGATCATTTGGGAAACCGGAGAGTGAAAACTGTCGGAGATCTTTTACTGGACCAATTTTATATCGGACTAGTTAGAATGGAAAGAGTGATCAAGGAAAGAATGACCATTCAACCTGATCTTTCAGCAGTAACCCCGCAGGCATTGATTAATATTAGGCCTCTGGTTGCTGCTATTAAACAATTTTTTGGGAGCAGTCAATTGTCTCAATTTATGGATCAGACCAATCCACTTTCAGAAATAACCCACAAAAGAAGATTATCAGCACTTGGTCCAGGAGGCTTAACCAGGGAAAGAGCCGGATTTGAAGTCCGTGATGTACATTACAGTCACTATGGTAGAATTTGTCCTATTGAAACACCCGAAGGTCCCAATATTGGTTTAATCGGGTCATTGAGCATTTACGGAAGAATCAATAATTTTGGATTTATTGAAACACCATATCGTAAAGTAGAAAACGGTAAGTTGACTGATCAAATTGTCTACCTTACGGCAGACCAGGAAGATCAATTTAAGATTGCACAGATTAATGTAGAGATCGATAAAAATAATAAAATATCTCAGGATGATGTGCCCTGTCGATATCGCGATGATTATCTTACAGTTTCACCAAAGGAAGTTGATTTTATCGATGTCGCACCAAACCAGATGGCTAGTATTTCGGCCAGTCTGATACCTTTCCTGGAGCATGATGATGCTAATCGGGCATTGATGGGAACAAACATGCAGAGACAGTCCGTTCCGGTCATTAAAACCGAAATGCCTTTAGTCATGACCGGCATGGAAGAAAGGGTAGCCTTGGATTCCGGAACCATTATTGTATCTGATGAAGATGGTATTGTAGAGAAAGTGAATGGTGATCATATTATTATCAAAAACAATAATGGCAGTAGGAAAGAATATTTTTTAAAAAAATTTTATCGTTCTAATCAAGGAACATGTATTAATCAAACCCCTATTGTGGACGAAGGAGAAAAAGTTACTAAAAATACTCCGATTGCCGATGGTCCAAACACAGATCAAGGTGCTCTTTCTTTAGGAAGAAATGTACTAGTGGCTTACATGGCCTGGGAAGGATATAATTTTGAAGATGCAATTGCTATCAGTGAGAAATTGGTTCAAACTGATACTTTTACTTCTATACATATTAGTGACCATGAATGTGATGCCCGCGATACCAAATTAGGTCCAGAAGAAATTACCTCTGATATACCCAATATTGGGGAAAATAATTTGGCGAACCTGGACGATGACGGTATAATCCGGATTGGAACAGAAGTAGAATCCGGAGATATTTTAGTAGGAAAAGTAACTCCAAAGGGGGAAACCGAATTAGGGCCTGAAGAAAGACTATTAAGGGCAATATTTGGTGAAAAGGCAAGGGAGGTCAGAGATACCTCACTTCGTGTTCCTCATGGGGACAAGGGAAAGGTAATTGATGTTAAAGTTTTTTCCCGGGAGAATGGTGATGAAATATCACCGGGTGTAAATAAGATGGTCAGAGTTTTTATTGCCCAGAAACGTAAGGTATCTGAAGGTGATAAAATTTCAGGTAGACACGGAAATAAAGGCGTTATTGCCAAGATAGTACCCGACAATGATATGCCTTTCTTACCGGATGGAACTCCTGTTGATATTATTCTTAATCCACTTGGGGTACCTTCTAGAATGAATGTGGGACAAATTCTTGAAGTTCATCTGGGTTGGGTTGCAAAAGTGCTTGGCTTGAAAATTGTTACACCGGTATTTAATGGTGCAAAGGAAGAGGATATTGAGAAAGCCCTGATTGAAGCTGGATTACCTGGTGACGGAAAAAGTGTTTTGTTTGATGGAAGAACAGGATTACCTTTTGACCAGAAAGTTACAGTAGGATACAGTTATATTTTAAAACTGATACATTTGGTTGATGATAAAATACATGCCCGTTCCACCGGTCCTTATTCATTAGTAACCCAGCAGCCATTGGGTGGTAAAGCGCAGTTCGGGGGACAACGTTTTGGTGAGATGGAAGTTTGGGCTTTGGAAGGTTATGGTGCTGCTTATAATCTTCAGGAAATGCTAACTGTAAAATCCGATGATGTTTCCGGAAGGATTAAGACCTACGAATCTATTGTCAAAGGAGAAAATATTCCAGTTCCTGGAATTCCTGAGTCATTTAAAGTTTTAATCAGAGAGTTAAGAAGTCTTTGTTTAAATGTAAAAGTTTTAAACCATGAAGGTAAAGAAATTGAAATAAAAGAAGACCTTGATGTAAAAGAAAGAATTGATCAAGATTTTATCAATCATTTAACATAGTACTAAAATTAAGAGATTCTTCATAAAAAAGCAAAAGAATCATAATTTTATACCATCTTATTTAACTTATACATAACTTATATAACGGGGAGGTAATGTGGTTGGAAATCCCAGAAAGAATTAATGCTATTGCGATAGGATTAGCTTCTACCGAAGAAATTCGGAGGTGGTCCTATGGAGAAGTTAAAAAACCAGAAACCATCAATTATAGAACTCTTAAACCTGAAAAAGATGGATTGTTCTGTGAACGTATTTTCGGACCTGTGAAAGACTGGGAATGCAGTTGTGGAAAATATAAAAGGATTAGATATAAAGGAGTTATCTGTGACCGCTGTGGTGTAGAAGTCACCAAATCTATTACGCGAAGAGAACGAATGGGACATATCGAATTGGCTTGCCCTGTTTCTCATGTATGGTATTTTAAGGGAATTCCTAGCCCCCTTGCTTTGTTATTGAATATTTCCCCGCGTAATCTTGAAAAGGTACTTTATTTTGCACCTGACAGAAGAAGAGAACAGCTTTATGGAATACAAAAAACAGAAGACGGGAACAACCTGGTAAGCGATATTATTCTGGAAACTGAATATAAAATTCACCAGATGTTTCGACCTGATGTCATTGCAGAACCAGTTTATCGTGTTAATCAACTTAAAAAATTTCCACATAAAGTTGGTGATATTATCAGCGAAGATAGATTAGTAGAACTTCAAGAAAAATATGGAAAAATATTTTTTAATGTAGAGCAAATGATTCCTGAGGGTCTGAAGGAGCAAGATGAAGAAAAAGAAAATACTGGTATCGATATAGAAATTGACCATGAAATAGAGCAACAAAAAGTTCAACAAGGACAGAAAAGAACTTCCGAAACCAATGATGATTCTGATGAACTAAAAGAGAGAATAAATTATAAAATTGTAGAGATTGAAGGATTAATTTCGGAAAGCAAATTAACCATTTTATTAGAAAAAGACCAGGAATTATCAAAAAGAACAACGATGGCAAAACAAACGATGGAAGAATCCTGTTATGTGGTCATTCATCCAGGGAGCACAAATCTTAATATTGGTGATATTATTCTTGAAACAGAGTATAGATTATATTCCCATTATGACTTAAAGTTTCGCGCTGGAATTGGTGCTGAGGCTGTTAAAGATTTATTAAAAGAAATTAATCTTGACTCTCTGAATATGGAAATAAGAGAAGGATTAAAACATTCATCCGGTCAAAAAGCAAAGAAAATGATCAAAAGATTGCAAATTGTCGAGGCATTTAGAAAAAGCCACTGTAGGCCGGAATGGATGATTATGGACGTACTGCCGGTGATCCCTCCTGATTTAAGACCAATGGTTCAACTGGAAGGAGGTAGATTTGCTACTTCAGACCTTAATGATCTTTACCGCAGAGTAATCAATCGCAACAATCGCTTAAAAAGGTTATTAGAATTAGGTGCACCGGATATCATCATTAAAAATGAAAAGAGAATGCTTCAGGAAGCGGTTGATGCCCTTATTGATAACGGACGAAGAGGGCATGCTGTACTGGGTGCAGGGAACCGACCACTTAAGTCTTTAAGTGACTTACTGGAAGGGAAAAAAGGACGGTTTAGACAAAATTTATTGGGTAAAAGAGTAGATTACTCCGGACGTTCTGTTATTGTTGCAGGACCCAAACTAAAATTACATCAGTGCGGATTACCTAAAAAAATGGCTTTGGAATTATTTAAACCATTCGTAATGCATCACCTGGTAAAACGAGAATTAGCTCATAATATCAAAACTGCTAAGAAATTGGTTGAGCAGGAATCCCCGGAGGTTTGGAATATCTTAGAGGAAATTATCAAAGATCATCCTGTTTTATTAAATCGGGCACCTACGCTTCATCGGTTGGGAATACAGGTTTTTAAACCTGTGCTGGTGGAAGGGAACGCTATTCAATTACATCCTTTATCTTGTCCCGCATTTAATGCAGACTTTGATGGGGACCAAATGGCGGTCCATGTTCCTTTATCAACAGAAGCCCAGACCGAAGCTGAAATATTGATGTTATCTTCTCACAATATTTTGTCTCCTGCCAATGGGACACCTATTGCCTTGCCTGCACAGGATATTGTTCTTGGCTGTTACTATCTAACAATGAAAGAAAAGGGGCAAAAAGGAGAAGGGAAATTTTTTTCCAATCCTAATGAAGCAATTCGGGCACAAGAAGAAGGATATATAGATATGCATTCCCAAATCAAAATCAGGATAAAAGGCAATATTGAAGATACTACCGTTGGGCGAGTTATTTTTAATCAAATTTTACCTGAAGATATGAAGTTTGTTGATTTGACTATCACTAAAAAGTCATTGGCAAAGATTATTTCTTATATCTATCGTCACTTCGGACAGGATTTGGCAGTTAAATGCCTTGATGATGTCAAGGATATTGGTTTTCACTATGCCACCCTATCCGGGATAACAATTGGTGTAGTTGATTTAGAAATACCTTCTGAAAAAGATAAGATTATAGAAGAAGCTGAAAAAAGTGTTTCAAAGATAAAAGAACAATTCAATTATGGCTTAATTATGGAAGAGGAAAGAGAAGAAAAAATTATTACAGCATGGACTAATGCCGCAAATAATGTTGTCAATGCAATTTTAAACAATCTGAGTAGTTTTAACCCACTTTATATGATGGCTGATTCTGGAGCACGTGGTAGCAGAAGACAGATAGGACAATTAGCAGGTATGAGGGGTTTAATGGCTGATCCCTCTGGAAAGATTATTGAATTCCCTATCCGTTCTAATTTTAGAGAAGGTCTGTCCTGTCTGGAGTATTTTATCTCTACCCATGGAGCTCGAAAAGGTCTGGCTGATACGGCCCTCAGGACTTCAAAATCAGGTTATTTAACAAGACGACTTGTTGATGTTGCACAGGATGTTATTATTACCGAACAAGATTGTGGCACTAATGATGGTGTGATTGTGTCAGATATTCAAGAGGACGGAAACATCATCGAGAAATTAGAAGAAAGAATTGTAGGTAGAACAGCACAGGAAGATATTATTAATCGTGAAAAAGGGGAAGTTATTGTCAATCGTGGAGAATCTATCGATGAGAAGATTGCAAAAAAAATTGTTGATGCCGGAATAAAAGAAGTTGAGATACGTTCACCTTTAACCTGTGCATCAAAACAGGGTATTTGTGCAAAATGTTATGGTAAGGATGTGGCAACCGGTAAAAAAGTGATTATTGGAGAAGCAGTTGGAACGATTGCAGCGCAATCTATCGGAGAACCGGGAACTCAATTAACTTTAAGAACTTTTCACACCGGAGGTATTAAAATAACAGGGGAAGACATTACTCTTGGTTTACCTCGAATTGAACAATTATTTGAAGTCAGGAAACCAAAAAAACAGGCAGTAATTAGCGAAATTAATGGCTATATAGATCAGCTTAAGAATGACCAGCAAGATATTCGCAAAGAGGTTGTGGTTAGGCCTGAAGCTGAAGAAAATATCATTAAGAATAAGGAAAATAAGAAGATAAATTATTTTATACCCAGTGATTTAAGAATTATTGTGGAAGAGGGTCAAAAAGTAAAAGCTGGGCAAAGATTAACCACCGGATTTGTTGATCCCAACGACATACTTAGAATACAGGGAATAAAAGAAGTCCAAAAATATCTATTAGAGCAGGTTCAAGAAGTTTATCGTTCGCAGGGTGTAACCATCAATGATAAACATATTGAGGTCATTGTCAGGCAAATCGCCAGGTTAAATAAAATTTATGTTAGGTCATCAAGGGACTCTGATTTACTTTCTGGTGAACTTGTCTATGTCTCAGATTTTGAACAGGAAAATAAACAGGTTATGCAAGAAAATGAAGGAATTCGAAATAAAAATAGAAGATTATTACTTAATAAACGCTTAGATACATCTTTAACCGGCAATAAGGGAGAGTCCTTTATAGAAAAGGATATCATTTTTGACGAGAATACCATCCGTAAAATTGAGAATACAGATTATCATAATTTTGATATTATTGATGAAAAGGGAAGAGTTAACCATATCATACAAGGAGAAATAAACTTTATTGATAGAATAGTCAACCATATATTTATTGGGGCACTTTCTCAAGATAACCAGAACGAGAGCGATGGGAATTTGAAAAAAAATGAAACAATTGATTTGGAAAAACTAATAGGTACAAAAATAACACGTGAAATGGCCATTGAGTTTGTGAATCAGGGGATAAATAGGCTTCGAATAAGTAAGCCGGAAGAGGTTGAAAAATTGAAGGGGAATATGCTGGCAGAAGATATAAAGGCCCCCGACAGTCAGGATATTATCATTCATGCCAATCAAATATTAGATGAAAATGACATACAAAAAATAGTGGAACATCAGTGTGAAAAGGTAAAAATATGGAATGATATTAAAGAAATTAACATTAAGGAAAACCTGATTAGTATTATAAAGGAAGATGTAATTGGAAAAAATCTGGGTGAGGAGCTGAGGGATCCGGAGTCTGATAATATTATTGCTGATAAGGCACAGCCAGTGAGTAAAAATATTATAAGAAAGGCCTATTCAGCCGGGATTAGTGATATTCCTCTGGAGGATGGCCGTTTCTTTTCCTTAGAAGGAAGGGCACTTGAGCATATTTATCATAATCTGGTTGGAAAAACCATTGCTCAGGACATCATTGACAAGAAAACTGAAAAGGTAATTGTATCAGCTGGTGAAAAAATTACCAAAAAGAATGCCAATGCTCTTTTTCAGCAAAATATCGAAACAATTAAATATCAGAGTGAAAGTAGCCAGCAAGAGATAATATCTCTGATAGAAGATATTGGATATATGAAAAGAATCAAATTACCTGCAGTAGGTATGCCGATTATTCAGGGGATAACCCAAGCCTCTTTATCTACCGAAAGCTTCTTGTCTGCAGCCTCTTTCCAGAGGACAACACATGTATTAACTAATGCATCAATTAAGGGGAAAGTTGATTATCTTTATGGGCTCAAAGAAAATGTCATTATTGGGAATATTATTCCTTCTGGAACCGGATTGTCTCGATATCGTGATATCGAAATCAGCTCTCAATATGAAGAAGATTTGGAAAAGGAAGCCATAAAGCAAAAAGAAGAAGAAAATAAGAGGAACCTTGATTTTAGTAAAGTAATGGACGAAGATTCGAATATATTGGATCAAGATGAGCTAATCAATAAAGAAGATTAAAAAATAAAATTGACTTTAATTCTATTTTTTATTGACATCAATAGATGATGCTGATAAAATGTTTAGGTATTTTAAGATATTAGGATTATATTATTTAATATAACCTATAATTATAGAATATGAGCTATTATTATATAGGATAATATAGGCAAGATATTCAGGGTGAAGAAATATCATAAATATCTTGACATGCAATATTTTTTGAAAAAAGAAAAAGGTGGTTTCAATATGCCAACAATTAATCAACTGGTAAGAAAAGGAAGAAATAAAGCTACAAAAAAATCAGATACGCCAGCCTTAAAAGGTTCACCTCTCAAAAGAGGAGTTTGTACACGTGTCTGGACTATAACACCTAAAAAACCCAATTCTGCTTTACGAAAAGTAGCCCGTGTGAGATTGACCAATAATATGGAAGTAACTGCCTATATACCAGGAATTGGGCATAACCTGCAAGAGCATTCTATCGTCTTGTTAAGAGGCGGAAGAGTAAAAGATTTACCCGGGGTAAGATATCATATAGTAAGAGGTGTCATGGATGCTACCGGCGTAGATGGGCGAGAACAGGGGCGCTCCAAATATG
>Ga0180433_10006793_pt1 | contig 14856 bp, 14 predicted proteins | sample SS_ome_8_FD_132980 | JGI IMG/M metagenome (GOLD analysis project Ga0180433, IMG submission 132980) | Hypersaline lake sediment archaeal communities from the Salton Sea, California, USA - SS_1_D_1 metaG | ecosystem: Environmental > Aquatic > Non-marine Saline and Alkaline > Hypersaline >... | reverse complement strand
CTACAACCCAAAAAGCGGCGGGCTTTGGCGGTGTTAATATGCCAGTTTTGAACTATGGGACTTCCTTGGCAGCCTCCAAAGTTTCATGCCGAAAAGTGCATATCAAAAATGCTTTGTCTTCGTAGAATAGTAGCCAGGTAAGGGATGCTGTCGGGTCATCCTTTGCAGTATTTCTCCAATAGGTGACCACGCCGTTGCCATAGGCAATTTTTTTCGAGCCCTTTATAGCCTCGTCAAGCGGAGGTGAAACAAGATGCTCAGGTTTGTCAAAGTAATCCGCGAGTATTTCTACGTCATCCGGCAAAACTTGGTTCGTGTCTAGGAAGTAGAGTCCCTTTGCGATTTTATAAAGGACATGCTGAATAGGCTGGCGTTCCGTTTTTAAAATACCCGCTTGACCGAAAAAAGCTCCCGATTCAGAGATGACTGGAACTAACTTCGTTAACGATTTCAAGAAGGGCTTCAGACCTGGTCTATTTCCTTGTAGGTCGGGGCGGATCCTCTCTGTCCAAATACGAAAACCTGCCTGTCTTTCATAAGCTTTCCCGGAGGCGACAAAAACCCTGAATAGCTCCTCATCCTTGGATAGGCCCTCGTTGCACCGTCGACATGCGGGTAATCTTGGTGGAAGATTGCTAGGCATAGGTTTTGGAAATAGACCCTCTGAAAAAAGATGGTCCCTAGTGTTGGCAGGCCTGATGCCACATAGATAGCAGATTTTGTTAGAAGATGGACCTATCGTAACATCTCCATGGTAATGGCTTCAAACACGAAAACCTTCACCAGTCAAAAGGTAAGATCGATCTTCGAATCTTGGTGGAGGCGGGGGAGGGTTGAACTCCCCGTCCAAAAGAAGGTTGCCAGAATATCCTACAAGCTTAGTCAGCCCTTTTATCTCATCTAGCTGTCATCTGCTGACCGAATTCAGCTAGACCAGCCAATTTTTCTTAGCCAACCCCTATCGGCATCAGGATTGGAGCGCCTCGATCTTTTCTGACACCTAATCCCAAGCTTCGAGGAGAACTTAGGTTAGATGTGACCCGTTAAGCGAAAACAGGTTCGTCAGTTATTTTTTTGCCACTTGTTTTGTGAGGTTAGTGGCACCTCAGCCTGCAATCCTGTAGGCCTTCCCCTGTCGAACCCACGCGCCCCCATGTCTAAGCCTACTTTCCCGTCACCTCCTTCTATGCTTCAGCGCCCGTTCCATTTCCCTTTCTGCGTCCCGACGGGCGATGGCTTCCCTCTTATCGTAAACTTTCTTCCCTCTGGCAACCCCCAGCTCTAACTTAGCAACCCCATGTTTAATATAAAGCCTAAGGGGCACTAAAGTCAAACCCTTCTGCATTACCTTGCCAGAAAGGATATCAATCTCTTTTCTATGGAGGAGAAGCTTGCGAGGCCTGATTGGCTCATGAGTGTTATAGCTGGCAGCATCATAAGAGGCAATATGGCTGTTGTATAGCCATAATTCACCATTTTCCGGCTTGGCATAGGCATCACTGAGATTTACCTTTCCTAGCCTGATGGATTTAATCTCAGAACCCTTGAGAACAATGCCTGCCTCAAGGCTTTCCTGGATATGATAGTCGTGGTAAGCTTTACGATTAACGGTTATCACGCTGGAACCCTTTGCCACAACGAAATTTTACCACCGTGACATAGGACAAGCAATTTGCTAAAGTAGGCGGACTTACACAATGAGATGTCCACAGTGCCAGAGTGATAATAGGGAAGGGGCCAGGTTCTGCCTTGAGTGCGGGGAAAAACTGGAACTTCTCTGTCCTCAATGTGGTGAGACATTAGCACTTTCGGCAAAGTTTTGTGATGAGTGTGGTCATGATTTAGGGAAGTCAGAAGAAGTCCCCTCCATAGACTACTCCCGACCTCAAACCTATACCCCAAAATTTCTGGCGGACAAGATCCTCACTGACCGCAGTTCTATCGAGGGTGAGCGAAAGCTGGTGACGGTGCTCTTTGCCGATGTTGTCGACTACACCTCCATCTCAGAGAAGCTTGACGCGGAGGAAGTCCACGATATCATGGACGGCTGCTTCCGGATTCTGATGGGTGAAATCCATAGGTACGAAGGCACCATCGACAAGTTCACCGGTGACGGGCTCATGGCGCTCTTTGGTGCACCTGTGGCTCATGAGGACCACGCTCAGCGGGCCTGCTATGCCGCCCTGGGAATTCAGAGGGCCATCAAGGCATACAGCACAAGGATAGCGAAGGAATATGGGGTGGACTTCAAGATGCGGGTGGGGCTTAACTCCGGCCCGGTCATCGTGGGCTCTATCGGGAATGACCTGCGGATGGAATATACCGCCATAGGAAATACCGTGAACCTGGCCTCTAGGATGGAGAGTACGGCAGAGCCGGGCACGATACAGGTTGCGGAGGACACCCTTCGCTTGACCAAGGAATACTTTGAGTTCAAACCCCTGGGCTATGTCAATGTGAAAGGCAAGAAGGAGCCAGTCAAGGCATACAGGGTGCTCGGTACAAGCTCGGTGAAGGACAGACTGAGAGCAGCCATGGTGCGAGGGCTAACCAGGTTTGTGGGGCGAACGGGAGAACTACGACATCTGGCAGACTGTTTTGCCCAGGTGAAGGGGGGATGTGGCCAGGTTGTGGGTATTGTAGGAGAAGCTGGAGTTGGGAAATCCAGGCTCCTCCTTGAGTGGAAGGAGACGCTTTCCGGGGAAGAACACACCTTTCTAGAGGGTTCCTGTCTCCACCACGCGGACGCCATAGCGTATCTGCCTATATTGAATCTTCTCAGGTCCTACTTTGATATTCGCGAAGGGGAGCAAGAATCTCTCATAAAACAGAAGATAAAAGAGAAGATAACCCAACTTGATGAGAAGCTCAAGGATATCCTGCCGCCGCTCCATGAGATTCTGTCTCTCAAGGTGGAGGATGAAGAACATCTCACGCTGGAACCACCGCAGAAGAGGGAGAAAGCTTTCGAGGCTATCAGGAATCTGCTGATTCGGGAGAGTCAAAGCAAGCCCCTCATTCTTGCTGTGGAGGACCTTCATTGGATTGATAGGACCTCGGAGGAGTTCCTGAACTATCTGATGGGGTGGCTGGCAAACACACAAATCCTGTTGCTTCTTCTTTACCGCCCGGAATATAGCCATAGCTGGGGGGGCAAATCGTTTTACAGCCAGATCGGTGTGAATCAACTTTCCACCGCTGCCAGCACTGAACTACTGCAGGCTATCCTCGAGGGAGGGGAAGTAGCTCCTGAATTGAGGGAACTAGTCCTGAGCAAAACCGGAGGAAACCCGCTCTTCACGGAGGAATTCACCCGTACTCTGCTGGAAAGCGGCTCTATTCAGAGGGAATATGGACACTATGTGTTAAGCATGAAGACCTCCGATATCAGAGTGCCCGATACCATTCAGGGAATCATCGCCGCCCGTATGGATCGGCTGGAAGAGAGTCTCAGACAGACCCTGCAGGTAGCGTCTGTAATCGGGAGGGACTTCGCCTTTCGCATCCTGCATACCATTACCGGGATGCAGGAAGAGCTTAAATCTTATCTCCTTGAACTCCAGGAACTGGAGTTTGTCTACGAGAAAAGCCTGTTTCCAGAGCTGGAATACATGTTTAAACACGCCCTCACTCAAGAGGTAGCCTACAACAGCTTACTTATCAGAAAGCGAAAGAATATCCATGAAAGGATAGGAGAGGCAATAGAGGAACTATACCCAAACAGATTGGAAGAGTTCTATGAGATGCTGGCCCACCACTATTCCCGGAGCGAGAACTCAGAAAAGTCCTATCAATACCTGAAGCTATCAGGTAACAAGGCAAAAGCTAGCGATTCCAACTGGGAGGCATTTCATTTCTACAGAGAAGCGGTTAACTTACTTAAGAAGCTGCCTGAGACTGAGAAGAACAAGAGGAGGGGGATCGAAATTCGTCTTCAAATGGAAGGCCCTATGGTCTCCCTGGCCCACCCCGAAGATTCCTTTGAGATCCTCCGAGAGGGAGAGCGGCTCGCCACAGAACTCGTGGATGAGAAAAGCCTGGCGGCGTTCTACAACGTGCTAAGAGGTTATTATTCGGTTAGAGGGCAGCCGCTCCAGGGTATGAAATATGCCGAGAATTCCTTTCGAGCGGCAATGAAGGTTCAGGATATCGAGCTCGCGGTTTCAATGGGATTCGGGCTTTGCGTTTCTTACGGCACAATGGGGGAACATTTGAAAATAGCTGAAGTGGCCCCGCAGATCCTCGCTTTGCTCGAGAAAACGCAAAGAGAATCCGAATTCTTTGTCAGGCCATGGAATGTATACTCCGCTCTTCTCGCATTATATGGAATCGCGACGGGATGGACAAAGGATTTTGAAGAAGGAAGAGTGTTGTGCGAGAAAGGCCTTCATTTTGCACTTCAGATTGATGACCTGGGTAGCGCTGGGTTTGCAGAGGTTATGTATGGCGTCCTACTTGTTGGTCAGGGAGATGCAGAAAATGCCATAAAACATGCTCAAAATGGTGTTAAGCTTTGCGAAGAAGGGCAGATTCTCGTTATCTTGGGCACAGGCTTGGCTATGCTGGCAGAGGCGCATCGTTTGCTGGGAGAGCTGGGGCCCGCTCAAAAGCATGCAGAGAGAGCGCTCAAGGTCGGGAGCGATTCAGGGTTGTCAATAGCCTGGGCTCAGTCTTATTACTCCTTAAGCATGACCCATCTCTATTCAGGAGACCTAGAAAATGCTCGAACCTGTGCCGAGGAAGCATTGAGGCTGGCACGGAGCAATAATGAAATATGGGTAGAAGGCAGGGCGAGAGTCGCTTTGGGAAGAATACTGGGAAGATCAGACCTTTCACAAACTGACAAGGCGGAAGAATACATTCTACAGGGAATCAAGATTCTGGATGAGCTGCAACTGAAACCATTCTGCGCTGAGGGATATCTTTACTTAGGGGAGCTCTATGCCGACAGCGGCCAGGGGGACAAGGTCCTGGGGAATGTAAGAAGGGCCGAAGCGATGTTCCAGGAGCTGGGGATGGACTACTGGCTGCGTAGGACACAGGGCATCCTTGATAGGCTACAAAGCTAACGACGGAGGTAAAGGTTCTAGTCCGTGTCTCCTATTGGTAAACTGCGCATGACCGAGACCCAAGTTTCGTGTGGGCATCTCTGATCTCCGCCCCGGCGTGGGAATCGCTTAATTTCACCTCGCCAGTCCAGAAGGTTTGCTCTCAGAATCCTTGAGAATAGAACCTGTCTAAAGGCTTTCGTGAATATGATAGTCGTGGTAAGCTTTGCGGTTAACGGCTATGGCGCTGGACCCTTTTGCCGTGAATAGATTCTATTTTCGGGAGCTATAATCAGCTCCTGGAGTCTCTGCCCCTGCCTTTTATGAAGCGCTCGTAGAGGTCCTGGAGGTCAATCTCTCCCATCAAGACCTTCCCGATAAACCAGCCAGCTAATATGAATAAAGCTACCACGATGGCCTTCCAGAATCCAACAAGTATCACAATTAGCCCCAGCACTAATCCAGCAATAACGCCAATTGTCTTGGGGTTCAACATCAGTTTCATCCTGTGTCAGCGCACGGATAGTCGCCTAGCCTCCACCGGCTGATATTTAATCTTGATGTCTACGTTGGCTACGGAGAGTCCAGTGAGTTCTTCTATTGAATCCTTGATACTGCTTTGGAGCTCAGCACCAACCTCTACTACATTGGTACCCAGAAGTACCAAAGGGCGGCAGGAAATCAACAGGCCTCCCGACGTTTCCTTTGTGTAGCACTTAACATGTTGCACATTGTGAACTAGAGAAGCTGTTTTTTCCGCCAATACACAGATACTGTTTAAATCAATGGTGACTATGCCCTCCTCGGTGGAGCTAACTAGTAGAGGACGTGGCTCACGCGGGAAATTAAACTCCATTATTAATATGGCTAACATAGCCAGGGCGATGAGTACAGAGATAACTATAATGCTAACAGCAGTACCCCCGCTGGCATCAGCAACCGACTGCAACTGTGCCTCAAAAAAAGGAAAGATATCTGGTGTACTCGCTCCGGCAGCCACAAGCGAGGTAATCACAGCTCCTACTAATATAAGCAGAGCAACGATCACCACCACAACTCTATTGAAAATGGTCACAAACATAGCTACTTATTAACTGCCAGCTCTTTAAATATAATCATTTAGCCGGTTTCAGAACGTGCCTACTCCACCTTTCTCGCTGGCTTCTTTTCAGGGATTTCAATGCTTACAATACGCACATTAATCTCTTTAGCAGTGAGTCCAGCGATCTCCAGGAGGCGGGAAGCTACCTTCTTACGAACCTCTGTAACAATATTGGGTATATTGAAACCATATATTACGTCAAGTTGAAGGTCAACAATGGCTTCTTTGTGCCCGACCTCAACAGATACTCCCTGCCGGGCTTTCCCCCCGGCACCGGCAACGGCCCCTGCTACGAAACGACGGACCGAGCTCTTGCCTAAATTTGCCACGCCTTCCACCTCTATAGCAGCGGTCCCCGCAATAGAAGCTACCACTTCGTCCTCGATAATTGATTCACCAGGTACTACTGACTCTTCACTCATTCTTCTCCTCCTTTACCATTGAACATATTAAATTTGCCTGATGTCCTGCAACGCTCAGCCCAACCTTATTTTGCCAGGCGATTTATCATTTAAGGTCTCGATATAGCTACTTTAGCTTTTCCCCCTTCTCAGGCGCTTTTTCTGGGAATTCGATGCCAACGATACGCACATTAATCTCCTTGGCAACGAGCCCGGTTATCTCCAGCAGGCGAGTAGCTACTATCTTGCGAACTTCGGTAATGATATTGGGTATATTAAACCCGTATATTACGTCTAGCTTCAGATCGACAGTAGCCTCCTTGTGCCCAACCGTTACAGATACCCCTTGCCTTGCTTTCCCTTCAGCGCCGCCCACAGCTTCGGCTATTTTGCCTCGGACCAAGCTCTTGCCCAAATGAGCAACTCCTTTGATTTCTCCGGCAGCTAACCCTGCTACCGACGCTACAACAATATCATCTATAGTAGTTTCCCCTGCAATTACCTCTTTGGCCATTTTCTCCTTTCCTCCATAAGAACCTTTAACTCGGTAACCGGATATATTTCTATGATATTCCACACACGCCTTGCCACAACCAGTAAGTCCATAGAAAGTAAAGGAAGAATAACTAAGCTTCCTTGCGGCTATGGAGTGCTATTTTTGAATTCTGCCTCCCAGCTTACCTCGTCTCGGCCTCTTTGCATTTTGTAAGTCCAATGTAATATAGACCCGCTATTTTGTCAATACCATTTATTCGCTCGTATGATAAGTGAAAAATCATGTAGAGCGAGCAATATAGCTGGCTGCCAGATTCTGTTAGTATCTTTATTCTGAATTCGGCAATATGCTCTCCTGAGAGGCAGTTATTCCTTTTTCTTCTCCAGTCCTTTTTCCTTAACAAATGCCTTTGTGCGCTTACTTATCGCATCAGCTTTGGCAAGCAGCCAGACGAACGTTCCTATGAGAGCAAGGCCCATACCAAGCCCGACAGGTCCTCCCCAAGATAGGACTAGCCACAAATCGTCCATTTCTCCTCCTTTCATTAACCATTAATTTCTATTAACAGATTGTATTTGTAGGCTCATAATTAAGTCAAGAGAGGGGCGTACAGTAAGAAAACCATTTCGCATCAAGCTAAATTCACCGCTCAACATAGCCAGACTCGGATGCTGCAGCTGGTGGCAGAGCCCCAAACTGCATTGACAAACAGATGCCACAAGCATAACATGTCTCTTTGGGCTACAAAGGAGCACAACAGGTCCTTGTTGAGGCAGTGCTAACTGGCATGGAATCCGGCAGCAACCCGCACTCTGGGGATATCATCAAGTATACTTCCTGTGGATACCATTGTTTCCGGACTTGTATTCTCAAGGTGCGAATCAGGGATGGAGTGATTATAGCCTGCGAACCCGATGATACTATCAACCCCGGCATAGCACGGGAGGATGGGCGCTTGCCTGAACAGGTGATTAACGAAGGAATGATCCAGACCCGGCCTTGTGCAAAGGGATATGCGCAGGCACAGATGATATACGACCCCCTTAGAGTGAAATATCCGATGAAGCGCGTCGGCAAGAGAGGTGAGGCGAAATTTGAAAGAATATCGTGGTATGAGGCACTGGACACCATAGCTAAGAAGCTGGTGGAGATAAAGGAAAACTACGGTCCATACTCGATCATACACCATCCGTATAGCATATTCGGCCAATGCAGTTTCCCACTCGCCCGTTGGTTCGGAGCTGGTATCGCGGGATGGGCTGCTCACTCGACCAACGGGTGGGAAGAGCCCGAAAACTGGGTGTTAGGAAAAGACATCGCAAGGGCAACTCTGCGCCAGGACGAGGTTCAGGTGCTCAATTCCAGGCTTATTGTTCTCTGGGGACTGAACCCTCTGTCAACTCTCAGTGGTGGCTGGGCCTACAACCTGATTCGAGCCAAGGAGCGTGGTATCCCCATCATATGCATCGAGCCCCGATACACACAATCTGTGGAGCTTTTGGCTGACCAGTGGATTCCTATTCGGCCCACCACTGATGTAGCTATGATGCTTGCTATGGCAAACGTGTGGTTCGAGGAGGGCCTTTGTGACGAAGAGTTTGTTGAAAGATGGGTTGAGCCAGAGGGCTTACAGCGCTGGAAGGCCTATGTGCTGGGCATGGAGGATGGCGTGAATAAGACTCCGGAGTGGGCTGCAGGGATATGCGCTGTCCCTGCGGAGACAATCAGAGAATTCGCCAGGCTCTATGCCAGAAGCAAGCCGGTCAACCTGAATGTATCCCTATCTATGGGCCGTCAGTTCTATGGAGAGAATCCCACTCGAGCATCCATGTACCTGCAGGCATTGACCGGGAATAGTTGTATCCCAGGAGGGACACCCGCAGCGGAAACGGGCCTGCCCCTGGGTCGATTTCTTGGTCGGGGACCGGTGGTGGATTGGCAACGAAAACCTGCAATATATGAGCCACCAACCTTAATGGCTGCATTCAAGTGGCCTAAGGCCGTCGATATCAGGGATCAGCTGGACAAAGGCCAAATCAGCAGCGAAGAGTATAACAATATTATCGGAAATAAGGCGGGAAATCCATCTCCCAACATCCAAATGGTAATCATGGACGGGAACAATCACCTCAATGGTCTGCCAGAAATAAACAGCACCATAAGAGCTATGAAGAAGGTTGAGTTTGTCTTGGTATTTTCGCAGTACACTGAGTTACCGACAGCGAGGTATGCAGACTTACTTTTGCCCCAGATTTACACCGCCTTCGAGGGTAGGAACTGCCTGATGATCTATGGGCAACGGGACAGCCTATTCAGGATTGGAATGAATGTCGCCAACTACTTCCTGTACTGCCAGAAGTGTGTTGAGCCGGTCGGCGAAGTCAAGTCCTATGACTGGGTTTGGACGCAGGTAGCCAAGAGATTGGGGATAGCCGATATGTACAACCCGCGTCTGGCGCATGTAGCCGATGATGAGTGGGATGAAGCTATAGAGGAGTTGCACAGGGAGGCTTATGAGAGGTGGGCTGGCAGGGAGGACATTGCACCCTCGAATCCTCCAAGCTGGGAAGGGTTCCAGAAGAAGCCTGTCTTTCGGTGCGAGATGAAAGACCCATATTATCCCTTCAAGAGAGACCTGGACAGAGGCGCGAATCCATTTGAACGCACGGCATCGGGCAAGATAGAGTTCTATTCAGAGCTGCTGGCGAAGGGGCCGCATTACCTAGCAAACAATGACTATCCTCCTGGAAGTGGAAAGTGCTACGGCGGAGGAAAGCTGCCCCCAATGGCTCAGATGACGTCAGGAGGAAGGGATACCTTCCACAGCAAGGATTCGGAGGAGTATCCACTGCTGATGTCGTCCCCTCATTCGCTGTATCGGGTGCACTCGTTCCTGGACAACAACTTCTGGTTGAGGGATGACTGCTATCGACATGCCGTTTGGATAAGCGTCGCTGATGCCAAGGCACGGGGAATAAAGGGAAATGATCTGGTCAGGGTCTTTAATGACCTGGGGGAGATGATTATACCTGCCTACGTGACCTCGAGGGTAGTCCCGGGAGCTGTCTTCATATTTCATGGTGGCTGGTACAAGCCAAGTAAAGAGAAGAGCCAGTTGATGCCGGACGGCATCGACATAGGGGGAGCTCCTAACTTACTAATCCATAATGATGACCTGCCCCAGACCATCGTCGGCATGTTTCCTTGTAAGGGGCTTGTCCAGGTTACGAAGTGGGATAGAGTGACATAATGGCGCAATACGGCTTCTTCTTTGACCAGAGCCGCTGTTCAGGTTGCCACGCCTGTGCCGTCGCTTGTAAGAATTGGCATGCCCTCCCTCCAGGACCGCTCAAGTACCTGAGGGTCTACGAATATGAAAAAGGCAGCTTTCCCAATATACGTCTTCACTTTCAATGGGTCTCATGCTACCACTGCGAAGAGCCAGCCTGTGTCGAGAATTGCCCGTGCCAGGCTATCTACAAGGAGCCGAAATACGGCGCAGTGCTGATAGACAGCGAGAAGTGTGACGGCTGCCGAATATGCTATGAAGTCTGCCCCTACGGTGCGCCTGTTTTCGAGAGTGATGAGACTGATGTCAAGGCGCAGAAGTGCACAATGTGCATCGACCGTCTGGAACTGGCAGAGCAACCAATATGTGTCTTAGCCTGCCCTACGAGAGCCCTTGATTTTGGGCCCCTGAGCACCCTCAGGGCGAAGTATGGAGATAGAAGGGACCTGGAAGACATGCCAAGCAGCCAGACCACGAAGCCTGCCATCGTGTTCAAGCCCCATGCCAGAAAGCAGCAGCTCGTCGCCTACAACGCTCAAAGAGCCTTAGAGCTGATGATGAGGAGGGAGCCACTGCCCCCGGTCTTCACGTCAGCAGCTGATGTCGTTGAAATACCCAGTGGAACAATTGACCGTAGTGAGCTGGTGATTAAACACGAATCGACTGATGACCTCATGCGGCGCACAAGAAATGATGAAGGGTAAGTGCCAGCATGCTATTGCCTCTTTGCGCTGTTGGGTCTAAGCACTTTCCTTTCCTGTAGACTTTGAGGAGGAATTTCAGTAGGGTGGAGTTAAGTTCTTATCCAAGCTCTCCGCTGAAAGAATGGTATTTTACATAAAGTTATTCAGGCTCTGTTTACGGAGAAAGGAGCTGTGTCATGGGCCGCGCTGATAGACTCTATCTTTTTGTAACTATTTTCCTGGTTATCGCTGTAGTGGTTGGTGGCGTGATGCTGGCTGTGAAGCATAGCAGAAGCCAACCCGTGGAAATCGTTCTGTCTCAAACAATGCCTCCTCAGAAAAGCGGAGAGCTTTGCATCGGCGGCGCTGTGGCTAACCCAGGCATCTACTCTTTAAGGGAAGATGATACCCTGCAAACGCTCCTTGCCCATGCCGGGGTTGAACCCGATGCCGACCTCAGCCATATCAAGATTTATATTCCACGAGAAGGCGAAGCCAACCTCCCCCAGAAGATAGACATCAATCGGGCCGAACCCTGGCTTCTCGAAGCCCTGCCGGGCATAGGGGAAGCCAGAGCCCAGGATATTGTGGATTACCGCATTGAGAACGGCCCCTTCAAGCGAATTGAGGACTTGCTTCAGGTCAAAGGCATCGGCGAAGGGACATTCGAAAAGATGAAAGATTACATCACTGTGTCAGATTAGGGGGTATTGGTCTTGTTTTTTAACTCTGTTAAGCAACGTTGCTATCTCAATTTCATTTTCCATATCAAGACCGTATCATCGTGAGAATCATCTTGAAATTCTTTGGCGCTCTCACAGTATGTGGTTGATTAGCTGGCATTATCAACATCTCACCATCTTTCAGGTGGATAGCTTTGCCAGAGATGATAATTTCTGCTTCACCCTCAAGGACACAAACCAGGGCATCAAATGGCGCTGTATGCTCACTTAAGCCCTGCCCCTCGTCAAAGGCGAAAAAGGTAACTGTACCCGTCTTTTTATCAATTATCGTCCGGCTCACCACAGACCCTTCTTGATAGTCAGCCAAATCAATTAACCTTATGGCTTGCCCCACAAGCTTCTCCATTTCCTTTTGCTCCATTCCTTTCACCTCCACGGTTATTTCAGGCAACGCGGCCTGATACTTTCATCATAGCCGGAAAGCGCTCTCCAGATCCGCTGGTGGAACCTCACACCAGCCGCAGCATATATCGTAGCACCACTTGCTGAATCTGCAATACGATTCCATTTTACCACAGAGATAAGCTCATTCTGAGCTACGCGATTTGCCGCCGGAGAGCCATTTCTTAACCTGAAGGGCGGTCTATCTCTGACTAAAGTACCATTGACATGGCTCAGTTGTTGCGGTAATAGTAGAGCAAATCTGTATCTAAGGAGGATGACATCGTGGCAACAGCTTATTGCATGAAGTGCAGGAAAAAGGTAGATATAAAGAATCCCAGGCAAATCACACTCAAAAATAACAGACCGGCAGTGCAGGGTGTCTGCCCCAGTTGTGGGACGAAGGTATTCCGAATCGGGAAAGCTTAGGCCCTCTAAATCTGCTGGCTGGACTTGCTGCTATTCGCTTTTAGGCTGAGCAAGCCTCACTCTGATTGCGTGGGGGCGACCGTTGGGGTCCCTTGTGACCCCAAATTCCACTTTTTGCCCTTCTCTAAGGGAACCGTAGTCCACCCCTTGAAGCTGGTTGCGGCCAAAGAAGAGCTCTCCTTCCCGCTCTGTCTCGATGAACCCAAAACCTCGGTCTACAATTAGCCGTTTTATTGTGCCCTTTTGCATGGAATGCCTCTCCAAATCCGCCGGCTGGGCTACCAGCCAGCCAAAGCATACATCTTGTAATCCTAATTATACCACTTGCCAGGCCAGTGAAATCTGGGATAGCTTGAGGCTTTGTCTGCAGCCTGCATCCAAAGCAAGAGGGCAAGCCTGCTGGGAGCCTGCCCTCTGATTGTGCAATGTCCCGGGTGCTGCACATAGAGCGGCCACAAATTAGGTAGGGAGAGGGCGAATTATCGCTGACGGATATCCCTAGAGCCGGTGGTTTCTGCCACAGTGCGGGCACCTGACGCTGGATGCCTTGAATTTGGGCGGCACCCTTAACCTGGTGCCGCAATCACACGTGATGGTCTTGTAGTCGCTGCCCCGCCACATCAGGTCTGAGGTCTCACGAGCCCTTTCAACCTTGCTTGGCTCCTCCTGCACTGCCTCCTCTGCTGCTGCCCGCAGCCCGACAACCCCCGTGGCAGCTAGCGCAGGTGCAGGCAAAACGCTCTTGCTGGTCTTATGAATCTGCCGATAGCTCTGGTCGTAGTCCGCAAGAGAGGCTCCCCCGGCCATCGAGCGGAGGATACGTATTCTCTCCGAGATGGGCGGGTGGGTGCTGGTGAGGTTGCTGGCTGCCATACCCTTCTTGCGGAAGGGATTGATAATATACATTGGGGCTGTGGCTTTATTGGCCGATTTCAACTGGGCTGTTGAAGCACCCAGCTTTTCCAGTGCTGAAGCCAGTCCCTCCGGATACCTGGTATAAAGGGCTGAAGAAGCATCAGCCAGATATTCCCTCTTTCTGGAGACTGCGAAGTAGATTAGCTGGGCCATAATCGGCGCCAGTATCATCAGTACAATGGCCACGGCAAGAATTATAAGCCCACCGCTACCTCCCCCTGATGAACTCCTCCTGCCCCCGGCCATCCCGCCAAATAACATGATTCGACTTGCATACCAGGCTAGGATGACGATGGTCCCGAGGAGGACACCACATATGGCCATTAACAGCACGTCACGGTTCTTTATGTGAGCTATTTCGTGGGCAATGACACCCTGGAGTTCGTCGCGGTTGAGTTTCTGTAGCAGCCCGGAGGTGATGGCTACAGCAGCCTTGTTGGAGTCTCGACCGGTGGCGAAGGCATTAAGTGCCGGGTCGTCGATTATATAGATTTCAGGCATCTTCTCCAATCCAGAGGCAATCCGCATTTCCTCAACTACGTTATAAAGCCGCGGGAGGTCATCACGGCTGATCTTTTTCGCCCGCGACAGCCCAAGCAGGATATTATCCCCCCGGAAGATGGCCACCAGGTTCAGCACTGCCCATACTATTAAGGCGATAATCAGGCCTCCAATGGCATTGCCGAAGAAGTACAGGCCGAGGAAATAGCCGATTGCGAGCAGAACCAAGCCCATTACAGCCACAAGTAATGCCGACCTAATCTGGTTAGACCTTATCTGTTCCCACATAGGCTATGTAATCACCAATCAGGTGAAACTGACTTTGGGCGCCTCCCTCTCCGCGGCTTCGGTAACTTCAAAGAACTCGCCAGCCTTAAAACCGGTCATGTTAGCTATCAGGTTGGAGGGAAATACCTGTGTCTGGTTGTTGTACCTTAAGACTGAATCATTGTAAAACTGCCGGGAAAATCCTATCTTATTCTCAGTTGAGGTGAGCTCCTCCTGAAGAGCCAGAAAATTCTGGTTGGCTTTAAGGTCAGGATATCTTTCAACCACTGCCAGCAGCCGGGACAAAGCAGCGTCCAGCGCACCCTCAGCCTTAGCTCGCGTGCCTGCTCCAGAGGATGCCGCCTGCTGAGCAAGGTTCCGAGCCTGGGTTACAGCTTCCAGCGTCTCACGCTCATGTTTCATGTAGCCTTTGACCGTTTCTACGAGATTGGGAATCAGGTCATAGCGCCGTTTTAGCTGGACATCAATCTGTGCCCAGGCGTTCTTAACCTGGTTGCGTAGCCTGACCAGTTTGTTATAGACCTCAATGAACACTACAGCAAGGACTATGACAACGCCGATAATGATTATAATTCCTGTT
>Ga0180433_10006791_pt1 | contig 14859 bp, 10 predicted proteins | sample SS_ome_8_FD_132980 | JGI IMG/M metagenome (GOLD analysis project Ga0180433, IMG submission 132980) | Hypersaline lake sediment archaeal communities from the Salton Sea, California, USA - SS_1_D_1 metaG | ecosystem: Environmental > Aquatic > Non-marine Saline and Alkaline > Hypersaline >... | reverse complement strand
TCAACCTCATCGATCAGGGCAGAGACCTCAACCTGAATGAGCTGCCGGTCTTCTCTCGTGTAGATACCGTTGGCCGCCTGAACAGCCAGCACCCGCATCCGTTGAATGATCTGCGCAGACTGATCCAGATACCCCTCAGCAGTCTGAACGAAGGACATACCGTCTTCGGTATTCCGCTCTGCCTGACGGAGACCCTGAATCTGCGTTCGCATCTTCTCGGATACCGCCAGACCGGAGGCATCATCACCAGCCTTGTTGATGCGCATACCGGAGGAGAGCTTCTGCATGCTCTTATCAATTTCCCAGTGGGTGAACTTCAATGACTTGTGAGCATTGATGGCACTCATGTTGTGATTGATAATCATTTTACACTCCTTTGTCTTTTTTTGGCTTCCTTGCCAGAACAGCTCCCGGGGCAGCAGGAAACTGATCCTCTGATACCATCCTTTAACGACTGAAGAAGTATGCAACAGCCGGGACAGATGGTAAGCGTTCCAGGCTTGTATCTGGGCACATACAAGCCTGCAACAAGATCAAAGGAGGCTTGATCTCAATCACTAAAAATCCCAGCGTTTTCAAAGATCCTAAAAGGGGACTTTAATCCCTGTTCGTATTGTCGTTACCTACGGCTGCAGAATTTAGTTCGGGGATATTTAATTAAAGGCGATTATATCCGATTAGAGGCAAATATTTCATTTTATGAACAATAATCTGCCTATTTTGAAAAAATGAGCGATTTTTTGATTTTTTTATCAATGCAGCTGGCGAGTTTATATTATAGCTCCTGCAGGAAGCTCACTTCTAATGTTAGCCACAGACGACCTGTTGAGGAGCAATCCCCAGCATCCCCACCTCATCACTTTTTTAAAAATATTTAATTGACATCATCAAGCAGTATAACTATCAGTGAATAAATTTTGCCCTCTTCGAAGAATACACGGAAATCGCCTTATTACACTGCAAAGGAGATCGTAGATGAAAAAGATTCTTATACTGATACTCGCTCTTCTCGCGGTTCTCTACTTAATGCCGGCATTCACCACTGTTGAAGCGGCTCTTGCCGAGGAAACCAAGAGCACCGAACAGATGAAAGACCACAAAACAGCGGAACACGAAGAGCACAAGGAAGGTGACACTCATGGCCACAAGGATCTGGGAACAGAGCTTCCCCTCTGGTCGGTGATTCCCTTCGCAGGCATACTCCTCTCAATCGCCCTCTTCCCCCTTCTGGCAGGCCATTTCTGGCATGAGCACTTTCCGAAGATATCTGCCATGTGGGCACTGATTTTCGCCATACCCTTTCTGATAGTCTATAAAAGCGTTGCCCTGCATGAAATACTGCACATATACATCGCCGACTACATACCCTTTATTATTCTGCTCTGGGCGCTCTTCACCGTCTCGGGGGGTATATACGTACGCGGGACGATGAAGGGGAGCCCCGCCGTCAACACCCTTATCCTCCTCGTCGGAACGGCGCTCGCCTCGTGGATCGGGACCACCGGTGCGGCAATGCTCACCATTCGACCGCTCATGCGGTCCAATGCCTGGCGGCGCCACAAGGTTCACACCATTGTATTTTTCATATTCACTGTCTGCAATATCGGAGGCTCACTGACTCCACTGGGCGATCCTCCCCTCTTCCTCGGCTTTCTTCACGGGGTCGATTTCTTCTGGACACTGACCAATCTCATTCCCCATATGAGCTTTGCCGTGGTGATTCTTCTGATTGTCTACTTCATTTTTGATACCTTTTACTACGCAAAGGAAGATAAATCAAAAATGGGAACCGAGAAGCCCGAAGCGATCCGCATCGAGGGCGGTCATAACTTCATCTTCCTCGGCGGTGTCGTCGGTGGCGTTCTGTTCAGTGGCCTGGTCGAGATCGGCATGGTAAATGTTCTCGGCGTGCATACCAAGATTGAGTTTCTGATGAGAGACGGTTTCCTGATTCTCATGGGAATTCTCTCCATCGTCATGACGAAGAAGGAGACCCGGGAAGCCAACGAATTCACCTGGTTCCCCATACAGGAGGTTGCCTATCTCTTTGCGGGCATCTTCATGACTATCATCCCCGCCCTCGCCATTCTGAAAGCAGGCGAAAAGGGTGAGCTGGCATTTCTCATCAAAGCGGTAAAAGAGCCCGCACACTACTTCTGGGTAACGGGAATACTGTCCAGTTTTCTCGATAACGCTCCCACCTATCTGACCTTCTTCAACACCGCTCTCGGGAGCTTTCACGCAGAGGTGCTTAAGAGCTCCGGTGAGGCGGTTGCGGTTTTAGATCTGATCAAGCACAACAACATTTTTCTGCAGGCAATAGCCGCCGGAGCAGTCTTCATGGGAGCGAATACCTATATCGGCAACGCGCCTAACTTCATGGTGAAGTCGATTGCCGAAGAGGCCGGTATCCCGATGCCCAGCTTCTTCGGGTACATGTTCAAGTACTCGGTTCCCATTCTTATACCGCTGTTTGTTATCGTAACGCTCGTTTTCTTTTAAGGGAAAACCCGGGAAAGGAATAATTACAGCGTTGATTGATGGCAGGTAATTCGATGTATCACGAGGGAAATTCTATAATCACAGGACGTCGCAGAGTGGATTTGCTATGCTTTCATGTCCTGCCAATGAACATATCCAACGTCGGATCGGAACATAATCATTTTCTGTGGAAATTAAATGGAGGAGTGAATTATGGCAAAAAAATTCTATGAAGTTGTTGTTGAAGGCCATTACGATTTTATCAACGGGATGCTCGAAGGATTTCTTCTGGGCAAAGGCAAAAGCTGGGCGTTCTACTTCAGCCGAAAAGCAGGCATCAAGTCGGAAACACTCTCCGAGAAGATTGCCGAATGGATAACCTTCAAAACCAAGATTCATCACCTCGTTCTTGAAGATAAATTCTATGATGAATTTTCAAAAGCGATGCAGGCGAAAAAGGATCACAGCCATATACATAAGAAATTTATCAAATCCGCAAAGAAGATAAAGAAGGCATCCTTCGAATTCTCCTTCAAGACGTACGGGAAGAAGCATGGAGATGAGATTAAAGCATTACTGAAAAAAATTCCCACGGGTGTTAAGCTGCAGAACTATAAACCAGAGGAAACGGTGCTCGAAAGCGGCAAGGGGATTGAGCAATACGCACCAGAACATGAATACGCCTTCGCAGGATCTGGAAAACTGGTCGGGGAGCTCGACGATCTGCTTGCTATGAGAAAGAAGCTGGAAGAAAATCCACTGATTGAGGTGAAAGAGGTGGTTCTGAGCCTCTGAGGCGGGACATTCGCTCATTCCCCCTGAATGGGCACGCCCTCTTCACGGAGAACAGATCCCGCGAACGCAACCCTGTAAATGAAGCAGTTACGATATGCTCTTCACAGGGCGCTCCTTCATTGAAAAGTGAACCAGATCACCGATAACTGAATTTTTTAGCGTGTATTAATTCATTCCCCTTCCGATTATAAAAGAGAGGAACATATATCAATCACTGGCTGCATACTGCAGGAGTTACCTGCCCAATGAATGAGAAGAGCCGTTCAGGGGATTTCCGATGAGTCCAAGAAAGAAGATAGTCATACTCTGGTTCATTATTACGCTGATATCAATCATTGTTTACTTATCCATACGAATAGAAGGACTTGAAGAGGAGTACGTACAGGGATTAGTAACAGCAAGCAATAAAATAGGTATTTCCCTGCACAACTATCAAAAAGATGAAGCGATCATCAAGAAGGATCTCTCCAAATTCTTTCAGCTGTTGAACAGGAAATATAAGAACCTGGGCCTGATCGCCATAGCGGATAAAGAGAATCGCATACTCAACGTCAATAAGAACAATCGATATTTCGAATCGAATGAGCTCCTCGAAGAGGTCATCCGGGATTTTCAGTCAGGAGAGCTGATAGAACAGCGGGGAAAGCCCTACCTGATCAGATATTACAATCAGACGCGATTTTACGTTTTTCTCCAGAAGGTCTACGAAGGGAATGTCCTTATCCTATTCCCCTATACGCTTGACAGGGGAGCAAAGACGAAAATGGTGCTGGAGATGCTTATTATCATCGTCTCGTATATCATCCTCTTTGCATTCATCTATCTCTACCTGCAGAAAACCGGGAGAATCGGTGCGGACGATCACTATCGAATCGCAAATTTCGAGAGAAGAAGGGAACTACACCGGGAGAAACCGGATGCCGGGAAAGCAATTGAGCCTATTGGTGACTCAATCGGCAAGAGCGTATACGAATTATTCAATTCTGTCGCATCGAACTTCAGGGCTGATCGAATAGAGCTTTACATCCTCAAGGAGCATAAAAACAGACTCGAAAAGAAATTCGAGCTGAAGGAGAAGGCATTTTTCACCATCGACGCAACCGATTTTGATTCTATCGCAATAGACAACGAAATAGGGGAAGAGCTGAAGAATGCTTCCATCTTTGTCATGGACAGCGGGAAGAAGATAACGATACCCGTGCTCTTTCGAAACACGCTGATCGGCGCCGTCCTGATCATACGGGAAACCGGATTCAGCGGGCGGGAGATAAACGACATCAAGATTGAGCTGGAAGACATCTCGAAGGTGCTCAGCGATTACATCCTGCTGAACGACATCGTCGTGGACAAGGAGACCGGACTTCACAGTAAATCCTATTTCAGGCTCAAATACAACGAGCAGAAGAAGATCTTCTTACACAAAAAGGAGGACTTTGCGGTACTCCTCCTTTCGGCCTTCCCGAAAGAGGAGAATACCAACGCCTTTACCAAACCGGTCCTGATAAAAAAAATTGCATCGCGAATCACCGAGCAACTCGGCGCCAGTGCTGTTATCTGCAGATACGACAATTACTTTGCCATTCTTCTCCCCCACGCAAACAAAAAGAATGCCGCAAAAACAGCAGGCCAGCTCATCGATTCCCTCAACAATCTCGATATAGCCGTCGGAAAGGGCGATCACTATCTTCTCAAGCCTTTCATCGGCTATGCCGCAACTGAAGGGAGAGGAGAGAATGACATCCTCGCTCTCGCACAAAAGAGCCTCGAGTATGCACTGACCGGAAAGGAGAGTACGGCCCAGTCCATCACCTTCAAAAATCTCACATCCGAACGCACCTGATTGTTCCGCTCCGCCGGAGGAAAATTCGAAAAGAGAAAAAAGCGCTGTTTTTAAAAAATCCCATAAAAATTGGTTGATGATTAATAGGCAACTCAGGTAGATATACCTACGCAGGCTGATATCAAGTGATGGTAACTCTCATGACCGACGTGTTGAACGATGAGCTGTATAACGAAAACAATTTTTCTTTTAGGTGTTCTCCTGTTCCTCCCCCTCTGGTGCAGCCAGCCGAGGATTTACTTTGATAAAACCGAGCATCACTGGGGAACGCTGAAACAGCGAACAACCGCCAGGTATGTTTTTGAATTCAGGAATATCGGTACTGCACCGCTCCTGATAGAAAAAATAAAGGCCGGATGAGGATGCACCGGCTATCTCCTTTCCCGGAAGGAGATCCCGGCCGGTGGCACGGGAAAGCTCGCTGTTACAATCAAAACGGGCAACAGAATTGGGGTGATGAGGAAAACCGTCTCTGTATACAGCAATGACCCGAACAATAAACGAATGCGATTGCAGATTATCGCGCACGTAATCCCGTGAATGTTACCATCAATTGAGAACAAAGAGAAAAACAAAACCCGGTTATCCCCTCCCCCCCGGCGTTAAACTCGATCGGCAAGGGGCACAGTTCTCCATTTTCAGCAGACACGCGACGGCAGTCACCCTCATCCTCTTCTCATCGACCGAGCCGAATTCAGAATACGATGAGATACCGTTCGATCCCGTTATCAACAAAACGGGAGATATATGGCATATCTGGGTTGGAAAAGTAACGCAGGGCCAGCTCTACGGCTATCGCATTGACGGCCCGTACGACCCGGAGGAGGGACATCGATTCAACAGGAACAAGCTCCTCCTCGATCCGTATGCGAAAGCGGTCACCGGAAATTTCCAGTGGGATCTGTCGGATGCACGCGGATACGATCAAACATCTCCGAAGCAGGATCTCTCTTTCTCGGAGAAGGACAGCGCTCAGGGCGCTCCGAAGTGCATCGTCATCGGGAGAAGATTCGATACATTCGATAAGCAGCTGACGATACCCTATCAGGACACTATCATCTATGAGCTTCACGTTAAGGGCTTCACCTATCATCAATCATCAAAGGTGAAGCAAAGAGGAACCTTCAAGGGCATTACCGAAAAAATACCCTATTTGAAAGAACTGGGAATTACTGCCGTCGAATTGATGCCCATACAGGAATTCGACGAGGATGAAAATATCAATATCAACCCGATCACCGGGGAGAAGCTGAAAAACTACTGGGGATACAGCACTATCTCCTTCCTTGCACCACGCGGCAAGTACTCGGCATCCGGCTCAATGGGAGAACAGGTTGCCGAGTGTAAAGCGATGATCAGTGAGCTCCACCGATCCGGGATAGAGGTTATTCTTGATATTGTCTTCAATCACACTGCCGAGGGGGATCACCTCGGCCCAACGCTCTGTTTCCGCGGTATTGATAATTCCATTTACTACATGCTCGATGACAACAAGCGGTTCTACCGGAACTTTTCCGGATGCGGCAATACCCTTAACTGCAATCACCCGCTCGTGAGGGATTTTATCATCGAATGCTTGAAATACTGGGTAATCGAAATGCAGGTTGACGGATTCAGATTCGATCTTGCGTCAATCCTCGGCAGAGACCAGAACGGCACTATTCTGAGCAACCCCCCCCTGCTCGAAAAGATATCGGAGGATCCGATTCTGAGAAACACGAAGATCATCGCAGAAGCCTGGGACGCGGCGGGGGCGTATCAGGTCGGTGATTTCCCGGGGAGATGGGGCGAGTGGAACGGGAAATTCAGGGATGATGTCAGGCACTTCTGGCGCGGAGACGAAAACACGGTGAGATCCTTTGCAACACGCATCACGGGAAGCTCGGATCTCTACTACAAGAAGAACCCGGGACCGCTGGGAAGTATAAACTTCATTACCTGTCACGACGGCTTCACCCTGAACGACCTGGTGTCCTTTGCCGAAAAACACAATATTGAAAACGGTGAAAACAACCTCGACGGAGAGAATAACAATCTCAGCGATAATCTCGGAATTGAAGGGCTCGAGGCACCCCCGTTGATTGAAAAGCTCAGGAAACAGCAGATAAAAAATTTTCTCGCCACGCTCTTCCTCTCCCAGGGAGTTCCCATGATCCTTGCGGGAGACGAGTTCAGACGAACACAGCGAGGCAACAATAACGCTTACTGCCAGGACAACGAGATATCATGGATCAACTGGGAGTACCTGCAACAGCACGGTGATATTTTCAGATTCTGCAAGGAGATGATAGGATTCAGGAAGGCACATCCGGTACTGAGAAGGAAAACATTCTTCCAGGGGAAATGCGCGGGAGAAAACACTTTCGATATTGCCTGGCACGGTATTAAAACCGGAGAGCCTGACTGGTCACCGCAGAGCCATTCCATCGCCTGTCTCATCAACGGCGATTGCGTACGTGAGGACTACGGTATCCCCGATAATGATATCTACATGGCATTCAACGCCTCGCGATATCACCTGGACTTCGAAATTCCCAAAGCTCCTTCAGGGGGCAACTGGTATATCGCAATAAACACATCAATGGAATCCCCCCTCGACATACTCGCTAGCGGCGAAGAGATTCTCCACAAAGACAGTGCAATAGCGGTGCGGAGGCTCTCAACGATTGTCCTGATATCGCGTTGAAACGCTCTGAAAAAGATCAGCATTTTCGAGACGCTAAGAGCATCCTGAAGGTGAGAATCCTTTACGGGCACACAATCCCTCTGAATGACAACACCCTGAGACACTGATTCTCTTTACCTTGCCGGCAAAAGTGTCGAAAATGAGAATATAGATTGATTTTCATATTATATATGTTACTTTTAAGATGAATATGAACCCTCTTGACGGGCAATCGATTGAGAGAGACCGCAGAAAAGCGAAAAGATGAACATCATTCTTATATTACTGCTCTTCTTTATACTGCTCATCGCACTCTGGGCACTGCTCGGCAAGAGCGATAGTAGGGGGCCGGATAAGGAAGATGCACCTGAAAGAATATTCAGGAAAAGAGCAACCGATCAGGAGATAGAAAAACACTTCCCTGACCGTGGTGATCATCCCCGAAGGAGAAAGTCAGACTATGATTCAGTGGAACCCGCTGAAGATATCGATGAGGAGTTCAAGCTCCCCTATAAGGTAGATGAAATCATTCCGGAGACTTCCCGATTCAGAATTTATCGAAGAACCCTTATGAATTCCGAGATATACGCACGCAAGAAGGATTTTCACACCGCGATATCACTCTACGAGGGGGTGAATTCGCGCATTAACGATTCGAATACAAACCAGAAAATCGAAGTAAACATCGACTATTTGAAAAAGTACCGCGAGTACCTCGAGCGGGTCAAGAGACCCGAAATGCCGCAGCACTTCGGCGACAAGAAGTCAAGCGAAATAAAGCTCTCCGTTGACGGTCCCATGAGAATACCCGAACGAATACAGATAGGCGTTATCCCTCAGATACCGAGGCTCGATGATCAGATTGATGTGAACAGAATTGTCGATGAGATAACACAACGCATCTCTGAAAAATTACATCTTGAGGGGAAGAGCGATGAGTTCAGTAAAGAACTGCAAATGCTTAAAGAGCGGATAGAGAGCATCGCCACAAAAACGGATACCCTCTCCAGAAAAGAGGAGAGTGATCCATCGCTCCTCCCGCATCGGGATCAGATCGGGCAGTTGAAAGATCAGATCGAACAGATACGAAGTAATCTGTTCGATCTCGGCGAATCCGTGCGCGAGGGGGGAAATATCTCAGATGGATTTTCTCAGATAGGCGATTTGAAGAATCAAATCTCAAACATTAATACCATGATGAACCGTTTGAGCGACTCAATGCATGCAGCAGATCCCGAAGCTCCTGCGGAGCGCTCAGATATCTCAGATCTGAAAAACGATATCACTGTCCTCACCAATCGTATCAGCGCCATTGATGACTCGATAAAAATTGGCAGTACCGATAAGTCTCCAAAACCGACCGAATCGCGGGCACAGAGACCGGCTCCGGCAACGGTTGATACTAAGATGGGAGTAAAAAGAGCGGAAAAAACACCGCAGATGAGAACTGCTGAAACCGGAAAGGCTCCATCCCCCGATTTACGGAAACAGCCTGCACAGATCGTACCGACAGAGGAGAGGCGGGTTACCCACGGGAAAGAAATCGACGAGAACGAGATTCAAAAAATTGAGATTGTAGAGCATGAGGAAGAACCCCAGGACGAGGAAGAGGAATTCGAGCTTCTGTCGGAGCATCAGAAGAGGGAGACAGAATATGATGAAGAGTATCTCGCAGATGAATATACAGATGATGATATCTTTCGAATGATCTTGCATGACGATAAGAGCAAGGGGCTCGGAGATATCGAAATACTGGGAGATAAGAAAAGTGAATCCGAATACTCCTATGACCTTACCGATGACGAATTTGAAAGCAAACAGCGAGAAGAGGAAGAATTCTACAGCAAATTCCTCAAGCATGAGCGGCGGATGAAGAGGGAGCTCCCCATTTTGAAAGTTACCTACGATTTTTCTCGCCTGCCGGATGAGTTCAGCCTCTCACGAGATACAAACATTCTCGAATACTCATTCTACAAATACAAGCCGCTCCTTGAAAAGGCCAATGACTTTATTAAAAAACGGCTCATTCGAGACGCTATCAATTACTACAAGGTCGTTCTGTCACAGAACATCCCGCCTGAATTCAAGGCCATGGTCAGAAAAAATATAAATGACCTGGTCGAATATCTCGAAAAATACTTCACTTCCGCCTGACATGCTGCTTCTCTGGATGAAGTGATTGTTCGAATACGCACATCTCCATGCAATACGGCAAGAAACAAAAGCTCCTCCCTCGAAGCAGGATGCATGCAATTCAAATAAATTTCTTGAAATTACTTGATTTTATGCCGATTTTTATATTGGTATTAGAGTGACGGTAAGTTTTTTCCCATCAAAGGTATTAATTGTTCTTCGATGATGAGAAAAATTCTTTACCACGGTGAAGCCATGTGGTAAGATGCGTTTTCGCTTGTACATTTTTATATGATACGAGCACATGAAATCGATTGTTTGTACTGTAAATACCTCCGCCGATAGCATGAGTTGAATCTCTGTATACGAGAAAGATGTGTAATGGTAACCACGCAGTTTAAAGTTGAAAATTATCTGTCCAATTCATTCGTCACCGTTGAAGGGAAAAAAAATGCCGATAATTTCTATATTATCAGGAGTGGCAAGGTAAAAGTTCAGAAGGAGAATCCCGTTGTTGCTGAACAACCCTACACTATACTCGATCCGGGTGATTTCTTCGGTGTCATCTCCTGCATGAGCGGCCATTCCAGAATTGAATCAGCTATTGCCCTTTCGGATGTTTCCCTCATCTCCGTGCATAGAGAACAGTTCGGCATACTCATTCAGAAGAATCCAATCGTCGCAATGAAGATTATCAGGTTTTTCAGCCGTAAACTGAGAGACTTTGATCAGGCAATTACCAAACTGACATTTAAGAGCCACGTGGAAGAAGATCCCGCACATCTCTACAGCATTGGCGAGTATTATTTCAAAAAGAAAGCGCTCAATCACGCCGCCTATGCATATCAACGGTACCTTCAGTACAGTCCCAATGCTCAGAACAGAGACAAAGCTATTGCGCGCCTCAATTCAATGAAGAAGCCGCTCAAAGTTCAGGAAAATCCACAGGCGGCTGGCCTCTCACGGCGATATACCGACAACACGATGATATTCTGCGAGAACGAACCGGGAAATGAGCTCTTCATCATACAGCAGGGAAAGGTAAAGATAACCAAAATAGTTGACGAAGAGGTGCTCCTCGCCGTCCTGAGCCCGGGTGATATCTTCGGTGAGATGGCCCTCCTCGACAACAAGCCACGGAGCGCATCAGCTATCACCTTTGGCGATTCTTCCCTTCTCGCAATCAACAAGGCCAATTTCGAGGGGATGGTTCAGGCCCAGCCACAGCTCGCCACCAAGCTCATACAGCTCCTGAGCGAGAGGATCTGGACCGCCTATCGACAGCTCGATAACCTTATGATCAATGATCCCCTGGGAAGAATCTACGATACCCTCCTCATACAGATTGAAAAGGAGAGAATCAGAATCTCTCCGAAGCAATCCCATAACTTCGAGTTCGGCGCTAAGGAGCTCGTTAACATGGTTGGCCTCCCGCCCGATAAGGGAGAGGTCCTTATCGTGCAATTGCTGGAGGATAAGCACTTTCGGCTCGAAGAGGGGAAGATAATCTGCAACGATCTTGAAGAACTTGAGAAAAACGTTCAATTCTACAAAAAGAAATCTGCATTGGAAAGAAAGCGTGAAGCAGCCCGGCAGAAAATGTAGGTTCTTCATCCTTATTCTCACATCGCTATTCATCATAATGTCCTCAGGTGCGGTTCTGTTCGTATATCTGTTCCCGAAAGATAAGCTCCTCGACATCCTGACCACTGAAGTGGCGAAATCGTTAAAGAGGAAGATCAGTGTTACTGATATCGAATATAGTTTCCGTGGAGTTCTTCTCAAGAATGTTATTCTCTTTGACGGAATAACCGAGGAGGATCCGGTACTTGCAGCGGCTTCAGAGACCAGCGTCAGATTCTCGCTCTACTCGCTCTTCTACCGCCGATTGTCAATCAGTGATATATCAATCGATAACTTAAAGATTAACATCGTTTACACCAACGGCCAGTCCAACATTGAGCTATTTCTCAATGATATTAAAAGTATTGGAGAATCGAGACTTACAACGGAGATATCAAAAATTGGGTTGCACAATGCCAGCATTACCCTTACGGAAGCACCGGAGACTCTCAAGCCGCTCTCCGGGAGTTACCTGTTCAACGGAACGCTCAATCTCTCACAAAAAGGATTAATCTCGATACCCGACGCAAAAGTGATGCTCCCCGAGAAGAGGGGAATTGTCAAGGCTGATATTGCTGTTTCAACAGAGAAGCTCGAAATTACCGGAGACGCAAGACTTGAAAAATGTTCAATACCATGGACCTACCGATGGGGAACAAATGTTCAGCTCCCTTTCCTCTCCTTTGCAGGTGATGTAAAAAAGCTCATTATAACGAAAAGGGTCGTTAAGGGACAAATAAGTGGCCGATCGCAGCTCCGGGGAGGGAAAACCCTCACCGCAAACGGATTCTGTAAAGTCGATATTCCGGGGGAAATGGTATATCTCTCAAACATCACCGGCAGTATTCAAAGCTCAAAGCTTATAATGAAGGAAATCCTCATCTCTTCTAATGGTGATATTGCTCGGTTTCACATTTCAACGATGGATGTGCATCTCACTGAAATCACCCCGTATCTGCCGGTGGTCCCTAAAAACACCTTTGGGAACGTCTCCGGAAATTTAAAATATGTCAACAACAGATACAGTGGTGTACTCGAACTGAAAGGGGCAGGCTACAATCGCGAGAAGAAACTCATAAGCGATGTCAACTGCTCTCTCGATATCAAAAACGGGGTCTTCAAGAAAGAAAACATTGAAGCATCGGTCTTTCAGCAGCCCTTCCGGTTATCCATTGCCTCAACCGATGGTGCGTTCAATCGGTTTTACATTAACCTGAATGCGAAGCGTTTCACCATGAAGCCAAAGGAGGGGAGCGCATCGGCAGATCTCCCGGAAACCATACCCCTCGCGGAATCGACACCTCTCGTGGTGACGGGGAACATCATCATTGAGGAGTTCCTCTTCGATGCGATTCCCGTCAAAAAGTTGAAGGTGAACTACTCTTTTAATGACAATCAACTGGCAGTCAACAGATTTGATTGCAATCTCTGGGGCGGGAGTGTAACGGGCAGAGGACAGGTTGAGCTGAGCCGCAAAAGCCCGAACGTACAGTTTTCAATTCAGTTCAACGGGATAAAGGTACAGGATATAGGCGCACTGAATGAGCGATTGAAAAACCGCGCTTTTGGAAACGCAAGTGGCAGAGCCGAGGGTTCCTTCAGCCTTGGCGACGATTTCAATATCTACAAGTCGATGAAGGGCAGCATGGAGTTTTCCATCGACAGGGGGAAACTGGTCAATACCGGTCTCCAGCATGGTCTGAGTATCTGGCTTTCGGAACTCCGTTATAAGCTGAAGGATATTGAATTTAACAAGATATACGGAAATTTCAAGATATCGGGAAACACCTACCTCATCAACTCCTTTATCTTTAACGCGCCCGACATACAGTTGAAGCTCGATGGATATATAACCTATGATGACAAGCAATTGACCGGCGATCTGCCGATAATTCTGCTCATGTTCAACGATACTTTCATTAAGGACATTCCCAATCCGGCTCGATTGGGGCTGCAGAACAGGAAGAAGGGTAGATGGTACGAAATACCCTTTAAACAGAAGGGGGATATAACCGATCCGAAAAGCTTTACAATGTTATAAGCATACCCACCGGAGGATTACATTTCGCTCTTTATCTTGTTCATCAATCCACCCTTCCCGATAATGTCCTGCATGAAATGAGGGAATGGCTTCGCATGGTATGTCGCGCCCGTTCTCACCTGCACTATTTCACCTGAATCGAAATCAACCTCAATCTCATCTCCCTGCAAAACATCAAAAGAGGTCCCGACATATTCGACAATGGGGAGCCCGATGTTTATGCTGTTGCGGTAAAAGATCCGAGCGAAGGACCGGGCGATAACACAGGAGATCCCGCAAGATTTGATGGCAAGCGGTGCATGCTCTCGTGATGACCCGCAGCCAAAGTTTGTGCCGGCAACAATGATATCTCCCGGCGATATCTTTGTGACAAAGTCAGGATCTGCATCCTCCATGCAGTGCTTTGCCAGCTCCTCCGGATCCGATGTGTTCAGATAGCGAGCGGGAATAATCTCATCGGTATTGATGTTATCGCCAAAGATCCATGCCCTTCCTTTAATTTTCAATTTGACTCTCCCAAGAATTATCTTAAAACGCTGACACTCTTATCATCGAAATGTCTGAAAAGGAGCAGACGACAGCCAGCGGCTATATGCTATAATCGACAAAATCCGTTGCCCAATATCTGTTATCCGCTCTACACTGCTCGCTCTCCGGAGCCCCTCCGAAACCGGCGGCAACGGTACGAGCTTCCACAAAAGCGTCTGCATCAATATCAATCCAGCTCATCGGGGTGGCAGATCTTTCCGAGCACCGCCGAGGATGCAGCGACAGCCGGGCCCGAAAGATACACCTCACTCTTCGGATGCCCCATGCGCCCGACGAAGTTGCGGTTCGTCGTTGAAATGCATCGCTCCCCGCTGGCAAGGATGCCCATATGACCACCGAGGCAGGGACCGCAGGTTGGTGTCGAGATAACTCCTTCCGCATCAAGAAAGATTTCGAACAGCCCTTCATCGTACGCCTGCCGATAGACCGCCGGTGTCGCCGGAATAATGATGAGACGGACATCCCGGTGAACCTTTCTCCCCTTGAGTATCTCCGCCGCTAAACGCAGATCCTCTATTCTGCCATTAGTACAGGAGCCGATAAACACCTGATCGATTGGGACACCGCTCTCCCGTGCCGGCCTGACGTTATCAGGAGAATGGGGGAATGCGACCAGCGGCTCAATGGCGGCTACATCGTACTCGCGAACATCACAATAGGATGCATCGGGATCACTCTTATATATCTCAAAGGGCTCCTCACTTCTCTGTCGAATATACTCGAGTATTTTTT
>Ga0180433_10006790_pt1 | contig 14859 bp, 27 predicted proteins | sample SS_ome_8_FD_132980 | JGI IMG/M metagenome (GOLD analysis project Ga0180433, IMG submission 132980) | Hypersaline lake sediment archaeal communities from the Salton Sea, California, USA - SS_1_D_1 metaG | ecosystem: Environmental > Aquatic > Non-marine Saline and Alkaline > Hypersaline >... | reverse complement strand
GTGTCCGCGCCACCAAAAAAACGCTTCATTTGTTGCTTTCTAATGAATTCGTCTGCTGTTTTCTCACCTTTGCGTAGGTTGCAACGTTTGCAGCAAGCGACAAGATTTGACGCTGAGTCAGTTCCGCCCCGACTGATGGGTGTGACATGGTCGACGTGAGTAGCCTCATGAACTCCGCAGTAGTAACAAGTTCTGTTGTCTCGCTTGAGTATCTCGGCACGTAGCCTCCTCCATGGCCTACCCCCCATACGGGGTACCCTGTTTTCCCACATATTGTTTATTGTATCATTAGTAGTACCATATCTTGTTATTTCGTCTTTTAGTCTGTGTTGTTGTTTATCTCAAGCCCTGAGTACTGAGGATAGAGGTGGCCTGTTTTCACAAACCACCAACAAGCCCGTCATACTTCGGACATCGGTGACACTCTTTCGAGTCATAACGCCATATGAATATGAAACCACTAAGGCCGTTAGGTTATGTGTTTTAACAGCTGCTCATACTCTCGCCTCTCTATCGTGTTGTTAAGGCACGCTTGCCATCATCTAGGCAAGATTAAGTAAGACCCTCTAACGGCCAGTAAACGCCTGACTAGGGCGCTAAGCTCTCTCGATAAGTAGCAGCTTAACTACTCTTTATTTAGTTCTTTCCTATATAAATCTAAATCCATAGGCTCTAGTTGCAATTCGTACATCTGCTTTACTTCAGCACTCATATTATAGTAGCACGTACTGCAAAAGAATTCTGAGTGTATCCTGTGAGCTGTTGACCTTAGCACATAAGCGCACCTATAGCAACGAGTTAAACCCATCTCTAACTTACTCATCAGTTATAACCATTTCTTTGTTCTATGCATGGTTCACACATTGGTTCTAATGCTCTACTGAGTATAGGCCACGCACACGCTACGCATGGCCTCCACTCATAATACATACTGGCTATTTTGTTACTATCTTTTTGCATGTGGCGCACATTGTTACGTACTCTATCATCTGTACTTTTCGCCATGTCCACACTCCACAATTACGACATCTTGCTATATTTTTTAGTTCTTTCATTTAGCACTCCCCTAATTAGTATGGCAATTAATATCACCAAGCTAAACAAGCCTGTCACAAAACCTAGTGCAAATTCAATCATGATTTTTTCTCTACTATCTTTATAGCTGCGTCTAAATCTTTCTTAGACTCAAACTGCTCGCGCCTTACGAACAGGTCATTAGCAATAGACTTGCGCAGAGCTAACTCTATCTGATAAGTTTTACTATACTCCATGATTTCACCTCCTAATCATCTTTTTTGTTAGGGTCTTTAGTGTGGTAAATCCAAGTCATTAAAACTACCCAAGTGGCGAATATGAATACAGTCATTTCGCCGTTGGTTAGTTCTGGCAACCAGTTCATAGCAGCCCTACTTTCTTAGCACATTGAGGCCAAGCGTTCCAGCCTTGTTTTTCATGTAATAGTTTAGCTCTTTTGTATTGTTCTGTAACTGAGGCACGCGAGGGGTCGCCAGACCCCCCCACGTACTCCCATGACCTGTAATCGAATTGAAACAGGCCTCGGTATTTGCCAGTTGGATTTAAGGCGTTTGGGTCTAAACTAGACTCGCACGCAGCTATCTCTTTCCAATCATTTGGCAACATTTCAATTACCTGTTTATCAGAAAGTATAAATAGCAGCTCTAGTATCAAAAGGCTTGGTCCTTCCACTGTTGAACGTCATTTTTAGACGCTTGCAAAAGTTCCTTAAAATTAGCCTGCTCATCTATCAGCTTTGACATGGCGTGAGATGTAACTTCACTAAGGCTTGTGTATCCATCATCTGTATTATGGTTGACAAAGGCCACTAGCTCGTCATCATCTGGCTTACCCTCATAACCACAGGCTTGCCATGCTTTGCCAAATAACACTCTTAAAAAGTTTATTTGTTTAGCCGAAGCCAGTCTAGGCCCTACAGAGCCAACAAAGGGCTTTACAGCCTCTTTAAGCGGTTCTTGGTACTCGGATACTACTTGAGCCCCCAAAGCGCTTAAATCGGGCTCTACGGCCTTTATTGGGCTATCTGGTGGACCTGCCCAAGGGTCTCGCTCTTGCGCTGCTCTAACCTCGTTTTTAGAAGCTACAGATTTAGAGACTGCAATACCAAGAGCTGCAATCGCACGACCCCAAGCACTTGTTTCTAACACCATCAATTCAGCACCTTTCGCGAAAGGCGACTTAGCTGGTAGAAACTCCCAAGCCGTACCAATCGCTGGCCTTATGTCCTCTTGGTCTCTATAGGCGTATGCTCTGCCCCATATTATTGATTGACCTGCTATATCCATAGTGCCGTTAAAATCAAACTGTAAAGAGCCGTTAGGGTATCTCTTGTAGAACTCCTGTATTCGGTCTTTAACTTCTATATAATCTTTTAACGCGTCTTGATATGTCATTTTGACCCCTTTAACTCTGGTATATATTTTCTAATGTAATCGGACATATTTAGATTACTGTTGAAAGCCGACTTTATAAGCTCTTGCTTTTCTTTGTACGTTAAACGAACTGTAACGGGCATGATTTTAGTGTTCATTTTCTAAAGACCTCTTGAGCAACTCTAAAGTCAAACAGCTCCGACATTTCGTTAAATTGTTGCAGGATATTTTCACAATCACACTTTTTAAACATATGGTGTTGATTATGTAATTTCATAATTGCAGTAATACCTTCAAATATCAGGTCTCTTACTGTATATTCTATTCTTGGCATTAGTTCCCCTTTCAAAATAAAGAGTACTATTAACAAGCCAATTATTGGGTATTTAATCCTATATTATTTGTGATTAATGCCACAGTTCACCATCTGCAATAAATCGGCCTTTAGAGTCCATAGGCACTACTTCGGGCTTTACTATCCCGTTCTCTACGTACAAAATACCAAAGCCAGTCTGCCAGTTGGCAATCTTTTCCTTCAAGTATCCACTACCGCTTGATTTTAAATCCATGATATTACCGACTTCCATACCCCATAAAACAGACTGCTTACCACCGAAGCCCGTAGACTCGCTTACAATCCCTTGCCTATGACTATGTCCACAGATTACGTTCTTGCCTGTTCGCTTTGCTAAGTCCAAAGCTGTGGCCCCTGCGGTTTTAAACATTCGTCCTTCGTCCCCGTGACCAAGCAAAACGTTTTTTGCTATTTCTGTCAGCTGTCTGTTATAAGTTATACCTAATTCATCAAGTCCTAGTAGCTTCTCAATCCTTAACACATCTATGACACTAAAAGCGGGCGCAAATTTTCTTATGTAATCTTCTAATCTTTGTGTGTGATTTGAGCGTTGAAGCCAAAAGGTTTTCTTTTTACCTTGAGCTTGTCTGAAATCTTTTAGTACTTGATGAGCTGTATTTAAATCTTTTTGAAGCGTGCCCTCGAACTCTTTAGCAGTTCCCTTAGTCCATCTTGAGGCTTGAGGTACGTCTACTTCATCACCGACACATGCCAAATCTGGCTTCACATATTCCACATAATTTAAAAGGCTGTCTAAGTGGCGTTTCGAGTGAAACGGGATTTGCATGTCGGGTATAACGACTATGCGTTGCATTAGTCTCTATACTCTTTTTCGACTTCGTACTGGGTAATCAAAATGTCCAACTTTCTCTCGGTCTTGTCAATCTTGTCTCTCAAAGACGTTCCGCCGTTAGGAAATAAAGTCAGTTCAATTCTTGCCAATCTCTTAGTAATTTTTACTAATAGAGATAGTGTAACAGTTAAAAGGGATAGTATAAGCGCACTTAACGCTATCCACGTGTCTAATTCCATTTATTGCTCCCAATACCAGTTGGGGTTATAGTCTGCGTCGTCCTCCTCTGGGTCGTCTGCATAAGCCCCTTGCATTTTTGCTAACATGCCATTAGCCGACCACGCAGGCAAGTCGTGCGACTTCTTTACCTTTACGCGCTTTTTGTTTCCGTCGTAAGTTTCAAGTATTACTACAAAGCCAGTGATAAGTATTTTCTGCTCTTTGGCTTCGTGCTGTATATTGGCTAATTCTTTGGCTACTGAGTCCTCAATTTCTATTGGCTTTCTAGTAGCTCTTTTTGCAGCTGGTTTCTTATTGGTCATTTAGGCATATCCTTTAGTGGTAGCTCATAACCATTTAACCATGAAGCCCAGCCTAAATACTTATAACGCCACTTATTGACTGGTAAGCGTCTATGGTGCAATCCTACGCGGTCTACGCGTGGTAAATCTGTGCCCCAGACTTTGTTCTTTAATTCTGACTGAATAACAATATGCCCATAGCGACCGCCTCGGTAATAATGTACTGCTCCGATAGGCGCACATTTCCAGTCTTTGTGTTTATGCTTTTTCGGTGTGTTATTCCATGCAACTATCGCGCTAGGGTATCGTGCTGGTATTTTCCATGCTTCTCTGCAAGTTTTGAGACAGTAACCTTTAACGCCTATACGGCCTTGTTCGTGCCAGCGTTGCATTTGCTTAGCCGCGAATTTTGCGTTCTTACGCATGGCTTAATGCTCGTCTAGATGGTCTGGCGCAGCTAACTTCCCAAATTGTTCGTCATTAGGATTTAAGTATCTAATTAATACTGGCAATACTGCAACCAAAGTTCCAGAGGCTAAAGCCTTTAAACCGCTAGCGTCAAATACTTCACCATTTAAAGCAATAATAATACCTGCAATAGTGGTTAGTACGTGGCGTAAGTAGCTTTGTATCATGGTATTAAGCTTGCAATCTCATCATCAGTTAAACCTAACTTGGATAACTTAGCCATAGCACTGGCGCGGTCAGCTTCTTTCTTTGCCGTTTCGGCTTCAATCAAACGCTCACGCTCTATCGCTTCGGCTTGGTCTTTTGCTTGTTGTTCTAAAAAGGCTTCTAAGTCTTTGCCTTTAAGTTCTACGCGCTTGCCGTCTTTTGCTATGTATATTTTTTCACTCATATTTTATATCCTAAAACTGATATTTTTCCGTCAATCGTTCCAGCCTGCGGAAATACTGTGAAACCATCATAGGAAGTTGCAGCCTTATGCAACTGCAATTCAGGTGCAGTGGTTAGTCCATAATCGCCTACTGTTGTATTTGTTAAACCTGAATTGATTCTAGCTAAAGTATTTTTTGTTGCAAAAGGATTAAATATCTCAAAATCAAAACCACCTATGTCTCTTACAGTCGCCCCCCAACTGGTCGCTGTTGTGTTTGAAGCACTAACAGTTGTTGACACGCCCCTAATTGTTTGCCTTACATAATTATTACCTGTGTTATCTACGCCGCCAACTCTAAGTCTAAAACTTAAACCTGTGTGAGTTGTTGAATAATCTAAATCAAAAATAATTTTGTATTGAACATAATCTGCGCTAAAAACATCATCAATACTAACGCTAGAAACTGCGCCACCTGTGTTAGTCGTTCCGATATAAACAAGGCCCGTATTAAAAGAAGCTGCTGCTGTAGTATCTATAGCGTTGCCTAGCGTACGTATCGCCAAAGCTCCATTTTTTACTAAATCTGTGTCGTCTGGAATTGTCCAGCCATAATTACTAGTAGTTGCCATATTGGTTATCCTATCGCTAAATCATTCCACTGTAAAGTATTGCTTAAATTCTGCCATTGTGTTACGGGGTTATAGTCCTCCCATTGTACTTCTAAGGCTGAATAAATTGAGTTACTTACTTGGGCTTCAATCTCTAGCGAGCCTTTAGCTAAGAACCAAGTCCAGCCCTCTACAAATCCCTCAAATTCATTACCAATAATGAAACCACTAGGTAGGTTAGTAATCTTTATTAAGGTGTCCATAGATACATCTAGCAGCTGGTCGCGTAGCTCGTTAGAAAGGTCTGGGTGAGATAAGTTAATAGAAACAACGTCAAAGCTCTCTAATGGTGTTCCACGTAATGAAACTAGCCTTACAGCTTGTTCCTCTGCCTGAGTAGTGTCCTCTAGCTGTGTCGTTACCTGTTGAGCAATAAGGCCGTAATCCTCTATCGATTGTGAATTAGTAGCCTCTACAGCTGCCTCTGGGTCGCCATAAGTCAGATAAACGTCATTTACAATATCGCTACTAGATACACGCGTCTGAACAGCTGAGGCGTTAAGTAGGTCGCCGTCTAAATCTATTTGATTACTACCAAAATTAGACGTTCTACGCTCTGCACCTGCATAACCTATATTGCCCTCTGGCGTTTCGTATAAGTAACCTACCCCGTCTCTGGCCGTTTCACTAGCTAAATCAAAAGCATTAACTACTTCAGCGTTACGAGCTAGTAAGTCATATCTGCCGTCATCTATTACATCTATTCCCTGTACGCCATAATCTGCCCACTCTTGAGCCACTGGCACATTTGCCCACGTTAAAGTGCTAGGTACATCTTGCCATTGTGTAAATAAAGCTTCTGTGAGTATTCGTTCTATTCTTTCGCCGTCTAGCTCTGATGGATAACTATTAACACCTACAAAAGAGCGCACTAACTTAGCCAAAGAACCTATGGCTTGTATGTTAATAGATGGAGCAGTGCCAAAGGCTCCAGCACCTGCTAAAGACTTGTTAATGGCGGATATCTCACCTGTAAATAAATCTACATCCGCACCGCTTGAGTCTGTTACTTTAACGTTTACTAAGTCTTTAAGTTCAAAAGCAGGGATAATATCGTCAGTTACTATTAATTCTATATTTGCATAACCTGCTAAAGAGTCTGTAAATATATCTGACCTACCACTAGTAATAGTAGCGTTTTCTAAAACTTGGTCTGTGTATTCTGTGCCATCAATAGTAAACGTGTAGCTAGGTGTGTAGGCAGGCATTAAAAGAACCCACTAGGAGCGGTAACTCTTACCCCGCTTATGTTTCTTTGTTGGGTCAATACCTTAGTAACTGTTCTAGCTGTTCCTTGAGGGTCTACTGCTCCTCTTACATTAATGTTATTTACCTGATTATATAATGACCTATTAGGAACTCTTGACTCGGTTTGACTTTGAATAGTAGCAAAAGGATTTCCTGCGCTTTGATTTACAATTCCTCTATCTACAAAGAAGCTAGTCATGCCTCCTGAGATTTTTGACCATGTTTCGCCAATTTTATCTATAAACCTAATTATATCAGCCAATCCATTTATTACCGAAGTTATGTCATTTAAAAAATTAGCGAAAGGTGATTTTGGACCGCTGTTATCCTCTATTTTAGTAAACAATTCTGCAAAGGCCTCTACTAAATCCCTAATAGCCATAGCAAGATTAAATCCAGCCCATTCGTTTTCGCCCATTTTGTTGCCTAGATTTTCTAGGGCTTTATAAGCAAAATATCCAGATGAGTCGATAGAGTCTCTGCCACCAAAAAGGGTTTTAATAAAGGTTTCAAAAGTTGGCTGTAGGTCTTTTAGTTTGTCCAGCAATTTTCCAAAAACTGGTAATAATTGCTGGCCTATTTCAATTCTTAAATCTTCCCAGCGTTGTTTAAATCCTTTTAAAGTGTTTGCAAAACTGTCTCTAGTTCTATCTATGTCACCTTGAGCGTCTAAAGTTTGTTCGTAAAGTAATTTAGTAACTGCTAAAACTTTTTGTTGAGGGGTTAAAGCATTTTTAGTTGTGCTTATAATTCCTTCACGAAAAGCAATTTGTCTTAAAGAAGCGTCGTCCATCAGAACGCCATATTTACGGATAGGCTCCGCCTCACCCCGTAGAGCTGAACCAATGGCTAAAATCGCTTCCTCGGGGCTAGTGTTATTAAAAGAAGCTAAATCAGCTGCTAAGCCTACAAAGTTAGTGGAAAAGTCTGCTAACTCTTGTCCAGATAATCCAGCCGATTTACCAAAGACTGCAAAAGTAGAGGCTGCTTTTAAAGCTGCGCCTCTGTTTAAAAGTAAAGATTGGGTTGCGTTTTTAGCAAAGTCTTGCACGCCTTTAGCAGCTTCACCGAATAAGGTTTCTGACTTTGATATTTCCTCATTAAAGTCGCCAGCTGCAAGTAAAGCGTCTTTACCTATTTTTACGGCAAAGGCTCCAGCTGCAACACCTAAAGCAGCAAAAGCAAGAGCACCTTTTTTTAATACGCTACCTAATTTATTACTAAAAGTCTCTGTACGCTTTTGACTGTTTTTTAAACCTTTTCTAAATTGGTCATCTTTGACTAATAAGCCAAGGGTAAGAGTTCTGAGGTCAGCCATTTTTAGTCCACTTATCTGCTATTTCATTTACAGACTCTTTCCATAATCCAACAATTTTGGGGTGTATTCGTGAAAGAGTAGAAAACATAAAATAAGACTTATTACCTTTTCCTTGCTTAGGTAATCTAGCTGGGAACTGTCTGTATTTATTAGAACCGAACATAGCACCCCATGCCACGTCCTCTACAGAACCGCCACCGCTGAACACTTGTCTCTTTCCACGCATTTTGATTTTAGGTAGTCTATCTTTTCTTACTACTAAACCAGCGTCCGCTACTCTTTGAGCCATCTGGCCATTACCGCCTCGAGCGCTTGCCATTGAACTGGCTTCAGCTTGTATTTGTCGTTTAGCGTATTCTGCAATTTCACCAGCTGCTTTTCTTAAATCTACGTTAGAGCCTTTATCTAATCTATTAAAAGCATTAAGTAAGTCTTTAACTTCGCCATAACTAACTTGAAACTCTATCCCGTCTCGACTCATTTAACACCTCCAAGGCTGTTTGCATATATTCGGGGTCTGCTTCGAGCCAGTAAAGCGGTGAAGTGTTGGTAGCTATTGCCAGTTCTACGGCTACTCTGCCGACACTTCCGACCCGAAAGCTTTTGGGAAATCGTAGCCAACCATTTGAACGTCAATAACTGTTTTCTGCCATTTATCGAACGCTTGAGGCTTGTCCACTCTTGTAGCAATTTTGTGACCAAGAAATAGCATAAGTTCATTACTTGGTACTTGTTGCTCGCCAAGTATTTTAATGATTGACTCACCTTTGTAAAGGTCTTTTTCAGCCCATGCAATTTCAAAAGGCCTAGTCCAATCCTCGAATACTTCGCCTGTCTCATATTCCCACTTGATTTTTAGTTTTAGCATGTCGCCCCTTTTTTTAGACTATGCGTATGCTTCAGTTATTGTGCCATCGACCTGTAAGGAAAGACTTTGGGTCTGTCCCTCGCTGGCTGCTCCACCTACGTTAGGCCAGTTAGGCAATACTTCGAAAGTAAAGGTATCGCCTGTGGTGGCGGTCAATACTGCGGTTAGTGAAGTATCTGGTGCGCTTTCAGTTGCTGCCCATAGTGCTCGGCTTATTCCTGAACCATCTGACCAGTCTGCCAAAAATTCAATGTCTAGCGTGGCGTTCTTGTCGATTACTTTGTAAGCTCTGCCCGAAACTGTATCAAAAGTTAGTCTTTCAGTTTCGATAGTTAAAACAGCGCTTAGAATTTGGTCTGAATAGTCTACGGCTTCAATAGTTAAGACTAGTTCACGACCTGTTAATACTGTGGTTGTCATTTTATTACCTTTCTAGCTTGCGCTATAAGTTGATTGTATATCTATTTCCACCGAATATAAATCGGTTGAGTTCGTTGGTCTTAATCTAGGACTTGTTACTCCAGTTACCGACCATTTAACAGGAATTAATCCTAAAACTGTGTTTAAATCATTTTCCAAGTTTTCTAAAGCACTAGGAGCGCTAAACGTTTGGCCTATGATTTCGATTTTAAATCTAACGCTGTAGCCTTTATTATTACCAATTACCAAAGGCTCTAAGTATGGGTCACCTGCTACTAATACTACGCATGGTGGAATTATTACTTCGGGCACGTGGTCGTAAACGCTGTAATTGCTGTTAGAGGCAATAGCGTTCTTTAGTGTTGAGCGTAAGGTAGCTAGTGACATCAGCCGACCATGCCTCGCTCGTCCATGTACTTGCTAATCATGCCTGTAACTTTGTAAAGTAAAGTCCTGCCGAGTCGATAAGGGCTCGGTGTAAAATCTAATGCTTGACCAGTTCCCCCAGTTGTTAAGATGGCTTGAAATATCTCAACCGCTAAAGCAATTACGGCTTTCTCAACAGCTTGTACGCCGTCGTAATAATCTAAACCTGTTCCTTGAGCTGTTGCTTTGCCGTTTGGTATTACGTCATGCTTAACTTCGTCTGCGCCTACATAAGCAAAGGTAAAAGTTTTTGAGTCTGGAATAGTCGTTACGTCGTTGTTACCATTCCAGCCGTGCCCGTGTTGGTCGTTAATTGTAATTGTTTGACCTACATAAAATAAGTGCGGTCTATCTGTGTAAATATAAGCTACGTCGTCTTGTAGTTTATGTGCCACTATTGCTACTGAGTGTTGCGTTAAGAAATCGCCTATTGCGTCCTCAGCTGCGTCTATGTATTCGTTTAAAGCTGCGTCATCATATAAAGAAACGGACACGCCTAAAACACTTCGTAGCTGTGAAGCTGTTACTAATTCTGGCATAAGCGTGTCCTTTCTTTTAAAGACTAGGTAGGTAAGGGGCGACCCACCTAGTCGGCGTTTGAGTAGTTATGCAACCATCCACATGTAAGCACCAGCATTTACTTTACGAGCGCATGCGCCGTAGTTTACTAGAGCTACTTCGATTTGACCTGAACCAATTACATCAGTGCGTAAAGTGGTTGAGGAACCTTCGTACCAAGTGTAGGATTCAGGATTTACAGCGAAAATAGTTGAGTCGCCAGTTCCAGAAATGTTGCGGTCTACATATAGGTCAAGTCCTAAAACTTGTCCGCGTGCACGAGTTGGAGCCAATGCGCCTGCAGCGTTGCTTGGCTGTGAAGCAACATATACAGGACGATTTGAACCATCAATTAAGCCCATGATTGCTGCCCATTGTTCAGGCGAAACGATAAGAGCTTGAGCAAAGCCTAGTGAGTTGGTGTAGATAGAGGCTGCAGCGTCTGCTACGAAATCTTGCAAGTTTGCAGCTGACATAGTGCGGTTTCCGCCATCGGTTGCACCTGCGCCTAGTTGAGTTACTACATAAGCGTCTTGTGCTTTGGCTAGTGCAAAGCTCATTTGTCTATTGAGTTCTTCAAAGAAGCTGGGAGCTGAGCGGTCTAAGAGTTCTACAGAAAAAGTCTGTTGTCCCTTAAACGCTTGCACACCAACGCTTAGGTATGAGTTTGTCATACCAGTCTCGCTAGGTGTTCCTTCCTCGGCGGTAACTGCAACAGTTGGAACAGCGCTTAGCTTAGGAATTTCAAAAGTCATACCTGAAGCTGGCAAAGTTCCACGAGAGATTGCGTCAATCGCTGGGCGGTCTGCGTTTGCTAATGGGTTGATAATTTCAGTTAGCTGTGGGGTTGGATTTAGTCCAGCGTTGTTGGTGGTGGTGTCATCAGCTGCACGTACATAGTTGCGTGCTTCCTCGTCACCTAAAACGTTTGCGCGGATTGTATTTTCTAAATACTTTGCAGCAGTTAGTTCAATACGTGGGGTCGTGTGAATTACAGGCATGCGACGTTCTGCCGCTTCTACCTTTGGAGCTTCGGCAGCAGCTTCTACTACTTCCTCAACTTCTGGAGTTTGTTGTTCTGACACAACTTCCTCACTTTCTTGTGGTTGTTCGGGTTCGCTTGCAGCGACCTCGGTTATTTGGGCTGCCTTAAAGGCAGGGTTAGTTACGTGTGAAACTTCTCTTAAAGTCGCAGCACTTACTAAAACTTGTTCATTGTCTATTTTGTAGTCATCGATTGAAGCCCCTATGGAAAAGCCGTCTCTTAACCCTTCCTGTGCCTCGGCCAGCGCGTCGTCCCCTGCGTTAGTACGTCCTATTTTAAAAGTACCTAAAATACCTGTTTCGGTTTCCTCGCTAGATACTAAACGGCCTATAGGTCTAGTCATGTCATGTTCTACAAATAGTTTAATTTTTTCGGGTATGGTTATGGAACCTCTAGTAAATACGACATCACCCATATTAGTATGGCCCGCTTCGCCAAAGGGAACTATTAAACCTTTCATTTCACGCCTTGAGGTATTAGCGCTTAAAATATCTGTACTAAACTTAATTTCCATTATCTACTAAGTCCTCCATCATTCTCGCTTCTTCAATAGTTAAAATCCCAAGTGGTACTAGCTTTGTGTAAATATCTGCACGCTCTAGTGGGTTACCTCTGTAAAAGTCGTCTAAGTCAAATCTGACGAAACTGCCTCTCGGTGTTATATCAATATCACTTAGGCGTTGCTCTATTGCTGTCATAATTGGACGTAGAGAAAAATCTACTAGCGCTCTGCGCTCTGTCGTAACGTTTGAATAGGTCATGGAGCCAGATGAATTCCCAGCTACATACCACTCGGGAATATTCATGAGTCGGGCAATTTCTGTTGCCATGTATTGTCTTGCTTCGTTCAAAGTAAGTTCGGCTGGGTTAAACCCAATCTTTTCGAAATCTATTGTATCATTAATAAAGGCTGTGCTTCTTTGTTGTCTTGCAGACTTCCAAGCGTCTAGCAAAGCGGTTACACGTTCTTTAGGTAATGGCATGTTTGATTTGAGAATTACGTGTGGTACTGGTTCATCTGCGTAACGCTTGACTGCGCGCTCTAAAGCTAATGCCGCTAAAATTGTAGTTCCTGCTCGATTAAGTACGCCCTCATCTAATCCAGTAAAAGGAATAAGTGAACCCAATCCAGTATCGGGCACTTTTAAGCCATCTAGTTCATAATGTAAAACTGTGTAATTGCGAGCGTCAAGTTTTTTAGTAATTCTTGTTTTACTTATCCACTCAGCACTTAAAGGCCGTCCAGCTGTATCTAATTCTAAAATTCTTAAATAAGCTTCGCCGTAGAATAATAATTCCTCTGCTAAATAGGTATATACCACGCTTGCAGGCATACGTGGGTCTGGTTGTCTAATAAAAGGTGGCGTAGTAACTTTGCTATTATTTGACTCTCGTCTTACTTCAAGCGGTAGCGTTCCAATACTTGCACAAATAATTTGTCTAGCTCTTGCTACAGCTGGTACCTGCATGGCTTGCTGTCGAGTTATTAAAGGTGAACCAGTGGTAGGAAAAAAATAAGGGTTGGTCTGTCCTGAAAGATTGTAAGGAGCTACTGCAGCGTCTATTTTATTGGCTACAGGCTTCTCGTCTATAAAGTTAAATAAAAATCCCACTATCCTATTGTTTCTTGTTTCTGTCAAATTGTCAAGCAACGACTATATCGGTATCTGACCTATTCCCATACTCAGTTGCCTTACTAATTGCTAATACCATGGCTATGGCAGCTGTAGAGGCTTTGCGTCGCATAATGTACCAAGCGCCTGAGTCATTTGTACGTTTCGTGCAGCTGTTTACTGCGTTAGTCAATTCTGGTTGGTTAGCATGTATTAGTCTGCCACCGCTCATAGCTCCTAAAGACTCGTCGCACGCTTGGTAGTATTTAGCGCCTTGAATTACTTCGGCTTTTATTCCAGCTTGTCTTAGTTTTGCTACTACTGAGTCACCTGTAAATCTATTGGCTATAACTGTCTCGCTATTGTATTTTTTAGCCCAATCTGCTACGCGTGAGGCTATTAATAAATCGTCTATGGCTGTTTCTGACTCTACGTACTCCATTAATCCAACTGCTATAGATTTATCGTCCATAACTTGAGCACCACATAAAGCCCAATAATCTCGCTCTGGTGATATCTCTAAACCTAACCAAGTAGGGCGGTCATTTTTAAGTTCAAGTGTTGCCTGTGCACATTGGTTCCAAGAGCCTGTGGGAAATACGCTGCTCATGGTTGTTACCCATTGACAAAGCATTTCCGTTTGGATGATTTCGGGTGGGTCACTCATACGTGCTTTTAAAGTTTCTAATTGTATTGTTTTGCCTAGTGCTGGGTTAGCTTCACGCCAGCCCTCAACGTCACCTAGTCGTCTGTCTTTATGTGCTGACCACTCCATATACATTATGTCATCGTCCGTATCTTTATCTATCTTATGTAAGGCTCTTTCGCGTAAAGAATTTAAAACTACGCTGTGAATATCACCTGCGTTACTTGTTACCCATAATTGTGGATTTGGTCGGGCTTGCATTGTGTAGGCAAGAGCTGCAAAAGCCTCAGTAGTCTTATGCTGTCTAGCCTCATCTAAATAAACTGTGTCAGCTGATAAACCACGAGCACCACCAGCACTAGGAGCGATAATCTTATACCTAGAGCCATTTTTTAAAAGTATTTCCTCACGCCCATTACTACGTGTAACAGCTCTTACTTTCTTTCTTAGCCAGTCATAATTATCTACTACTTCGACTACTTGTCTAAACGTTTCAAGTGCGACATCACGATTTTGCGCCGTTGCAATCTGTAACTTTTGGTCCCATAGAAAAAGGCCAGCAAGTATCCGCATACGTAACAGGTGAGTCTTGCCATTTTGCCTTGACACAATAAACAGCGCTGTCTTATGTATGAATTTATTGTCTTTAACTTTTGAGGCTTCATCAATTACATACCTTTGCCAATCGAGTAACGGCATGTCAATAGCTTTAGCAAATTCGGCAACTTCAATACCTAGGCTTGGGGCCTCAACTGGCTTTGTTTGTATTCTTGGGGTCGGTATCCCTAACAGCGCGTAATCTGTCAAGTGGGTTTACCTCCTCGGGTATCTCGGGCTTTTCGCCTCTACCAAATAGGCTTAATCCATACTTATCTAAAGTTCTCTGCAATTCTCCAGCTAGCTTCGCCACTTGGTCTGGTTTAAGTTCTGCATTATCTAAAATACCTGCAAGTGAGTAAGCGATAGCAATACCAGCAAGGTCGTACTTAGTAAGAGAGCCGTTGGCAAGCCCGTACTCAACTGCGACATCTAATGCAGGCACTATTCGGTCCTTTGGGTCTTTTTTAGTCATTAAGCAAGCCTTTCTGGTTCAATAAAAGGACTTTTAAACTCTTTCGGAGGGATATTTGT
>Ga0180433_10006788_pt1 | contig 14862 bp, 8 predicted proteins | sample SS_ome_8_FD_132980 | JGI IMG/M metagenome (GOLD analysis project Ga0180433, IMG submission 132980) | Hypersaline lake sediment archaeal communities from the Salton Sea, California, USA - SS_1_D_1 metaG | ecosystem: Environmental > Aquatic > Non-marine Saline and Alkaline > Hypersaline > Sediment... | reverse complement strand
TATCCAAAAATATAGAATGCTTTCGCAGCTACGATGGAAATTGGTTGAATTTTTAAGAATCAGACATAATCCTTCTATGAAAGAAACGACATTAAGGCTCCATAATGAAATCCAAATTCTTGGTCGTTCTGTAGAAATTAAAGAACTTATTGGAAATACATCTTGTGCTGATCCTGAAGGGCAAATTCAAGAAGCTATCGATATGATGACAGATCATATTTTTTCATTGGGATTGAAACTCTTAATCGATCGAAAGGAACAAATCGAAGGAAAGGATATTGATATATTTAAAGAGGTCGTAAGAAAAGTTAGATCAAAAAAATCTTTTCATGAAAGAAAAGAAATCTATAGAGCACATCCTTCTGATTTATTAAAGAATTTATTTACAGCTGGTGAGACAATCCTTTTCGGACACGAGCTACTTCAAAGTGCTGAGTTTGATATATATAATGCATTAATCTCTGAAGAAGATATCGTAGCCATGGCTGACCCAGATAGGAGATTCTTAGAGAATAGAGACTATCAAGAAGCCATCTATTTTCAACTTCATCACCTTTTAGAAAGTAAGTGTTTAAACAAATCAGAAGATCCATCATTTGTCGAATCATTTCAAGAATTAGTAGTAGTAGCTAGATGTCTTCCTTTAGAAAGAAGAATAGCGTTTTTTAATGATCATGCTATGAGAAAAAGACCATTATTTGATCTCTTTACAACCAGAGAAAAAGAAGAGATACTTTTCTCTAATAAAAACCCTCTTCCAGTTATTAGAAAAATACATTATGGCTACTTTTTAACTCCTAAAGATTATAAGCATTTTGCTCTTAGCTTAATCCATACAAGTAAACTGTTTGATATTATTCCATTTTCTTATTTCTTAATTTTTCTTTGCGGTTTACCTGAAGTGGATATTGGACGATATGGAGATATTTTCATAGATCCTAATGATCAAAGAAATTTCTTGAGAGAGACTTTGCTCAGAGGAACTCCACCAGAAAAACTTTTTAATCAAAGACAAAGAATGCTGACAGTAGCTAATAGAATCTTTAATTAAAGATTCAAATAAATTTTAAAGTTAAAAAAATAACTTCGATGAGTAATCGAAGTTTTTTTTTGTCTTCATATATTTAAAAATTTGTTAGTTCTTATTTAAAATTTTTACAGAATATATTTTCTTTTTTCTTTTACAATTTAAATAATAAATCTTTTATTATTAGTTATTTGCAATTATTTTAATCTTGATTATTTAATCTAGGATAATTATAATATTTAGATCGTTAGATAATAAATAATAACAAAATAATAATAGGTAAAACATGTCACAGCTAGCATTAGCAGAACAGCCAGTTCTTACATTAGATGGTTCTCGTGGCCCAGATGTACCACAGAAAACAGAAGTAAGATCTTATGATGTTAGAGATACACAACAAATGCAGCGTATCATTTCTGGACTAGAAACTGATGGACAAGATGAACTTGCTGAATTTGCTCAAAAATTATTTAGTGCTCCAGCAGATCATGCGCAAAGGAAATTAGCCATACGTGAGGTCGAGCTTATTGAAGAACCAGTTGAAAAACCAATTGAGCAAGTGCAGGATGAAGAAACTGTACAACAACAATGTGAGAGACTAAAAAGAGAAGGAAGGGAAGCGGCACAAAGATTGCAAGCGTTTTATGAACAAAGCGGACTTGAAGCTTTTTATGAAAATTTTCAGCCAGACGAACCTTGCTATCAATGGATCATTGATATTTTTGTTTGGATTGGTGAGCTACTGCAAAGTCTTATTAATGGTATTAGTAATTTATTCTCAAAAAAAGAAAAACCAATAACTCGAGAACAATGGAAGCAATTCCAAAGCAATCGTGAAGAAGTACAAAGAATATGTGACAGATGGTGTAAACCGCCTGAAGTAATCCATCCTCATGCTATAGATGCTATTCCTAAAGAAGATATTGATGAACTAATGGAATTGGTTAATAGAGACAGGCTACCTATTTTCTCTGAAGGTCTGAATAGATTAAGAGTGCTTAGAAAAAAAATTCCACTTGCAAGAAGACTGCTTATATTTTGCAAACTAGATGAAACAACTAGCGCAAGACTGCCAGAAGATAATAGAAGAGGACTTCTTCTTTCTGAAACAGAGAAAAGTGATCTTTGCTTCAGAGGAAATGTTGATAGAGTAGAAGGCCTTTCTCGAGAGCAAAGAGAAGCTATTATGGTAGCATTAAATGATCGTGCAACTATACGAGTATTGTTTAGAAAAGAAGATATTCATGAAATACTATCAGACTTTAAAAGATCAAGATTTGCTGAAAAACACTTGCAGAATTTCTTTAAAGTTGTTCCTTTTGATCTCTGTTTAGAAATTGTTTACGGTGATAGATGTTTAGCTGAAAAGCAATATCAACTTGAACTACCTGAAATTGTACGAAAAGAAGGCCTAGAGAGAAGATTTACAAATGAGCAAAAAACAAATATCTTAATTTTTTATTCTTTAACAGAGACAGAGAAAAAAGCTTTCTTTTTGAATGTTTTAGTGCAACGCATACTGCCAGATGATCTTCATCATATATTTTCTTTTACAATTAGACATAAAATTTTTCGATCTCTTGTAGCGCGCGATTTAGCAGATAGACCCATTGAAGGAATATTATGTGGGTTATTTGCAGAAAAGGAAATGCAATATGTAGGAAAAGATATTGTTCTTAACCTTCTGCATGAAGGTAAAATTGGACCTGATGAATTTAGAAGAGCTGTAACTTTTGATGAGAGAGAAAAGTATTTCCTATCAGGAAAATATCGCCTTCGAGATCTTTCACAAATTTTTTCAGAAGCAGAAAAAGAAAAGATTTGGCAAGAGCATGCACATAATTTAATTTATGGTTATGAACATCAGAAACTTCTAAAGCTTTTTTCGAAACAAAGAGTGGACAGAGAAGTAGCCAGACTGCAGTATCTGAAAGATATCCAAGATAATGGAGGCAATCAAAAAGCTGTAGTGGCAGTGAATGAACAGTGGAGAGGTAATAGACCGACCTTTACTATAGTAGAAATTTTACACGCAGCTAAAAAGCTAAACTTAAAAGCTTCGGCTGCTGTCTGTATAATTTCTACAGAAAATATTAAAGAAGCGGCTCAAAATCAAGAGATTCTTCTGCCATTACAATTCTATATCATTTTAACTCTTCGTAAGATGGGTCTTCCATTAGAAGAAACAGCAAACAAAAAAACAAATGTTCTAACAAGAATAGGAAGAGCTGCAAGACAAAACCTAACAAGAACAGGCAGACAAGAAACAGCAACAAAAGAAGATGTTAGAGATCTTCGCTTAGCTAGAATAGATTTACCTCAAAGAAAAACATTTAATGATTGGCAACAAGCAGAAAGAGAAGCTTTTTTTGCGGATCATTCTTTAGAGTCTTTAGTTCCTGCAATGCAAAGACAACAAAACTTTATGCGCGATTAGTATAAAATTACTTAAAAGACTGAATATAAGATAAGATATTTTTTATATCTTTCTTTGTAAGAAAGGCAAGATTTTCCAGATCTTGTCTTTTTGCTTTTTTAAGGTTTTGTATACTTTTAAACGCTTGAAGCAGCTTTTTACTCTTAGTTGGCCCAATACCAGGTATGTCAATAAGAGTAGTCTTAATCGTTTTCTTCTCTCTTGTTTTTCGATGAAAAGAGATAGCTACTCTATGTGCTTCATCACGCACTTTTTGTAGGAAAAAAAGCAGAGGAGAGTGAGAGGAAAATTCAATAGGATCTTTCTTCTCAGGGATGTAAACCTTTTCTTTAGTAAGACCCTTCGTATGAAGGGCTTTTTCTTTAGTTATAGCGATAACATCCACCGAGGCTATATCTAGCTCTTTTAAGACATCTAAAGCAGCATTTAGCTGCGCTTTCGCTCCATCGATCATTAGAAGGTCTGGAAAATGATTTTCTTCTTTTAACCTGATAAAATGGCGTTTTAAAACATGGCGAAGAGCAGGGCAGTCTCCCATCTCTTTTGTTTTCACCTTGAAAAATCTGACCTTGCTTCTATCTTTAAGGCCATTAATGAAAGAGATTTTAGCGCCAACAGGAAAGGTTTGAGCAATATGTGAAATATCAAAACAATCTATATGCCTGGGGAAACGAGTAAGGAGTAGCTTTTCTTGCAGCTCTAAAAGTATTTTTTCTCTGTGAGATCTTTGATCTTTTTCTTGGTCAAAAATTGCTTTAGCGTTTTTCTTAGCAAGTAATAGCAGCTTTTTCTTTTCCCCTCTTTTAGGATAGGTGATGGAGATTTTCTTTTTCGCGCTTTTCGTTAAAATTTCTTCGATCTGCTTTTTATTGGGAAGATTTATCGGTATAATGATTTCTTTGGCTGACTCATGCTCTGGGTAGTGCTGAAGTAAAAAAGAAGCTAAAAGATCTGTGTCCTCAGATGCGATATTTGAAAAAGTAAAATGATTGGATCCTACAAGCTTGAAATTGCGATATAAAAGCTGAGCTATCACAACAGTAGATAAATGACGATAAATAGCCAAAACATCGCATTCTTTAGCTTTTTGGTTGTCTACATGCTGCACTTGCGTTACATGTTTGATTTGATGAATCAATTGTTTATAGCTGTCCGCTTCTTCAAAAAGTAGTTTTTCTGACGCCTCGTGCATTTTCTTTTCTAGCTCTTTTAAAACCTGTTTGTCTTTGCCCTTTAAAAGCTTTTCTACTTTTTCTACGTAGTCCATGTACTTTTCATGTGTGCATTTTTCTACGCAAGGTGCTAAACAGCGTTTTATGTCATATAAAATACAAGGACGTGATCTGTTTTCAAATTCAATATCAGAACATTGACGAAGGGGAAAAAGATAAGAAATTAAATCTAACGTCTGCCTTGCAGCTCTTGCATTTGTATAAGGGCCAAAGTAATGAGATTTATCTTTTTCAGGCCTTTTTTTATAGCGCACAAGCTTTATCATGGGCCATTTGTCATCTGTGATCTGTAAACTAATAAATGTCTTATCGTCTTTAAGTAGTATGTTGTATTTGGGCTTGTGTTTTTTTATCAGAGTATTTTCTAAAAGAAGAGCTTCTTTTTCTGATGTAACAACGATTGTTTCAATATCTTCGATTTGAGGTATTAAAAAGCTGAGAGTAGCTCTTTCATCGCGAGTAGAAAAATATTGTTTGATTCTAGAGCGCAAATTCTTTGCTTTACCTACATAAAGGATATTATCCTTTTTATCCTTCATGAGATAAACGCCAGGTGATTTGGGATAGGATGTAAGCTTTTTTTTATCGAAGGCCATAAGCATTTTTCTTTTCAGTATACCAAAAATACTATTATGTGTGATCTTTTGCTAACTTCTTAAGCTCAAATAGTTTTTGAAGAGCCTCCAAAGGAGATAGCTCATTAATTTCTAAATCCTTTAGCTCTTTTTCTATTTTTTCCATATATGGTTTTTCTATTGGAGGAAGTGAAAAAAGGCTAAATTGATTTTCTTGTTTTGCCTTTATGGGTTTCATCTTTCTAACGCCTGATCTATTCGCTTTTTCTTCCAATTCTTTCAGCATCTCTTCTGCTCTTTTGATAACTGTATAGGGGAGGCCTGCAAGCTTTGCTACATGTATCCCATAGCTTTTATCAGTGCCTCCTTTTATGATTTTTCGTAAAAAGACAATCCCACTTTCTGTTTCTTGAACGGCTACATTGAAATTAACAACATGAGCAAATTTGTCCTCTAATTGTGTTAGTTCCCAATAATGCGTAGCAAATAAAGTCTTGGCCCTTTTATTAGTAGCCGTAAGAAGATATTCCACAACAGCTCCAGCAATAGAAATACCATCATAAGTGCTGGTACCTCTTCCTATCTCATCTAAAATAATCAAAGAGCGAGATGTAGCATTGTTTAGGATATTGGCGGTTTCAGACATTTCCACCATAAATGTGGATTGACCACGAGAGAGATCATCACTAGCTCCAATACGTGAAAAGACACGATCAATAAGACCTATATGAGCTGACGCAGCAGGGATAAAGGATCCTATCTGGGCCATAATGGTAATCAGAGCTACTTGCCTTATATAGGTAGATTTACCCGCCATATTAGGACCTGTAATGATGAATAGCTGATTGTCTTTTTGATCCATATAAGTATTGTTAGGGATAAATTTACCAAGAGCCATGCTAGCTTCAATAATAGGATGGCGACCTTTCTCAATATGAAGAACATCAGAAGTATCTACTTTAGGCCTTGTATAGCCATATTTTTTGGCAGCGAAAGCAAGCGACATCAAAGCATCGATTTCTGCTAAAGCTTTGGAAAGAGAATAAATTTCATCTTCATATTTTTTTATTTCTACTCTTAAAGCTTGAAAAAGCTCATTTTCTAAAGCTTTAATGCGATCTTCTGCTGTTAGTATTTTATGTTCGAAAACTTTCAACTCATTAGAAATGAATCTTTCAGCATTTGTAAGAGTTTGCCTTCTTTGAAAATCAGAAGGCATCTTATCAGCTTGTCCTTTGCTAACTTCTATGTAGTAGCCAAAAACCCTTGTAAAACCTACCTTGATAGTTTTTATGTCTAACTCTTCTCTTAGTTTTATTTGGTAATTTGCAATCCATGTTTTACTATCTAAACTGACAGATCTAAGCTCATCTAGATCTTTGTTATATTCAGCTTTAAAAATATTACCATCGCTTAGTTTCATAGGTGGTTGATCTACTACAGCTCTAGATATCAAATCAGTTAGCGTGCTTAAATCTTTGAGATTGTTTTTATTTTTTTGAATTAAAACGGAGCTAAATGAAGATAAAATTTCTCGAAGAAAGGGGATCTCTTCTAAAGAAAAACGAAGAGCTACAACATCTCTAGGTGATGCATAATTTGATGAAATCCTCATTATAAGACGCTCAAGATCTCTTACTTTATCTAAATGAGAAAAACATTTCTGAAGAAGCTCTGTCTTTTTTAAAAACTCATCCACAGCATCTTGTCTACTATTAATATCTTCGCAAGAGAGTAGGGGATGTTTGATCCAATTTTGTACAAGCCTTCCACCCATAGGAGTGCTGCTATGATCAAGAAGATGTAGAAGCGTATTATTTTTATTTGTAGAAGGAGTTTCAAAAATCTCCAGGTTTTTCATGCAGGTATAATCAATAGCCATATAAGAAGAAAGACTATCTGTTTGAATAGTTTTTATATGATCTAAATTAAACTGCAGATCTTCAGTTATGTATTTAAGAAGACCTCCAGCGGCATTAATTGCAGATACCATACCTTTAAGACCAAACCCATCTAAACTATGAATAGAAAAATGAGAAAGAAGAGAGTCAGTTGCTATTTCATGATCAAAATACCAGTCTTCTTTGACATTAATATAAAAAGAAAAACTTCTTTTCATCTCTTCAATAAGATCTTTTTGATCCGATGCAAATTTTTGAGATATCAAAATTTCAGATGGGCGAATTTTATAAAGCTCATCGATGAGATTTTCCTCAATTTCTATTACTTTAAATTCGGATGTTGTTAGATCTATAATCGCTATACCATAGCTCATGCCTACTTGTGTAAGAGATACGAAAAAATTATTCTTTTTTTCTGAAAGTAATTTGGAAGAGACAACCGTTCCAGGGGTGACTATGCGTGTAAGGCCTCTTTTGACAAGCCCCTTTGCTTTTTTAGGATCTTCCATTTGATCAGCAATGGCTACTTTAAATCCCTTGGCTAGAAGTTTATCTATGTAAACTTCACTTGCATGAAGAGGAACCCCACACATGGGGATATTTTGTCTTTTCGTAAGCGTCAAATGAATAGCTTTGGCAATAACTTCAGCATCTTCATAAAAGGCTTCATAAAAATCGCCCATATGAAAAAGAAGTAGAGCATCTTTTGCCTGTGCTTTACATTTATGCCATTGAGCCATCATGGGTGTAACGCCATCACTTTTTTTATTCATAAAGTGTCCTTTTCGATTTTATCCTTTTAGAATACGAAGAATATGAAAAAAATAAAAACATATTTAAATGCTAGAAGATGGAGGATCAATTATTTCACCATCTGGAAAAGATTCTAGAAATAATTCTTTTATCTCATGGGGGAAGTATTTCATTAGAGTTTCAAATATTCTTATATCATATCCATTTTTCGTTTTTGTCCAATGCCTCAGCCTAGTAAATAAAAAATTCCATCCTGATGTGTCTATATGAAAACCTAAAGTATCAATCAAATGCAAATTACCTTTATGATCAAAATGAAGATTATTAGGTGAGAGATCTAAATAGACATCGTGCTTTAAGGCTAATAAAACAGCAACTTCAAAAAAATCGCACAATTGATTGATTCTTTTTTGTGAAACTCTTGAAAACCTTAAACTACCATCACTTTCTTCTACAAAGCCCCAACGAACAGGTTGGCAAGGGAAGGGTATCTTCTTACATGCAATATATCCATCTAAATGAGGTAAATTAAAAACTTCAGCTACACGTATTCTTTTACCTGATGGAGTTACAAAGGTACGTATTGTTTCATATGTTAAATGAGAGTGATAAAGTAAAAGGAGTAATTTTTCTTTAGATTGATTGCACATTTCATGATGACGTTTGTATAAAAGCGTTTTTACAATTATAGCTGTATTGTCAACATTTGGATGAAAAGGTGGTTGATCTTCTTCTAACACAAAAGATTTGCAAAAATATCCGGGAATTAAAGGTTTAAGTCGCCAAACTTGTTGTCCTTTTATAATTTTAAGAGTTTGATTGATAGCGAATATTCTACATAGAACTCTATGGGCAAGTCCAGGGTCAACGTTATCTGTATCAAAATCGATTACAGATCTTTCTGGAGTAAATATTCTGACTAAAGAGCTATGAGTTGGTGGTGTTTCGGGAGATAAATATTTCATTCTTGTATCAAGATGAGGAGAAGTCATTTTATCTGCTGGAATAAATGAAACAAAAGGTATTAATAAAGAAGGGAAAAAAGTGTATTTATTATATTGCGTAATTGTCGCAGAGACGCAAGCTCCCACAAAAGGGAGAGACCTAGCCATATTTTTTATTTTTCTAGTTAGCAATGCTAATTCATGTGGAAGCTGAGAGCGATGTTTAAAAATTATCTTTTTATCTTTTTGCTTTTGTCCTACCTGACTATGAATGGATGGCTCGTCTTCAAAATAGAAGGAGATTATGGCATAAAAAATTTTTGTAGCTAGAGTAGAGGTTGATGGATGAAGAACCTCGCTTAATCCATCGCTATTTCCCTGTTGTTGAGGAACATCAGCTGTATTACCTCTACATACTGGTATTACTGAAAAAGCCATATTTTTTTACGTTTCCAATGAATGATTTTTTTTCTCTCTTGGCCAGAGATGTTTTTTTTGTTATTTTATTTTATAGAAGTAATAAATTTGTGAAAAGATATGAGATTTTTTAAGAAAAAAGAAAAGTTTCTTCCTGAAGTTACTGTTGCAACATCTTGCTGGGAAGGGGATTGGAAATACGTTCTTTTAGAAGAAGACTTTATAAAGACAAGAAAAATTGCTAATCACGATTTTCCTTTTACTCATAAAATGCTGATCGTCAATAACGTTAAGGACTATAAAAAAGTTCTTTTCTTTGCGAATAAATTTAAAGAGAAAAATATTCTCTCTCATATCTACCTAGCTAAAGACTATGAAAAAGAGATGCTTAGGTCTTTTCAGCTAAAAAAAGAAGACTTCATTAGCGATGGAACACAAGGTGATCAGAAATGGGTTTATTATAATGCTATAGCTCCTCTTTCAGCTATTTATCTTTGTAAAACAAAATATCTTCTTTATATGACAGGTGATGTATGGCTAGATGAAAAAGTAAATTGGATAGAAAAATCTATTAAATTTATGGAGAAAAAAGAAAAATTCAAAGTAGCTAATCCGACATGGAATCATAAATACTTGGAGGCAAAAAAAGAATCATACAGAAAAAAGGGAGATTTTTATTTAGCAAATGAAGGCTTTTCAGATCAATGTTTTCTTATCAAAGTAGATGATTTCCAAAAGCCTATCTATAATGAATCTAGATCCGATGCAGCTCATTTTCCTGGTGGTGAAGTTTTCGAAAAAAGAGTTTTCAGCTTTATGAAAAATCATGGATGGGAAAGAATAACCTTTAGAAGAGGATCATATATCCATAAGAGTTTTGAATAAATTATGCCTATCTTTACCAAAGAAAGTTTAGAGCTTTTAAGACAAAGAATCGATCTATTAGAGGTGATGTCACCGTATCTACAATTCACACGTTCCGGCTCTTCTTATAAGGCTCTTTGTCCCTTTCATGAAGAAAAAACTCCCTCTTTCATTGTACAAAGAGGAGATACGCATTATCACTGCTTTGGGTGCAACGCTCATGGTGATGCTATTCAGTTTTTGATGACATATCAGAAAATGACGTTCGTCGATGCTGTTGAATATCTTTCTGAAAAATTTGGAGTGAGATTAGAGCTTGTTTACAAAGATGATTCAAAAACGATTAATAAAAGACGCCTTAAAGAAGTCATGGATCAAGCAGCTCGTTTTTATCATTTTCTCCTTTTGCATTCGGAAGAAGCAAGACCTGCTTTAGAATATCTTTTTGCAAGAGGGATAGACTTAGATTTTATTAAAAGTTTTCAAATTGGATTTTCTCCTTCTCATCCCTTTATTTTTCAAAAGGCTATGTATGAAAAAAGAATTTCCAAAGCTCTTTTAGAAGAAGTAGGACTTGTTAGACTTGCAGCTACTGGTAAAACAAGGGATTTCTTTTCTGATAGGATTATGATACCAGTTTATGATCCTATGAAAGCTGTCATTGGTTTTTCGTCACGCAAATATAAAGAATCTACCTTTGGTGGAAAATATATCAACACTCCTGAAACGCCTCTTTTTAAAAAGAAAAGAATCCTTTTTGGTCTGAGTTTTTGCAGAAAACAAATCGCTAAGATGCGAAAAGCCATTATCGTTGAAGGACAATTTGATGCACTTCGATTGATCTATGAAGGTTTTAACTACACAGTAGCAGCCCAAGGAACAGCTTTTGGGATTGAGCATGTACAAGAGCTTATAGCATTAGGTGTAAATCATGTTTACTTGGCTTTAGATTCAGATAAAGCAGGGGAAACAGCAGCGGAAAAGATAGGGGATCTTTTTCAAAAAGAAGCTGTTGAAGTATCTGTTCTGTCCTTACCTGAGGGGAGCGATCCAGATAAATTACTTAGAGAAAAAGGACCAGATGAGTGGCAAAGACTACTTGATAATTGCTCTGATTATCTCACCTTTTTAGTAAAGAAACTAAAAAGCGTAATCGATACAAAGTCACCCTCTGGAAAAAATGAACTTGTACAGCATCTTATCAAAAGAGTACGCGCATGGAAACATCCTCTTATGGTTCATGAGAGTTTAAGGAAAATTGCAAAACTCACCAATACACCAGAAACAGTCATGGGTCTTTCTGACAATATGCCTAAAAACCTTTACTTTCAAAAAGAAGCAATAAAAGAAAAAGAACAAATAGATCCCGATAGGGTTTTGGAAATGGATCTTTTAAGATGGCTTCTTTTAATGGGCGAGACAGAGAAAAAACTTATCGATATCGCGAAAAACAACCTTACTAAAGAAGATCTAAAAGAAAAAACCTGCAAACGTCTTTTTGATCTATATATTAATGCTGAAAATGATGCTAAAGATCTTCTTTCTTTAGCTGTCAAATTAGAAGAAACAGACGAACAGCTTTTTCTATCTGAGCTTTTAAGAAAAAAAATTAATCGAGAAAAAGCTATCGAGTCATTTGTTGAAACAGTGCAAAAAATCTTAGACCGTAATTGGATGGCGAAAAGAGAAGAGATCAAATGCAAAATTCATAGCGGTACAGCTTCTGATGATGAAGTATTAATACTTGCCAAAGAGTTCGATGAGATAAAGAAAAATCGCCCTGTCGTTCAAATAGAAAATCTTTAATTAAAGAGTAATAACATCTCCAGCACAATACTTCTTGCATTTAAAGTTAGTGTAGAATTGCACTAAAGTAGGAAAGTCTACGCAATGCATAGGATATAAACGACAAGGTTGATTCTCTTGAAAATATTTCATTGTCCTTTGCACCATATCTTTGTCTTCTTCAAACAAATGAAAACCACCAATCACTGCATATAGTTTTTGCTTTGTTATTTTTTTTGCATATTCACAAATATTGCAAATACCAGAATGCGAACAACCAGAAATAACAACAGCGCCTTTAGGTGTTTTTATTACTAAAGCAGAATCATCGAACATAGGCTCATGTTGATAGGTTCCTTTTTCAAAATCATTAGCCCTTGGGATTTCTCCTAAATAAAAGATTTCAGGTGAAAATTCGAGAGGCTTTTTAGTTAGCACAATTTCAAAATCATTTGTTATTTTTTCTTTTTCATTTTTCGGAAGCTTTTGAATAAGCTCTGGATTGGTAACTATTTTTTTGCGAGATTGAAAATTATGAAATTGCAGGCCTCTTGCATGGTCATTGTGGTAATGAGATAAAATGATAAAATCTGTTTTTTCTAAATCTAATTTAGCTTCTTTTGCATTGTGTATATATACATCGGAATAACCTGTATCGAAAAGAATGTTTACATTTTCTGTTTGAATAAAAGCAGAAAACCCCCATTCAGCTAAAAAGCCTATATCACTAGATGCATTTTCACATAAGATTGTAATTTTCATAAAAAACCTCCCTGTCATTTAGATAGAAAGTCTTTCATTCAGCTCCTTTACAATATCCTTAATGGGTATTCTTACCTGCTCCATTGAGTCTCTGTCTCGAAGCGTAACCGTATCATCTTCTAATGTGTCATAGTCAATAGTTAAACAATAAGGAGTGCCTAGTTCATCTTGTCTGCGATATCGTTTACCAATAGCTCCTCCCACGTCATATTCCACATTTCCAATGTGTTTGATCATTTGGAAAACTTCTTTCGCTTTATTTGCCAGTGGTTCTTTTTTCATTAATGGAAATACAGCTGCTTTTACAGGAGCTATAGCTGGAGATAAATGAAGAACATTTCTTTTTTCACCAGATTCTAAAATTTCTTCTTCAAAAGCATCACAAAGAAGAGCTAGAAGAGTTCTATCCACTCCAAATGTAGGCTCTATAACATGAGGTATAAATCTTTCATTGGTTTCAGAATCAAGATACTCTTGAGAGACTTTAGAGTGTTTTTGATGCTGGGAAAGATCAAAATCAGTACGATATGCTAGGCCGTATAATTCATTTCTACCAAATGGAAAATCATAAACGATATCAATAGTCCTTTTAGAATAGTGAGAAAGCTTTTCTTTTGCATGTTCATCTTCATGAAGATGCTCTTTTTTAAGGCCAATTTTATCACACCACTTGTGCATACATTCAAGCCATGTTTCAAAACACTTTTGCCAGTCTTTTTCTTTTATGAAATATTCAATTTCCATTTGTTCGAATTCAATCAGCCTAAAAATAAAATTTCCCGGCGTTATTTCATTTCTAAAGGCTTTTCCTATTTGAGCCACACCAAAGGGCAGTTTCACTCTCATCGTATCAATAATGTTTTTAAATTCTACAAAGATGGCTTGAGCTGTTTCTGGTCTTAGAAAAGCTACGTCATCTTCTTTTCCGAGAGTTTTGCTCATATGAGTTTGAAACATCAAATTAAAATATCTACCTTCTGTGAAATTCTTCTTACCACATTCAGGACAAGATATTTTTAAATCTTTGATCATCTGGTTCAGCTCATTTAAGCTTTTTCCTTCAACCGATTTGTGAACTACATTTTCAATAAGATGATCAATGCGAAATCTTGATTTGCACTCTTTACAGTCGATCATAGCATCATTGAAACCTTCCGTATGCCCCGATGCTTTCCATGTCTTTGGATGAAGCAGTATTGGTCCGTCTATCCCAATCATATCCGCTCTTTCATGGACAAACATCTGCCACCAAAGATTTTTTATATTGTTTTTCATCTCCACTCCGTACGGACCATAGGAATAAGTATTAGCAAAACCCCCATAAATCTCAGAGCCAGGATAAATAAAGCCTCTACGTTTACAAAGTGCTACTATATGTTTCATAGATTGAGTTGGAAATGTATCGGACATAAAATGGGCCTCTTTAATGATTATGTAAAATATTCTACAGGATATGTCTTTTTTTTCTCAAAAGACCATTTGATAAAAAAGTTTATTTACATCTAAAGCAAAAGTATTTTACAAAATAAGTAGGAAAAGGTGACTTATGGAAGAAGAAGATGCTCCTGCGATGTTTTCATTGATATTAGTGATTAAGGATAATCCTCATTTAACTTGTCTTACGTTAGATAGCTTCAAACAACAAAAAGAACAGAATTTTGAGGTTATTGTTGTACATAATAAACTTACAGAAAGAGAAATAAAACTTTTTAAAAGCACTTATCCTTCCATCAATCACATTCAATTTTCTAAAGCTCAAACTGTGGGCTCTATGCTCAATGAAGGTGCCTTATTTGCTAATGGTAAGAATTTATTGTTTTTCTTCTCTGGGGATTATTTTCTTTCTGAATATAGTCTTCAAAGGATAAAAAAATTCATTGAAGAAGAACAAAACCCTAATCTTGTTTGTACTTCTTTTCTTATAAGAGATGGCAATAGAGCGCCTGAAGTATCCAAAAGGATATTTTGTTATGACTCTCTCTCTAGAGGGAAAATCACCTCTAGACTCAGCGGATGTATTTTTGATAAGAAAATGTTCGATGAAATGCAGGGGTTTGACTCTCGCTATGATAATAGAGAAGGATTAGATCTTTTGTGTAGGATCTATTTAGCTAGAAAATATAGAAATAGCTTCCTACCTAGAGTGGTTACTGATTATGAGTATA
>Ga0180433_10006787_pt1 | contig 14863 bp, 14 predicted proteins | sample SS_ome_8_FD_132980 | JGI IMG/M metagenome (GOLD analysis project Ga0180433, IMG submission 132980) | Hypersaline lake sediment archaeal communities from the Salton Sea, California, USA - SS_1_D_1 metaG | ecosystem: Environmental > Aquatic > Non-marine Saline and Alkaline > Hypersaline >... | reverse complement strand
GTAGGGCATCCAGAAAAGCGGTCAACCTTTGTGGATTGAAACGCCATTGAGGGGGCAGTTGAAAGACAATGGGGCCAAGCTTTTCTCCCAGAACGGTGACCGCATCAAGAAATGTCTTCAGGGGTTTGTCGGGGTCTTTCAGCTTCTTCATATGGGTGAGATACCGGCTGGCCTTGACTGAGAAGATAAAGCCTTCTGGGGAATTATCGCGCCATTTGATGCAGCTTTTCTCCGTAGGAAGCTGATAGAAGGAATTATTGATCTCCACCGTATGAAAATGGTCAGCGTAAAACTTGAGGAAATCTGTCTTCGGTAGGTTTTTGGGATAAAAAGGTCCCTTCCAGTGGTTATAGTGCCAGCCGGAGGTACCGATATGCATTCTATTTCGATGCTCTTTCTTCATGGTAGGTTTTCACGCAGGCAATCGCAGCTTTTAAAACATAGCGTGACACGGGTTCCTTTTGAATAAGGGAAATCCAGTATTTCTTGAGAAAAAAGGGTGCATGTGATCAGACCATACCGGTTTCAGACTTCAGGATAGAGGATGCCATGGATGGACGAATCCTTTGAGTGAAATACTCGATTTCCCTTATTTACCGAAGGTGACATCCGGTCTATAAGTGAGATCAAATCAATGAGGGAGGTATCCGTATGATCTTCTTGGGCCATTTATTCGTCGCCCTATTGTTTGCCCTGCTTTTTACGGTCATCTTTGCAGCAGGGTTTCGCAGAAAAGGTCCCTGGGCCAGCCTGGTCTTGTTCTTCGTCGTTATTTTTTTGGCTACCTGGGCGGGAGGGATCTGGCTACATCCCATTGGTCGCGCCCTCTGGGGCGTTCATTGGATGGCCTTTCTTTTCGTGGGTTTAGTGATTGCGCTTTTACTCGCGGCAACGGTCCCATCCAAACAGGAGCAATCTTCCGTAGAGCTGGTGGACCCGCAGAAAGAAAGGGCTGACAGAAGGGCAGCCTTAGGGGCTTTGGGCGTCTTCTTCTGGGTGCTGATCATCGCTCTCATTGTAGCCATCATCGCCCGCTATGCTTCATCCGATATAACTCTCTACAGAATTTGAACTGATTAAGCGAGGGCGCATAAAATAAGTAACATTCCTTACGGTCGAAGATTCCCTGTGCCGAGGCGTCGGGACAGCAGGGTCTTCAATGATGCAAGGTATTGCTGAGAGACGGTCATGGCATCAAAGAAAAGGGTTAATAAGATGGATGTGGAAACGGTTTGGCGTGGTCTGGTTCGTGAAGAAGGAGGCAAGATTGTGTACATCATCATGGATGGCGTGGGCGGGTTACCCCACCCCAAAACGAACCGGTCAGAGCTTCAGGCGGCCAAAACGTTGAATCTGGATCGGCTGGCACGAAATTCGGCGTGCGGTTTGTTGGAAATGGTGGGACCCGGCATCACACCTGGTAGCGGCCCAGGACACCTGGCTCTGTTCGGCTATGACCCTATCAAATACAATATCGGTAGGGGCCTGCTGTCCGCATTAGGGGTAGACTTCAAGCTTAAACCAGGAGATGTCGCTGCTCGTGTCAACTTTGCAACGGCAGATGAGACGGGTAAAGTTGTAGACAGGCGAGCCGGAAGGATCGATACGGAGACCAATCGACGTCTATGTGACGCCATCAGAAACGGCATTTCCCTTGACGTGGATGGAGATTTCTTTTTCGAGACGGTCAGTGAGCATCGCGCGGTGCTGGTCCTGCGAGGACCTGGCTTGGGGGGTGAACTAAGTGATACAGATCCACAAAAGCCGGGAATGCCTCCCAGTGACCCTTTAGGCCTCAACGAAGACTCGGTGAAGACGGCAGGCATCGTCCGGTCTTTTGTTGATCAGGCCAGAGACATCCTATCTAAGAAGGAAAAGGCCAACACGATATTGCTTCGAGGATTCGATAGTTTCAAACCGTTTATGCCTCTGCATGAGCTGTTCAAACTCAAAGGGGTGTGTATTGCAGACTATCCCATGTATCAGGGCCTCAGTCGTCTTTTGGGCATGGAAGTCATCCCCCCGGAGAACAAGGAGACCATCGAGGCCTCCTTCGACACGCTAGGCACTACCTATGGGGAGGACTACGATTTTTACTTTCTTCACATTAAAAAGACGGACAGTACCGGAGAAGACGGAGACTTTGATGAAAAGGTGAAGGCCATCGAGGCGGTGGATCAATTCATCCCTCGGATTGGCAATCTCAACCCCGATGTTCTGGTGGTGACAGGAGATCATTCCACACCAGCAGTGATGGGCAGCCATAGCTGGCATCCAGTTCCTGTGATGATTCGTTCAAAATGGGCCAGAGTCGATGAAGTGGAAGCGTTCGACGAATTCGCCTGTGCTCAAGGCTCTTTGGGCCTGCGTCCGGGTAAACACCTCATGGGATTAGCGCTCGCCCATGCTGGCAGGCTGAAGAAATATGGCGCGTGAACCTGTTATGGGTTTTGATACTTTGTGGAACAAGATTATGCACCCCTTAGTAAGTCTTGCGGTCCTCGTGTGTCAATTTCCAGACCTGTCCCACTGCTAAGGGGACGAGGCTTGTCCCCAGAATCAGGAGCCACCCGTTTCTGGCCGGGTGCACGGTTTGCAGGGCCGCGGAGAGGCCTGGCAAATAGACCCCACCCAAGAGCAAGGCTGTGCACAGGACGAGTGCCCCCCAGACAAAGGGGTTGCGCGTCACATCGTTGCTGAAAAGATTCGTGCCCACATCCCGCATATTAAAGACATGCCATAACCTGGCAAAGGCCAAGCTCAGGAAGGAAACCGTGACGGCCTGTTTTGTTTCCATGCCGAACCAGTGAATGGCGAGTGCCAAGGCCGTGAGAACAGGGCCTGCGATCAACATGCCGTAGCCAGCGATGGCCCACCAGTGTCGTGAGGCGAGGATCGGCTCTTTCGGGTCGCGGGCCGGACGAGTCATCTTTGAGGGGTCTCCTCGCCCCACCCCCAAGGCCAAGGCGGGAAAGACGTCCCCGATCATATTCAGATAAAGAATCTGCAGAGGCAGGATGGGGAGTGGTGCGCCGACCAATAGTGCAAGCCCTACAATAAGAATCTCACTGACATTGCCTGACAGCAGGAAAAGGATGAATTTCCTTATATTATCAAAAATGGCGCGTCCCTGCTGAATGGCCACCAAAATGGTGGCAAAGGCATCATCTTTGAGAATCATATCCGCCGCTTCCTTGGCCACCTGCGTTCCCCTTTTCCCCATGGCAACGCCGATATCAGCCTTTCTGAGTGCCGGCGCGTCATTGACCCCATCGCCTGTCATGGCGACGATAGCACCGTTGGCTTGGTGCAGGGCGATAAGGTCCAGCTTTTGTTCCGGGGTCACACGAGCGAATATATCTATTTCAAGCAGTTCCCTCCGGTCTTCCTCCGATAAGGCTTCAGGGCTCTCGAGGTTCTCGCTGTGCAGAACCCTGGCATCTTGTTCCTCGACCAGCCCCGTGCTTAAGCCAATGTTTCTTGCGGTCATGGGCTGGTCTCCAGTGACCATGATGACCCTGATTCCGGCTTTCTTGCAGGAGGCAATGGCTTGCGCCACGTCCTTGCGCGGAGGATCCAAAAGACCCAGTAGGGCCAGAAAAGTCAGATCTTCATAGGGGTTCGCGTCTGGTGTGCCAACCGTCTTGGTGGCCACCGCCAGCATCCGAAGGCCTGCTTCGGCCATCTTCGTATTGCGCGCCAGCCAAGCCTCCCGCATAGACTGGGTCATGTCCGCCTCGTTCACATTTTGGCGGATACGAGAACACGCCCGTAGAACCGATTCCGGACTACCTTTGACCGCTACCCGGTAGTCCCCGCCGTTTTTGTGAAAAGTGGCCATCATCATTTTCTCAGGGTCAAAGGCCTCTTCCCGGACCTCTGGCCAGGTTTCCAACAACACTTCCCGTTCCATGCCCGCCTTCGCCCCGGCGGCCAACAATGCCACCTCCAAGGGATCACCGACGGCTTCCTCTTCTTTTCCACCCGCCTTGTGATGGAGACTGGCATTGTTGCAAAGAACGCCCACTTCCAGGACTTCCCCTAAAGGCCCATCCTTGGACGGATCTATCCCATGGTCCTTTAGGAAGAACCTTCCCACACCTTCTTTGTCGCTCCTGATTTCTACAGGACCTGAGTCCTCCGGCGGCATTGCGATCCGCGTCACCGTCATGCGGTTTTCAGTGAGGGTGCCGGTTTTATCCGTACAAATGACATTGGTGGCACCCAGGGTCTCCACCGCCGACAGACGATTCATGACAGCGTTATGATTGGCCATGCGCCACATCCCCCTGGCCAGGGCAATCGTGGCAACGATGGGCAGACCTTCCGGAATGGCTGCCACTGCCAAGGCGATGGCGGTTTCCATGATCAGCAGGAGCTCTTTTCCCGCCACGATGCCGGTCACAGCCACGAGGACGGCTACCGCCAGGGTGATCCAGATAAGTCTGTGACCTAACCCGGCCAGCCGTCTTTCCAGAGGACTGATCTCTTCCTCTGCTTCTTCAGCAAGGGAAGAGATGCGGCCCAACTCCGTGTCCAGGCCCGTGGCCGCAACGAGCCCTTTACCCGAACCTGCAGTCACGGCTGTTCCCTTAAAGAGCATGTTGCTGAGTTCTGCCAGAGGTTTGTCTTCCTGCAGGGGCGTGGTCTGTTTGCCCACGGGTGCAGATTCTCCTGTCAGGGCGGATTCATCCACTCGGAGTTTTGACGCCTCAAACAGGCGGAGGTCTGCGGTGACAATATCCCCCGCCTCCACTAGCACGACGTCACCTGGCACAAGTTCATAAGCCGACAATTCCTGCACATGGTCATCCCGGCGGACCTTGGCGGTGACACGACTGATTTCGTGCAGGGCCTCCATGGAGCGGGTGGCTCTGAATTCGGTGAAAAAGCCGATAGCCCCATTCAATACGATGGCAATCACAATAGAAAAACCTTCAAGCCATTGCTTGAAGCCGAAAGAGAGTCCTGCGGCCACCGCCAGCAACAAGATGATGAAGTTCTTGACCTGATCGACCAAAATGACCCATGCAGACTTGCGCTTCCGGGCCCGGAGGCGATTGGGACCGTATTTCTTCCGACGTTTGTTGACCTCTGGGCGGCTCAGTCCGGTGTCGATTGAAACACCTAAGGATTCGGCTACTTCCTGCCAGGAGAGCATCCACGGGTTCTTGAGTGTTGACACGAGGCGTTCTTTTCTCCTTTGTATACTTAAACTTCCCCTAAGGGCTCAGCGTTTTGTGGAAGACCCAAAAAGGTGCTACTGATGTGCAGAGATCAATGCCCTGTCTAAGAAGATGAGGAAAAGTGAGAGGCCGCCTGGTCAAAAGCCGCATCCAAATCGTTCACCGCATTGTCAATGCCTGCTTTCAGGTCGTCCCATGCCTTGCCGGTTTTAGACTGGAGTTGATCCGCCCTCTGCTTGAGCGTATCCGTCTTCTGGCTCAAAGCCTCCAGTTTTTCCTCCAACCCTTTTTTGGCCTCTTGGCTCATGGTTTCAGCCCGGGCCTGTAAAGCGTCCAGTTGTTCTTCATACTTGCTTAATTGAGCGTTCAGCTTTTTTTGGTATTCTTCCTTTTTGGCGGCGGTGTATGCCATGGTCGTTTCCACCGCCTCTTTGGCTTCCTCCTTGACATCTTCTTTGGTGACAACCTGTTGTGGTTCCTCTTGGCCGCCGCAGCCCCCCATGAGTCCTGCCATGAGCGACAACGCGGCAGAGAGAGTCAATAGCTGTAGTAGGTTTTGCTTCATTGGGTACCTCCTTATCTCTGTCTATGGTTTATCGATCTGTGTATCGGCGATGCCTCATGCCTAGTTCTTTCTCTCCTTCAACCGATAGATCGTTTCAAAATCTGCGAATAGGTCCAGGTACTGCTCCAGATAACGGGTGAGCAAGAAATGTGTCCTCACTGTCTCTTTGCCCTTAGTGCCCAGTTTTTCGCATAAAGCCTTGTCCTGGAGCAGTTGGACTATCCTTTCTGCGGCCTCCTTAACAGAGGAGACCAGAAAACCATTGACACCATCTTCAATCTGGTAGCGGATACCGCCGGCATTGCCTCCAATGACGGGAGTACCTTTCCACATGGCTTCTGCCACGGTGAGGCCAAAACCTTCCCGTAAGGACTTTTGCAGAACAACGGCTGCGCGTCGCTGCAGGGCATTGACCAATGCGGTATCTTGGACACTGAGGATGATGATGCGCTCTTCTTGTTGATCAAGGAGAGATTCATAAACCTTCGGGCCCTCCGGGTCATCAGTGGCGACGTTGCCAAGGAGTACCAGGGTACAGTCCACCTCCTTTCTGGCGATTTTATAGGCTTCGATCACACCCTCGGGATCTTTCCATCGATCAAAACGCGAAATCTGCACCACCAGTGGAAGATCGGCAGGAATGTCATAGTGTTCAAGCCGATCATTGATGTCTTCTTCCTTTATGGCTTGGTTCAAGATGGAGAACGGATCAATCGCCGGCATGAAGAAACGCTGTGGAGTTTTGGATTTCTGTTTGTAATCTTCCAGTGTCAGAATCACAGCATCATACTTCTCGATGAAGGACAAAAGGTACTTCCATAGCCCTTTGTCCGGGTTGGTCAAGTCTACATGACAGCGCCAGATCCAGGGCCCTTTTTTGTCATAATGGTTGATCATGGGAAGGGGTTGCGGGTCATGGACAATGACCATATTGTGGTGATCCAAATGATTTCGCAAGGCATTTTCAAGGATAATATCTTCGTAAATGTCGCACTTCCTACAGCTCAGGTTGATTTTTGCTCCCTGCAAAGCATTGTGCATTTTTTTTGTAATGCTGAAGAAATCGGGCACACCTTGAATCACCCGCCAGCCTGTCTTGATGCCCACGCTGTTCATCAACAACGTCAGGGATCTCAATAGCTCGGCCACGCCTCCGCCGTAATACGTGGAATTGATGTTGGCTACATGCAGATCTTTCAGGTTACGGGCCTTTTTGCTGATACGGTCTATGGTTTCAGCCCCCACGAACTGTTCGTAGTCTTCCAGTGTTATCAAGCGTTCGCGCATTTATGTCGTTCCCTCCGTTCTGTCACAGTCTTTTTGAGTAATGCTGTCGTAAAGACGCATAGTATCTTTTTTGCGACACAGCTCTGTGCCTGGCGTCATGACGGCTGCGGCACCTGCCGACATGCCAAAACGGACAGCCTCCGGGATCGGGTTGCCTTGAGTCAGGCTGAGCGTCACGCCCCCGACCATACTGTCTCCTGCCCCCACCTTGCTCTTGATGGATACGGTGGGGGTTCGGAAATACTCACATCCGTCGTTCCATGCCAAGCGGGCGCCGCCTCTGCCCAGGGAGAGCAACACTGCCTCACTCCGTCCGCTTTCAACGATTTGTCTGAGCAGTGTCTCTTGCTGGAATTCATCCTCAATGTCACCGTTGGCAAGGGCTTCAAGTTCTCTCAGATTGGGCTTAATCAGAAAGAGCCTTTTTTCCTCCACAGCGCAGGCGAGTGGCGCGCCCGAGGTGTCTAGAATCATCCGGGCATCAAGCTCTTGGGCGATCCTTGCCACACGGGCGTAGAAGTCTTCTGGAACGCCCGGCGGAAGGCTGCCGCTGGCCACGATGTAATCAGGCTTGGGCGCTGCTTTATACAATTTGTCGAGACACTTCCTCCACTCTTTTTCTCCCATGTTGGGCCCCGGCATGCCAAAGCGAAACTGTTGCTCTGTCTCTTCTTCGAAAATAGTCAGATTCTCTCTCGTCCATCCTTCAATGGCCATAGCATGGTGATTAATCTCTTCACGATCGAGTAATTGGTGCAGTGAGGCCCCTGGTGGCCCTCCCGACACATAATATGCCTTAGATTCGCCACCGAGCTTTCTAATGGCCCGAGAGACATTGATACCTCCTCCGCCCGGATCGAATCGTGGTGGTTGGCAACGAAGCTTCCGTTCGGGAAGCACGTGACCCACCATAGCACTCTTGTCTATGGTCGGATTCATAGTCAATGTCAGTATGGACTGCAAAAAAACCTCCTTTCCGAGTTTCAAAAGCGACAGGGGGGTGACGCAAAGTTCACATCCCAAGGTCGGACATCTCATATCTTCTATATCAGCATTTAATGGTCCTGCCTGTGGGCTTCTCCGGTCCGAATGAGAATTCTTCGGGTGAATATGGGTCCGATCACCTCAAAAATCACGGTGGATCCTATCACCACAGGGATGACGACATCCTTGAGGTGAGGGAATCTTTGAGTGGCCATGAGGGCCATGCCAAGAGCCACACCAGCCTGAGGCACAAGCGCCAGTCCCATCCATCGTCGCACAGAGACACTGGCATGGCTGATCCGGCCGGCAATTCTGGCGCCCAGGTAGAGACCGGCAATACGAATCATCACGTAGCTCCCTCCTAGGGCACCGGTTTGAATCAAGGCGTCCAGGTGAAGCGAGCCTCCGGCGAGGACAAAGAAAAGAATCATGAAAGGCCATTCAATCCCGTCGATGGCGTTAAAGGGGCGCCGGTGGTGAGAGGCAAAATTGGCGATCATAGAACCTAAAACCATGGCCGCCAATATGTAAGACACGTGCATCCAGGTGGCCAGACCCCCGCAGAGAAGGACCATTGCCAACGCCTCGGCCTGGGTCGGTTCACCAGCCCGGATCCTGCCTGTCACATAGGCCAGCGGGATCCCCAAACCAACGCCTAAAAGGAAGGCCCCCCCAACTTCCCAGGCGCCGGTGGCCAGAACTTCCGTAGCTCCTCCTCCCCCCTTAAAGGCCTGGACAGAGGCAAGGAGAATGCTGAAGATCAACAGACCCCATGCATCGTCAATGGCCACAATGCCCAGCAAGGTGTCAGTGAACTCTCCTTTTGACCCCAGTTCATGCGTCACATCAACCGTGGCAGCGGGTGCGCTGGCAGGGGCGATACCGGCGAGCAACATCGCTATCTCCCAAGGCATACCAATGACTAGAAGTACGCCTAACATGAGTATGGCTGTCATGACGACTTCACCAACGGATAGCGTGAGCACAACACGGCCCCGTTTGCGGAAAGAAGATAGGGCCATCTTTTCCCCGAGCAGGAAACCTATCATCACCAGGGCGATATCCGTCAGTACAGGAAACCAGGCCTCACTGAAGTCTGGAAGCACGTCCAAGGCAGAAGGCCCGATAAAAAAACCGATGATGAGCAGCAATGTCACTCTCGGCAGGGGCGTCCGTCGGCCCAGGAGGTCTGCCAACAGGCCCACCAAAAAAACACCACCCAGCATCAGGAGTATTTTTGTAGTTTCTTCCATCAACTCGGTTCCGTGACCACTGATCTTCACGCAGTTGCACTCAGCACCTCGAAGCCGGAGACAACATCGAGGAGCTCTTCAGTGATGGACATCTGCCGTTGCTGGTGAAACCGCAGGTTGAGTTCCGAGAGCCGCTCCTGGATGTTCTTTTCCGCCCCTTGCATGGAGGCCAAGCGGCTGGCATTTTCACTAGCCAAGGATTCGGCAAGGGCACGAAAGAGAGACACAAAGAGGTACTGACGAATCAGGGCTGAAAAGAGTGGATCCCAATCCATGGTGAACATGGGCAAAGCCCGACCCTGCCACGATTTCTGTCGAAGGCGTTTCAGCCAGGCTTGGTCCACAGGCAGGAGATGAACCGTGCGAGGTTCGTAGGAGGCCCCGGAAAGGTGTTTGCTGTGAAAAAGCAGGACCTTCTGAATGCCCTGCTTGGCATTCCACTTGTCGATCTCCACCACAATCTGTTGGACTTTGCCGGCAATCCCTGTAATGGAACTGGGCACGGAAAGAATCTGTTGGATGACCTCCCTGTCATCCTGAAGACGGGCCGCCACCCGGTCGCCCACAGCCAATACAAAACGGTCTTGGCGGCTGACTTCGGAAAAGCGCTGCATGGTTTGCAAAGCATGAGCAGCAACCTGGTCATTGAGTTGTCCACACATGCCTTGATCAGACCCAAACACTATAGCTCCTAGGCGATCTCTTGGCCCCTCCTTGGCTGTGACATGGGCCTCTGGTCTGTCTCGGAGAACAACCTGCAGGCCCATTTCTATGGTGGCATGGTAGCTGTCCAGAGAGGTAACTGCTTTCTCGTACTGGCGGATTTTGACTGCCGCAAGGGCCTTCATCGTCTTTACGACAGAATGGAGATCCTGAGTGCTCTCTATTCTTCTTTTTAAGTCCTCAATGGTTTGCATGGGGCCTTCGCTTGCCGTCCAACACGTTTTTCGTCACATCGCGGATGGAGGCGATGTCCTCATCTCTAAGTCTTTCGCCGTGCTCAATCCGATCGCTGAGGTCAGAGAGCTGATCCCTCATTGCCTGGCGAACATCGGATTCAGTCTTTGCAACGTCTTTCAGGGGCACCTGATCCAACAGGCCTTCGTTCACCGATACCAGAATGGCAATTTGGTCCGAGACTCCTATGGGCTGGTACTGGGACTGCTTCAAGATTTCCCGAACCCTACGTCCTCGTCGCAGAGTTTTTTCTGTTTCCTCATCCAGCCTGGTGCCAAAGCGGGAAAAGGCTTCCAGTTCTTCAAACTGGGAGTAAGACAGCCGCAAGTCTCCGGCAACAGCTCGGTAGGCCGCCAATTGCGTTTTTCCGCCCACCCGGGATACCGACCGCCCCACGTCCACGGCTGGAAGAATCCCTTTTTGGAAAAGATCTGGAGATAGATAGATCTGACCATCGGTGATGGAAATCAGGTTTGTGGGAATGTAGGCAGAAATGTTCTGGGCTTCGGTCTCAACAATGGGCAGTGCCGTGATGGAGCCCCCTCCATGTTCTTCCCGCAAATGGGTGGAGCGTTCCAGGAGGCGAGAATGAATGAAGAAGATATCCCCAGGATAGGCCTCTCTGCCGGGTGGGCGCCGGAGAAGCAGTGAAATTTCCCGATAAGCCCTTGCGTGACGGGTCAGATCATCCAAGACCACCAGGACGTCTCTGCCTTGATTCATGATGAACTCCGCCATACTCATAGCAGCGTAAGGGGCGGCGAATTGCAATCCCGGCGGATCTTCCTCGGTGGCTACCACCACGGTTGTGTATGCCATGGCATCATATTGCCGGAGGTCCGCAATCGCCTTGGCTACGGCAGAGGCGCGTTTGCCAATAGCACAATAAATGCAGACCACGTCCTTGTCCCGCTGATTGATAATGGTGTCCAGGGCAATGGCGGTCTTGCCGGTTTGGCGGTCACCCACCACGAGCTCTCTCTGACCGCGACCAATGGGAATCAAGGCGTCCACGACCTTGAGACCGGTCTGGAGCGGAACAGTGACAGGTAGGCGGTCCATGATCCCAGGAGCTGGCTGCTCCACCGGCCTTCGTTCGGCACTTTGAACCAGACCCTGTCTGTCTAAAGGACGGCCCCGGGCATCCACGACGCGGCCCAACAAACCCTCTCCTACCGGAATGTCCAGCACCCTATTCGTTCGCCGCACTTCCATACCGGCTTCCAGACCTTCAGTGTCGTCCAAAAGCACCACACCGGTTTCGGTCTGATCCACATTAAATGCCAAGCCGAACTTATTGCCATGAAAGCGTACAAGCTCCTGGGCCTGTACGCCGCGAAGACCGGACAGTCGAAGGATGCTTGCCCCCACATAGGTCACCGTGCCCACATCCTCGGCCTTGAGTTGCGGTCGATGGGCTTCGAGCACGTGATCCAGCACGGCAGAGGCTTGATCGACTGCTTGATGCAACCCGCCTTGCTTCATTGTTCTTTAGCCCTTCCTTTTCCTTCTAGCTGCTCGGCCTGCCTTTCCTGGACATACCCTTCCAAGGTCCCCTTCATTTCCTCTTCCAAAGTTTCCAGGTAATCTTCCACGTGCCAAGAGACTTTCTGTCCCTGGAGTCCTAATTCGATACCAAAGATCATCTCCGGCTTTGCTTCGTAATTGACCTGAAGATCCTTAGCCAACTGTTCACGGAGGGTTTTGGTGATTTGCCGGCGCAGTCTGGAATCTGCCTCAAAGCTGGTTCGGACTGTGAGTTGATTATTCGATCTTTGGATCGCATCGGTCAATTGCTTCTGCTGTTCTTCTTCCATGCGTTGTATATGTTCTAAGAAGAGTTCTACGGCCTGCTTCTCGACGTCTGTTTTTGCCAGATCCTTTAAGGCCCGCCGGGTCACTGCGTAGACTTTTTGTCCGACCATGTGTCTCAGATCTCGAAAAAAAGTATCTTTTTCTTTTTCCAGAGCCTCTTGCCACCGCTTTCTGAGGGCCTCCACATGCTCTTTTGCCTGGGCTGTAAGTTCCTTTCGTCGCGCGTCGGCTTTTTGTCTGGCTTCGGAAAGCATTGATTCTTCTTTTTCTTCGATCTCTCGATTTTTGCGGAGATACGCTTCTTTCTTCTCTGTTGCCTCCTTTTCTTTCTGATCAGCCTCCTCAAGGCGAGAACGGATCTTGTCATTTCTCTTGTCCATGGCCTGAATAATCCGGTCATAGAGAAAATGCTTGAGGAGAAAAACCAGGATCAGAAAGTTCAGTATCTGAGCAATCACCGTAAACCAGTCAATAAGCACGGTCTAGCCTCCTGCTTTTGATATGACATGATCCCAAAAAGGGTTGGCAAAGATCAGGATCATAGACACCACGAAGCAATAGATAGCCGTAGACTCGATCATGGCTAATCCCACAAAGAGCGTGCGGGTGATACTGTTAGTTTGATCCGGCTGCTGGGCGATGGAAGCAAGGCCTTGAGCCACTGCCCGACCTTCCCCAAGGGCCGGCCCGATGGCGCCAATACCAATGGTCAAACCCGCACTCACGATGGAAGCAGAACCGATCAACGAGATGCTGTCCATGGTCATTATCCTCCTTTCTTCTCTTGCGCTTGTTGTTGTCTTTCCTCTTGGGCTCGTGTTCCTGAGGCAATGTATACCATGGCTAGAACGGCGAAGATGTACGCCTGGATGATGCCCGTAAGGAGTCCGAGCGCATGCATGACGACTGGGAAGAAGAGGGGGGTCAAGGCGAGGAGTATGGCTACGATCTTCATCCCGCTCATGATATTTCCAAAAAGTCGGACTGCAAGCGCCAGCGTTCGGGATAGTTCTCCCATAATATTAAAAGGGAGCATAAAGACCGTGGGCTTGATATACTGCTTGAGGTAACCTGCAAAGCCCCGGCTCATGGTCCCATATACAGGCACGGCTACAAAGACGCAGACCGCCAATCCCGCGGTGGTGGATAGTGATGCCGTTGGTGCGATGTAGCCGGGGACAATACTCAACAGGTTACTGACAAGGATGAAGAGAAAGAGGGTCCCCACAAAATACAGGTAACTGCGCCTGTCGCGCTGACCGATTTGACGGATCTCACTACGCATGCCATTCACAATAATCTCCAACAGATTTTGCCACCTGCTGAGCGTCACGGCCGATGTCAGTTTCCGCGTTGCCAGCCACGAGCCGATCACCATGACGGCCATCACACCCCACGTGTAAAGAATCGTGGCGTTTAGAGACATAACCCCTCGCTGCCAGAAGATGACCTGATCGGGACTGATTTGCTTGAGGGCCATCACATCCATTTTGGATACCTCACCTCCCCAGCTTGATCACGGGCGGAGAAACCGGCGTTAAGCCTCTGGGCAAGACAATACGTGCCAGCGTGAGACTGCACAGGATGATGAATCGTTACACCAGATATTTCTCTGTCATACCTTCTCATTTCCTTTTACTCTCACGATTTACCCAGAACCAGGCGTTGAGGCATCCCAGAATGACGCCCACAAAAAGCCCCATGAGGGTCCAAGAATGAGGCCCGGAATAAGTCTTGTCCATCCATACGCCAATGGCCACGCCGATCACCGAGGGGATGGCTACTGCCCATCCCACCATGCCGAACATGCCAAGACCGAACCAGATGCCTCGATCCTGTTGCTGCTGGGCCTTCATCTTTCGCCTCTCTTTGGCACCCACTTCTTCGCTGAAGGGTGGGGAAGGCATCTGGTCCTTCGAGTCTTTTTCAGGCATACTTCTGGATCTCCAGGAAGCGCCGAACAAAGCTCGCCTCGATTTTGGCTACGGCCGAGCGGGCGTTCTTTTCTCTATCATCGAGCACCATAAACGTTTCTTCCACCGTACGTTCGAGCATGCCCAGATTTGGTCCACGTACAGCATTTCTAGTAGAGACGAACACGTGATCCCCCCGTTTGACTAACATGCCTTCATCCACGGCCAGGAAGACCTCTTCTCCTTCTGCGTCTTCATAGTTAAGCAGCCCGGGGCTCAAGGCAGCAACAAAGTCGATGTGTTGCGGCAACAGGCAGAAGGAGCCATTCTGGGCTTCGGCGACGACCTTGGTCACTTCTTGTTCCAGAAAAACTTCCGTGGGCAGTAAGATTTTTAATTTCATGGCGCCTGCTCCAGAATAAGTTTCGGTGTTCTCTGTTCAGAGGGGCAGGAAGCCTCAAATGCGGAAACCTGAACTTGACACCTATTGCTCGGCTTCATCGATCTGGCCAATCATGTAGAGGGCTCGTTCCGGATAATCGGAAAACTCGTCGTTAAGTATGCGTTCACAGCCATCCAGGGCTTCCTCCAGAAGGACCCTCTTTCCTCCATGGCCCGTGAACTGCTGTGTGACAAAGAAGGGTTGAGTCAAAAATCGCTCTAGGCGCCTGGCCTGGTTCACGGTTTTGCGGTCGTCCCTTGACAGTTCCTCCATGCCCAGCATGGCGATAATGTCTTTCAATTCTTCGTAACCCGCCAACGTCTTGCGCATCTCCTGGGCAATGCGGTAGTGCCTTGAGCCCACCACATGAGGGACCAGCATCTTTGATCCTGACTGCAGGGAGTCGATAGCCGGATATAGTCCCTCGCTGGCTTTCTTTCGCGACAGGACGATGGATGCCG
>Ga0180433_10006784_pt1 | contig 14864 bp, 10 predicted proteins | sample SS_ome_8_FD_132980 | JGI IMG/M metagenome (GOLD analysis project Ga0180433, IMG submission 132980) | Hypersaline lake sediment archaeal communities from the Salton Sea, California, USA - SS_1_D_1 metaG | ecosystem: Environmental > Aquatic > Non-marine Saline and Alkaline > Hypersaline >... | reverse complement strand
TCCTTCTAAGGTATGGATTAGGAAACCATAAGCCCCGGGTACGCTATGATCCACGTGAATAGGTTCAACCCCTATAGATCCTATCTTAATCTTGTCACCTGTCCTAAAGGTATTGAGCTGGATTCCTTTGAGGTTGAATTCGAAGGTCTTGGGGCCCATCTCCGTCAATGAGTTAAGGATCGTGGCAGTTGTCTCTCCACAATAAATGGGTATCGAGCGCTTCAGGAAGGAACAGTAAGATACATGATCCATATGGGAATGGGAGAGAAAAACAGCATCAATTAATTGCTCAGAATCATCGGACTCATAAAGACCCTTGATGTCGGGTATGAATCCAAATTCTAGTAAAGCCTCTATGCATCTGGGGGAGAGGAATGGTGTGGAGTAGTATCTTCTTTTAGCTCCAAAAGGCATTCCAAAATCAAAGAAAATGCGGGTATCGCCGTCCTCTACCAGGATCTTGTTACCACCAATCTCTCCCACCCCTCCATAAAAAACGAGTGAAGACATGAAATGGCCAATACATCATCGCTGATAACTATCTGTACCTTTTCCTAAGCGTTTGTTGGGCAAAAGCGTTTTCTACCCCCTCTTCTTGGATTTTACTAAAAAGGGGGAATTCTGTGAGCAACCTCTTCATTATCTGTGCAGGTGGGAGTGCCTCTGAGCATTATAGAGACACGCTGGAGAATGGTGCTAATCTAGATACTGTAATAGAATACCTACCTAACGATGTTGACCAGTTAGAGGAAATGTATCCAGATGGAAAAGCAAAGGTTTGGGGCGCCAATATTGGACCAACCAATGAGAGTAAATGGAAAAAAATGGATGAAGATACCACCTTTCTTGTTTATCATGATGGTAAGTATGTAGCCAGAGGGAGATTTGGATTTAAGGTTAGAAATGAAGAACTAGCTACTCATTTATGGGGTACCAAGGATGGAATACCATGGGAACTCGTATACTTCATAAAAGACTATGAAGAAATCAACCTGCCTAAAATAACCCTTAACAAAGCGTTGGGTTACCGCCTTAATTATTCTCCCCAAGGATCTACCTTTGTATCCCAATCCAAAGTTGACGAGCTAATCTCTAAACATGGGTCGCTCGATGCAGCACTCGATTCCCTGGTCGACAAACCAATAACACGAGATCAGGTTATTAGTTATTTCATCTTTAAAACCAAGGAAGGATCCGTCTGGAAGAAGGATGTTGAGGGGGAAACCTATCATTATGCTATGGGTATTCCTGGATCAAGGCAGATTCATGAAGGGGATTATTTCGTCTATTATCGCGAGAAGGTCTTCTTTGGAACAGGCCAAGTAGGGGAGATCGAGAAAACCGAGGTTGAGGGAAAAACTGAGTGTCTTGCCCAGATCCTTGATTATCGTAAGTTCAATGCGGTTGATTCTTCTGAGATAGATGTCAAGATCACTCAGCCTGGAATCCAGAGGATTGGTAAGGATGTCTTTGATACAATTTTGTCTAAGGGATTAGGAGAGAATGTGGAAATGGTGTTTAACGGATTCACAGATGAAGATTTCGAGAGATGCTCTGGCAAAGAGGAGGATGCGAAGTATCTCTGGAATCGCTTCAAGGACTTTAGAGATGCCTTGATACCCGAACTTGAGGTGAAGCTTGGGAACTTCGTATGGCAGAAAGGTAGACAGGATTCACCCTATGTAGCCAGGTGGTCAAAAAGAGGGCGTGGTAGGCCAACCCCAAGGAACGGCATGTGGCTAGGAATATCCCATAACTCTTATGCAAACGCCAGGGAAGGGATTCAGTTCCAGTTTGGTATTGTGAGAGACGGCCCCTTTGCCTTCGGTCTGTGGGTTGAGTGGAGGACAGCACGAAAAGAGAAGACTAGAACCGCCAACCTGATGCGAAACAAAGCAGAACTCTTCCTCGGCATGATTACCCCCCTTCTTGAAGACTACGATATGGGAGTTCTTACGGATGACGGCACCAAGATACTATACCAAACAGACATGGATATCAACCAGTTTGCTGATCTGGTAGCTGGCAGAGGCAACAATTTCTTTGTCAACCGCAGAATTACCAAGGACCAGATCGTTGATCTAGGCCCAGCCATAGTCCCAGAGACCGCCAGATCCTTCGAACGTCTCCTACTCTTGCACAACTACTTCCTGACCGGTGAGGTAGAAACCCCTGCAATTCAACTAGATCTTCCTACCCTTGATGATCGAAGAATACGGAGATGGACCGAGGCACTCACAGGTTTCGCCATCTACACTAGTGACCAAGGAAGGACCCAGTGGGCAAACCAATGGGCGAAGAACGAAAAATTAAGGGATTTATTCGATCTGTTCGACTCAGTCTATATCGCTCAGCCAGGTGTGGAAAAAGCCCTTACAGCTTATCCAGAGTCAGATAGACCAAGGATCGCTATCGATACGATCCATCAATACATAAGGCAAAGACAAGAGGCTCTTGGCCTTGAACCTAATCTTAACTCTCATAAATGGGCAGCTCTTACCAAACTCGTACAAACATTGGAGCCAGGCCACATCATCCCTGAAAGGGTTCTACAAAAGCTGGAGGAAAGACGCCTCCGAATCCCTGAATCGATTGTACGAGAAATCTGCAGTCTACTTAACGCGGGTAAACACCTCATACTGACTGGTCCTCCAGGCACTGGGAAGACCGAGTTAGCTAGAGCAGTGGCGGATACCGCCCATGATCTCAACCCATCCATTGGGATGCCTCTTCTAACAACTGCTACATCTGATTGGACAACCTTCGACACAGTAGGTGGCTATATGCCTTCAAAGGAATCACGAGCTTTAGAGTTCAGGGAAGGGGTGATCCTGAAGGCTGTGCGGAATGGTCAGTGGATGATACTTGATGAGATCAATCGGGCGGATATCGATAAGGCTTTTGGTCAGTTCTTCAGTGTGCTCTCAGGGCAACCCGTTGAGTTGCCTTTCATGGTCAACGATCAGTGTGTGATGATCTGCCCCCCCAAGAAGGAAGAACACGCATGGATGGCATCTAGGGAATCAGACGAGTCTCATTGCTATGTAGGTCCTGATTGGAGGATCATTGCCACGATGAATACCTTTGACAAACACTTCCTCTTCCCCATGTCTTTTGCCTTTAGCAGAAGATTCGCATATATCTTCGTCGACATACCTCGTGATGAGAAATACCTGGACCTCGTAAAAATCTGGGCTGCTGATTCTGGTCTAGAAAGGTATATGGATGGGTTAAAGGAACTCCTGAATATCGTTGATCTTAGACCTTTAGGACCCGCTTTATTCAAGGATGTGATCGAGTTCATTGCAGCTACCCGGCCAAGTAACCGCTCCTCTTTCCTAGAGTCGGTTCAGCAAGCGATTCATTCCTACATAATACCCCAACTAGAAGGCATGAGGGAAGAGGAAATCAGGGACATATGGGCCAAGGTCCTAGGCCCCATGTTCCTAACAGAACCAACGCTTGGAGAGGATCTTAAGTCCAAAATAGAGCATATACTCGATGTGAAGCTTCCAACAATTCAAACGGAAGGAGCAGCTGATGGAGAGGGAGAAACTCCTAACCAGTGAAGAAAGAACTGAACTCATCAAGTCCATTGGGGATGGTATTGAGACTTACCTCATGGGCTATGCAAAAGTAACCCAGCTAGGAACTCTTGCCTCACGTATCCTTGAGCAGCATCAAGAAGACCTCTCAACAATCCATTACCTCCTTAACTCTGAGGATTTTTACTCTAATGATGTCAAGAAAATTTTGAAGAGGATTGATCGTTCAACCCAGCGAAGATACACCGAGTCCAGGATTCCTAGAGCAGTTAATTGGCCTATGACGATTAAGATGCGTTACTCCTCTGCATACGGTGATACATCAAGATTCGTTTGTTCACCTCCTAGAAGAGATTATGATCTCCCACAAAACCAGCTGGTCACATACCTACTCAAAAAGGGGCATTCCCTGATCCAAGACTATGAGAGACAGTATCCAAGAACCAGCAAAGAAGCCATCGATGACGAGGAGGAATCTCAAGGCTCCAAGAGAAGCCGAACATGGTTGGCCAAGGTAGATTGGATAGGGGATTCTATCCGAGAAGATCAGAAATCTCCATACCTTGACGATGTTACTACACCAGAAAGAGTCACACCCGTGATGTTGACCCGATCCTCACATTCAAGGAACCGGGCCTACCATAAGGCATACGACACCTATTGCCAAGAATATGAACCATTGAAGATTAAGAATGACCTTGAAACTCTCCTAGATACTGTGCGACACCAAGCCCTAGAGCCTCTAAGCGATGACAAGCTGTTCGAGATTCATATCCTCTTCTCCGTGCTTCGAATCCTCCGGAAATCTGATGAGTTTGAAGAACTCGAAGATGAGAGAGGTCTGATCGCTCCTGGGAGAGATAAGGTCGCGGTTTACCGACATATCGAATCAGGGTGCATAGTTTCCATCTATTATGATATGTCGCCTAATTCGTTGAAACCAAGTCACTATCTTACAGCTGCACGCAAGTATCGAAATAGACCCTCTTCAAGAAGACCCGATATCGTGATGGAAATCGAACATAATGGTAGCATGGATCTTTTCTGCCTTGAATGTAAGCTTGTGAGAAAGGACCATACCGGATTCCTCTATGACTCATTGTACAAATGCTTAGGGTATCTAAAAGATTTCCAGGAAGTATTCAACTCATGTTCTTGGCCCCAAATAGGCTTAGCAATCTATGACAAAGATGTACTCCAAAAAACACCACCCATAAAGGGTCTAGAGGAAGGAGACATCCCAATAATGTCAAGAGATATGCTCAGTGATAACCAATACGGGATCGTCCAAATCCTCCAACAAAAGCGATACCTAAGCGAAAAATCGAGTTCTGTGCCAGTGATGGTCTGATGCTAGGTCTTATCAAAAGCATGGAACATACTATTCAGGAATGCATAGTTAGAACCAACAAACAATGCCATGACTTTAGTAGAAAAAAAGTCGGCTGCATAGGTTTGATGACGTTCCTTTTCCTTCTCGTGATTGGGGAAGGTTATGCCGAATCATGGTTTATGTTCTATCGAGATATTCACAACTCAGGATATCTTGAAACGGAGATGATTCCACCCCTCAAAATGCTGTGGAAAACCCCCATACCGGATCCATACCATCCTGTTGTTTCGAACGGTACCGTGTTTATTGGTACGCATAGCCATGGTATCTATGCTCTTGACATGGAATCTGGGCAGATTAAATGGAATTTTGGGATTCATGACCCAAACATTTCACGCTATTCACCTTTGAAAACCGCACCAGCAGTAGACGGAAACATGTTATTTATTCATAGCTGGGATAACCGTGTCTGGGCCCTCGATGCCGATACCGGAGAATTGATCTGGAAATACGAGTCTCCTTATCCCATAACTAGGGACGCATATCCGGGTCATTATCCCCACTCGTCTCCAACAGTATTTCAAGGCATTCTCTATGTTGGTCTTCCTGATAGACTAGTTCACGCAATCGATATTGAAACAGGGCAAGATGTATGGACCTTTAATACGTCGAAGCTAATTCAATGTACACCATCCATATGGAATGGTTCTCTCCTGGTTGGAACTGGGCACAGTGGATCAGGTGGTACGAACTATTTCTACTCATTAGACCTGCAAACGGGTGATCTTAACTGGCAGAAAAGTGTGAATGGAGGTATAAGATCTTCAGCTGTCCGCGGAGATCAAGTATATCTTAGTGCGGCTAACAATTTCTATTCCCTTGACTGTACTACAGGAATGGAGATATGGACATATACTTTGCCTGCCAGTAATTGGGTAACCTCCTTCCCGGTTTTATCAGAGTCCGCTGTTTTATTCTCAACAAACCAAGATGATTGGCAACATGCATGGGGCCCCCTGTATGCTCTAGATATTGATACAGGTGACCTCCTATGGGAAAACTCTAGAGATTATTTCGAGCATAGTGCCGCTTCTATTACAGGTGATATTGTATGGATCGGTGAATGGCCTTGCCCCATTGATAGATCCGCTAGATTATATGCTCTGAATGTTACTAATGGTGAGCATTTATGGTTCTATGAGTTTGACGGATTGCCTTATGTCCATTCTGCGCCTTGTTTTTCTGGTGGAAGTATGTTTGTAGGGGCGGGTTCCTATGTCTACGCTTTTGTTTCATGGACTATTCCCGAAGTCTTGGAAATTGGCCCGATTACTTTCAATGAAGATGAACAATCGGATATGCTTGATCTTAATGAATATGTGGAAGATCAAAACACTCCGGATAGTGATATTGAATGGTCAATATCAGGTAATACGCACATTTCCTTTCATGTGGATAATGAGACTAGTGCTGCATACTTCTATGCTGAGAAAGACTGGTATGGTAGAGAAACCATTACGCTTACAGCACAAGATCCAGAGAACCAGACAGGAAGCCAGTTAGTCGAAATTATCGTGCTTCCGATAAACGATCCACCCAAACTTCTACAGGTACCGAGCCAGATAGGTCAGGAAGACCAACCTTGGGATCTAGATATTATGGAATATATCATCGATATTGACACACCAATCAATCAGATGATACTAAGTACTAATAGTTCCCAGATCAAGGTTTTCAGTACACGTCTTCATTTCGACTACACAGACGAAGTGGCTTTGCACTCAGTCGAAATTATCGTTTCAGATGGTCAATATGAAAACCGACAGGTAATTTCTATTCAGGTTATCCCTGTTAATGATCCACCGACTCTTCAAGATATACCGGATTTAACATTTAACGAGGATGAATATGGAATAATCATACTCAAAGATTTTGTGCTGGACCCAGACAATGAACTAAACCAACTAAGATGGACAGTTACTGGACAGGAATCTCTCCAAGTATCGATAATCCTACAAGAAGCTACGATACTTCCCCCTGAGAATTGGTATGGGAATGAAATACTTGAATTCACAGTCGAGGACCCCGAAGGTCTAAGAGACTCAGATAACGTAACCGTCAGGGTTGAACCGATAAATGACCCTCCAAGTATATCCTTAACCCGAATCAATGTAACAGAGGATATCGTATTCGTATTCGATACATCCGACTGGATTGAAGACATTGACGACAATGTCTCAGACATCCTAGTTTTTGCCGATTCCGGTTATATCGATGTGCAAGATCAAATTCTCACATTATATTATCCTGACGAAATAACAGAAGAAAATGTGAGGTTAGTACTCAGTGACGGAAATGCCAACAGCACAAGCATCCTCAATGTCAATATATCACCCAACAATGACCCGCCAAAAATCGATGAAATACCAATAGTCAAACTCCCACAAGGAGGTATGGCTGTAGTAGATCTCAACACATTCTGCTCTGATCCAGACAATTCCATTGAGGAATTAATCTGGACGGCTTCACCACAAGATCCAACCCAACTTCAGGCAAAGCTCAACGAATCAACAAACCAACTCACCCTCATATTAAATCCAGAAACATTAGGGAGCGAGGAAGTCCTTCTTACACTAAGAGATCCTGACGGAATAGAGGACCACCGAGTATTGAAGGTAGAAGTAGTAGAATCAACCATCTTGTTTACAATACTTCTTGTTTTAGGTAAAAGCTCATCTTTCTTGTTTTCAGATTATGAGCCACCTTTGCAATTCAGGTAAATAGTGACGTCTGAACATCACATTGAGAATTCTTTAAGGGGAATATTCAGTGGAAGTGATTCCATACCTCAAATCCATGTCTGTGTATTGAATACCCTACCCCTTCAAGTTCAGTGTAAGAATTCTGGATATAAGCTTCAACCTCAAGGGGGAAAAAGAAACACCTATACTTTGCTTCAGGATATCTTAGCCTAGTTCTGGATATATAGTGAATTGGCCCTTTTAGGGGTTATGGAGTCTGTGACAAAGCTTGTTTTATTGAGGAGGTTATAGGTGGCAATGTTTGGTAAGGTAGTTCCTGTTCTTATTTCTGGGTAACTGGATAATTCCTTGATTGCTTGAATCAATAACGCTTTTCCTAGGCCTTTTCTGCGGTGTCTGGGTTCAACGTAGATCTCCCCGATAATGCCAAGATCATCTCTGAGACCAATTAAGCTTCCAGGGAGAGGTAAACAGAAACCACAAATCCCTGCATCGGATTGTCCTATCAATGTGTGTTTAGCTTGCCAGCTATTGTTCCATTCATTCAGGTTTAGCGTGGTATCATCGTACCATTTGTAGAGACGGATCATGTCATGCTTATCTCTCGGTTCATATTTCTTCACAACCCAATCAGAAGTTCTGTCCGTATCCATTGGTCCGTGTCTATGAAGTCTCATCGATAGCCTCAGCTGACCTCCATTAGAGAGGTGGGCTGTTAAGAGGTCTTTATCGCGGAGGGTGTTTAACCACCATGTCTCAGTGTCTCGTGTTGGTAGATGGGGTATGGGGATTTGTTTGAAACCCTCCAGGATCGGATTGAGGTTCCTTGATAGTAATCTTTCTGATCTTCTGTCATGGAAGCAGATTCTTTCACTTGATTTCACGATATTCCTTAGGCCGTCCTCTTGACCATGAGAGTGCTTATCTCTGCCAAGACTCGTTTCTGTGCCCATGGGTTCAGCCTTAATGATAGTAGAACCTTTCTGGCAAGTTGCCGTGACCAACCAATTTCTAATTTCATCATAGTCCTCGAGTTTTGCTTGAAGCAAGAAGATTTCTGTCGAGGTTTTCTTGTCCATGAATCCCATGAGGTCTTTGAATTCCTCAAAGCTAACTCGTCCCCGGAATGCGCTGCCTGAATCCACGAAAAGACCCCTTGAAAGATACAAATCTGACTGGGATATATGCGTTACGGTAAAAAACAGGTCTCTGATGTACTTAAAGAAAAGATCGTTATTTTCCTTTTACCTTTCTTAAAACAGGGGGGTGTCCCCTGACCTCTTAGTATAGTGCTCTCCTCCTACTCTCTGCCGCTCAGTTGTAGGGGAAACACCGGAGATCCAGCCTTTCTTTATAAGTACAAGGGGAAAAAAGACGCACTAAGCAAGGACTTAGCGAACATATGAGCAGAAAAAGATAGTTAATTAGCACAAGCAGCAGCAAGTTGGGTGGGATGTTTAGAGAAGTAGATAGGGTCAGCCTCCTCTTACCAAATATGATTTCCTCGAACCCGAAAGCCCTTTTCTGGAGACACTGATTCCTTGTGTTGTTTTTGTAAGATTCAATTTACTCAGAAAGTGACCAAATTCCTTTTCACTAACAGAATGTTTTTGATCCTTACACTCAACAAGCAAGTAATCCTCAAACCATCTCAGAGGTTCCCCAGGGCTTTCATGATTTCGTATCAATAGGTCAATTTCTCCCCCATGCCCAATAACTCGACTTGCGGGTTCTAGACCAGGAATAGTTCTTATTAGATACCGGACGAGTTGCTCGAGAATCCGACCACTCTGATCTTTACCCTGATGGATCAACTTGATTAAAAAGGCTACGTATGTCGGATTTAAAATACAAACAATATGTTGGTCCTGGGGAGATGGCCCTTCATAATGGCAACTAACGATATTTTTCTTACCAATATAGTGGTTCAGTTATATATCATTTACTCCATTATAATGGTTAAACTTATAAAGGGTAGTCCGAATTCTTATACATGGCACCTAATGATGACCAAATACTCCGCACAATGATCTATGACAATCCCTGGTGGTCAAGGGGAACTGTACCAAAACATAAAATCCCTGATTTTCATAGAAGAGACTTCTTCAAATTGAGAGAGCAACTTTCCTCAGATATTCCACAAATCTTGGGAATTTTGGGTCCCAGAAGAGTAGGGAAAACTACTGTAATGCATCAACTAATTCGTCATTTAATTGGGGAAGGTGTGGATCCCAAGAGAATACTATTCTCAAGAATGGATGATGCGATTCTAGGTTTACTTGATAGTCCCTTGGACAAAATCCTAGATATCTACTTTAGATCAATTATTCGTGAGTCCCCAGCAGCTCTTGATGAAGAATGCTATGTCTTCCTGGATGAGATTCAATCACTCCCCAAATGGAACCTGCAGTTGAAGAGATGGTTCGACCTTGATTTCAGAATTAAGTTTGTGGTTTCAGGATCATCAAGTCCCCAAATACAGAGAAGCTCGGAGTCACTCGTCGGCAGAATATCCCAGAGGTTCATGATGCCACTGAAATTCCTTGAGATCGCTCGTCATCGTAATATGGAACATGATTCTTTATTGAAAGCTGCGAACTCTGCTCTACGAATTGGTTTTAAGGATAGTATATCATCAGGGGAAAGTGAACCTTTTCTTGAGAAAGTAGGAAATCAGAACAGTGTTTTCCTACCAATCCAGGATGAAATTGCGCTAATTCTCGATGACTATGTACTTCGGGGCGGATATCCCGAGATTCAATTGGGTGGGCTCTCTCTAGATGAGACGGCACGAAGGTTGAGGGATCAAATCCACCTTGTCATCTACAGAGATATCGTACGTGTTTTCCAAATAAGAGACCCAAACCTAATGGAGGAACTCATAGCTCTCCTGGCCATCGAAACATCACAAAGAGCCAACTACTCCAATCTGGCTGATACACTTGGCGCGAAACTTGATACTATCAAGTCCTATGTCAATTATTTAGAGGACGTGTTCCTCGTCTCAAAAAGTAGTTTTTACAGTGGTAGCAGATCTTCATCCTTGAGAAAGGAGAAGAAACTAAGCATCAACGATCCTGGAGTCCGCAACATTGCAGCAGGTACACTGGATGAAGATCTTTTAAGGGATTCCGATCAGGTAGGAAAAATAATTGAAAGCATTGTCGTTGACCACTGCAAAAGACTCGCCTATAATCTAGAAGGCAAACTAAACACTGAAACCTTTTATTGGCGCTCAAAATCTCAGGAACTCGACATAGTAATACAACTTGGCAGAAAACTCATACCAATAGAAGTCAAATACCAACCAAAAATAACCTCATCAGATCGAAAACCCATCAAGCAATTCATGAATAAGTATGATTGTCAAGTTGCTTTTATACTTACTAAGAACACAAGTGATATTGTAGATAATGTTATTCATATGCCAGTATGGAAATTCTTACTCATGTGCTAAGCTTAGCAAGAACACAGTGTGCCTGAAGTTAGAGATTTTGGTATATGCCCAAGGAGATTGTTGTTCCTTGCCGGAGAACTCAAGTGGGAATAAGCAAAAAGATCAACGCTCCAAGAGAAGACGGCCCAGTTTCTCGCTGGCGTGGCAAAACCCTGATTGTGAACTCAACATCATGGCTTCGGCTCTCAAGGAGGATGGGGAGAAAGTCTTAGTAACTGGTGAATCGGTGTACGAGTCAGAGAAGTACTTCCTTGCATTCTATGTTCCGATGAGAGTCTACCTACGGCATTTCATCGTTATGCCACTTTTAGTGGTGGTTTTTGCTACTATTTTCATGGTCCTATTTGTCTTCGGAGGCATCAATTTTTTGATTAGCCTAGTATTGTCATCTTTTGTAGTGCTCATTACGTATAGTCCCGTGGTGAGGGTTTATCAACGAATTACCCCCCAGTTTTGGGAGAATATCATTGGATTCACGGCCTTCGATGCGAATAGAGAACCCGTTCTTGACGAAGATAGATTGACAGACCTACTAATCGGTGGTCGACTCGCTCTGAAGCTCTATTTCGATCCCAGTGTGAGACAGAGCTGGATTCCTGATTCCTTCTTTGACAGGAGCGAGCAATACATCAGAGATCATAAGAAAAAGCTGAAAGAAGAGGAAGCTCCCATGACGGATTTGGGGAGAGAGTTGAGAGAACTTAACCTCGAATTGTTCGACTCTGGTCTGGCAATCATTGGAGACAGGAGAAGGCTGGAATCGTTGAGCATAGAGGTGCAGAATCTCGAACTCTCTATTTCTGAGGATCTCATGATGGATGTGGGAGAATACAAAGCACAAGTACAGGACTTCGCAATAGAGGTCAACAAACTAAGAGATGGCATTGAGCCTCGTATAAACACTTTTGACAACTACCTCAGGCGGCTGGAAGAGAAACACGATAGAGTCTTGAGGCCCAGTAGACTCGCCTCTGTACTTGCCGTCATCTCATATGCCATTACAGGATCGCTTTTACACCCAGTTCTAGTCCTTATTGGAGTTGAAGCAGGGAAGTACACATTCGACTACCTTGTCGGGGTGCGCAGTCTTGAGCGGGAGTATTACAGACTTGGGAAAACTGGGCGTAGACTAGAAACTGAATTGAAGTTGCTAGAAAGAGAATCTGTGGGCGAGATACAGCTACGATCATATCGTTGAGCAGTCTCCCACGATTATATAGAGAGGAGATTAGCTTTGAGTGAAAAGGCATGCAAAATTGAGGTTGAGGTGATAATAGATGAGAAAAGGAGAAGAGTTATGGTTCTCCCCTAACTGGAGATTTACTGAAATAGCTTGGGAAGATCGAGAAAAGCTGATAGATCAGTTTTACGATCGGGTAGAAGGATACTTCTTCAAGCCGGCTGAAACACTTGATAACTGTGAAGATGCCTTCGCGCAAGGAGTAATCTGTGTCACGTGTATTGACTTCTTAGCCAAGTATATGATTGGCCCTCTACAACCAGGCCAGAGGTTTAAAAAATGGCTAAGATATTCTATCCCGGATTTCAGGGACCAAGGTACTGCACAATATTTCTACAGAGATTTCCGTAATGCGTTGGTCCATGCTGGAAAAATCGATAATTGTGGCCAATTCAACTACGATATCGAGAATCTCGTTTCTACGAAAAATTCTGTCATGATAGTGAACCCAAGGCTACTTCTGGGGTTAATCAGGACCGTTTTCAAGAAATACACTGAGAAGTTAAAACAGGATTGGGCTGTATTCACCAAGTTTAAATCGATACTAGAAAAGGAATTTTATAAAGACTATCAGATGTCACTAATGGAAGTGACAGAATGAATTATGGAAGATTAACAAATGGTGAATAAACATAGGGCTTTTGGGGAAAGTATTGCCAAGCGAATGGCTGCTGACGACGGCCCTCTATTTCAGTGTCGTCAGTGCGGGAAATGTTGCAGCAGCCTGAGAAGTAGCGCAAGTATCGGTCCTTACGAGTTTGGGCTTGCATTGCTTCCATTTGAAAAGAATCTATTTCCTTCAGAGGACATATCACCATACGAAGCCATGAGATTGAAAGGAACTAAACCAAGAGGTATCTTCTCTTATCAACTGAAAAAAGAGATATGCCCTAAGTTGAATAACAGTAATTGTACCATATATACTTCTAGACCCCTTGCCTGTCGCAAGTATCCAATAAACTACTTGATGGTAACAGAAAAGGGTGGCATTCGCATCTCTGTCGATACTGTATCCTGTCCAGAAGCTCAACCAAATAATACATTCCCAGCAGAAATGATTGCTGCAGCAGCCGAAGACCTCTCACGATCCAATTCCGCATGGTCAAAAGCTGGTATAATGTATGACCTAAAAAGTGAGAGTTGGGTTCCTGCGAAAAAAGTTCGCGACCTTCAACAGACATTACTCGATAGATTATCGATTACAGAACAACGTAAATAACAGGTTTCCGAACTCTCAGATTAATATTCCTGAGGAATACTAGTGGGTAAATTACAGTCGTCTGGCAGAAGGTGTGATTCTTTATCATTCGGTACTGTTTCTCTAAAGAAGTGTATTCATAGCTAAGGAGACATTTTTACTATTAAACCCATCGGTAATTTTCTCCTTTCGAAGGGGTAATAACATCTAGTTCAAGTGAATTACAGAAACGAGAAAACAGATCTGGATCTTCTGTGTGTATAGGGAATAACTTCTTGGGCGATATCTCCTTTATTACGTCTCTCAGCTCTAAAGGCATGATATGCCCAGAAACATGGATATGGTATTGTGGTAATCCGTAATGACGTAGCCAATTCAGAAGTTTTTCATAATCTATCTCCATCTCCTCGTTGAATGGCTCTGAACCAGAAAGGATGTAGCAGCTCTCTCCATTGGGTTTGATTCTCACCATTTCCTCCATATTATAGAGAGAACAACCCAACACAACCTTGCTCTGTAGCTCACCTATCTTCTCTGAGTCAGCTACATTGTCATGGCTATCCATGATCTCCGTTTCCCACTTGAAGTACTTCTGCTTGGTACGCTTGAATATCAGGATACCATCATCATTAGAACTCGGTAATTCAAGATGAGTATCCTTACTGAGCTCCCGTAGAAGGTATGCTTGTTTCAGACTGATACCGAGTTTACGATTATTGCTTGTCGCTGCGTTATAGAATGACCTTATACGATCTACTCAGCTTTAGCAAAATCGCCAAGCACAATACCTCTAGCTTGTCCAACCACCTCTGTCAACTTCTGCTCCACACCGTTTTCAGAGGAGGGGGATGCACCAGTTGTATTTGTGGCTTCAGTAACCATAGCCACAGGGCTAGCTTTGCTTGCTTCGTCAATGAATTGTTGTGTCATGTCAGGTTTGGTGCCATGTGCTCTAAAGTCACCAGTATATACTATGCATCCTTCTGAGGTATGGATTAGGAAACCATAAGCCCCTGGTACACTGTGGTCAACATGGATAGGTTCAACCTCTATAGACCCTATCTTGATTTTGTCGCCTGTCCTGAAGGTATTGAGTTGGATTCCTTTGAAGTTGAATTCGAAGGTCTTTGGACCCATCTCCGTCAATGAGTTAAGGATCGGGGCGGTTGTCTCTCCACAGTAGATGGGAATCGAGCGCTTCAAGAAGGAACTCCTCCATGTCGAGGGGAAATGCTTCTGACAGGGGGCTCCTCATCCACGGGATCTGTACCTCGTCCAAGTAGCTCAAAGTGAAAGCCAAGGAGGCTTTTTCCTTGGTTCCTGCGAAGT
>Ga0180433_10006783_pt1 | contig 14865 bp, 21 predicted proteins | sample SS_ome_8_FD_132980 | JGI IMG/M metagenome (GOLD analysis project Ga0180433, IMG submission 132980) | Hypersaline lake sediment archaeal communities from the Salton Sea, California, USA - SS_1_D_1 metaG | ecosystem: Environmental > Aquatic > Non-marine Saline and Alkaline > Hypersaline >... | reverse complement strand
TCTTTTTCTCTTGATCTTATATCATCTTCTAAATCCCTCTCTCGTTTCAATTCATCATCATCTAATGCATCTCTCTTTTCTCTTTCTTCTTCTTCTTGTCTTCTTAATCTCTCATCATATGAATCTTCTCTCGCTTTACGTTTACGAAAATCTTCTGGTGATTCTCCTGGAAGAGGTGTATCTAATTCTTCTCCAGACTTCGACCTTGCTTCTTTGAGCCACAATTCTTTTCCTCTTTTAACTTGGACCCGACTCTTAGCGAATTTTGCAGCATCGTCCATTTTATATATAATAACATATCTCTCTAGTGCTTTACATATTCCTGGTAATACGGCAGGAGATACCGTTTTTGAAACTAACATTGGGTAGACAATAACCATTTAATTGTACCTCCGCTACATAAGGAACACGACATCTTTTTTCGATTGTTCCTTCTTTTCTTTTTTAACAAATGGTTGATTTATTTTACATGGATCCTTTTCACAATATTTTCTATAAGAACAATAATTACATTGTTCAATTGTAGCATTTATAGGATCGACTACTTGTTTTCTTTCTAAATGATCTTTCAATATAAGAGCGTTACTAAGGTAAGACTCTGCTAAATCAGAGTTAAAAGGTAGGTCGAACGGGACTATTCGTTTTAGATTCCTAAGAATATAAACGAGTGTAATATTCTCAATTTCGTAATCATATTCAACATTCAGAATATATGCATAACAAAGTGCTTGATAATAATGTTCAGCTATATATTTATTTTTGAATTTCTCTGCATCAATAGTTTTAATTTCATAGAGATACTTTTTTCTAAGTGCATCTATTCTACCTTTAACCCCGAATTTCTCACTAACTATTGTTTTTTCAACTTCAGAAAAATCATAAAGCGATTGAACAACTTCATGCACTGCATTTCCAACTGAATTAATAAGATGCAAATAAGAAAACCTATATTGTGCTTTCACATCTACAGGATATTTTAACCTATAATAGTAATTCTTTCTCAAGCATGTATATAATTCTGAAACTGAAATCCAAGGTCGTTCATAACTTTGAAGTTTTTTATGCTCATCTATAAGTTTACTTCGCATTAATGATTCGAATTTTTCAACATCGAAACCATTAGTACTTATAGAGATTTGTTGAGGAATGTCAGAAAACATTTTCTCCTGACATTCCTCAATTATTTTCTTAGTTTCTTCTGAAACCTGCTGCTTTATCTTTTCAGATTTCTGTACTTTTAAGTCTTTTTCATGACTTTCTAAATATTGTAATAATTTCTTATATTCATTATTCAGTGTCATTATCCAGTATCAGAATTGCATTCTCGACGAGACTATCTCTGAGGATCTTATAAGCATCTTCTACAATTCTACCTTCCCATGTATTCAATTTCTTATAATTCTGGCTCTCAGATATTGTCCTGGCAATTAAAAGATTATCAATAGCTAATGAAAATGCTTTTTCTCTAATCTTTTGTTCAACCAATTTTTCAAGATTTACTTTTTCTTCCTTGGATACCGCTTCTCGTAATTCCTGTTTTACGTCAGCACGACCCTTTGGAGACGAGACTAACTTTTGACTCATGTCTCTTGCAATCTTGGCACTTTCTCTTGCCATCTTTACAAGTTTCTTATTGTTTACAGTCTCAGTCAACTTTTCAGGGGAATGTCCAGTTAATTTATACATTTCAATCAATACTGATAGTAATGCTCCTTTAACTGATACATAATCCTCTATAATTGCAGGGCAACATGTATCCGGTAACTTTTTTGCAGGTTTCCCAAAGAACACATAATCAATTGCATAGAAATCCTCAAGTACTCGGATTTTTGATTCTTTACTTAACTTCATAGTATTTTTCCTCCTTAAATCTAACTTGCACCAAAGTTAGAGGATTCATCCTCTAATATCTCCAGTGACACTCGTCTCGCGTCATCAGGAAAATGTGTATTTTTTATTGCTAGTGTAATAATCTTCATGGCCTCAATTGTTCTTCCTTGTTTACCGATGACTTTACCACAATCACTCTTAGCAACCTTTATTTGTACGATTATTGATTTAGTGGATATAGCTACTGCTACTTTAACTTCTTCAGGATTATCCACGAGTTTCTTAGTTGTTGATTCTACATGATTTTGTAAAAGTTCAGAAATACTTTCCATTATGTTCTCCCTTCAAATTCACTATTTATAATAACCATCAGAGCATAACTATATTTTTTATTTGTTCTATATCTTAAACAAGTTTAGATATATCAAACAGAATATTTATCTATTATTTCAGTCTGTATAGTATCTTTTACTGCCTTATCAAATGCATTCTTAAATGTCTGATCATCATTATAAATACTATTTGCATCCTTTGTTCTGAACTTTTTGTCTGGAAGATCCACTAAATAATTCCATGCTCCAGTCTTTAATCGTTTATTATCAACTAGAAATTGATAATTCGTATAAAAGTTATTAAATCCTCTGATGAAGTCACCTACTATTTCTAATTCAACATTTGGAACAAATAGTTTATTTTTTATGATTTTAACTTTAGATATGAAACCTTTGAATCCTACCTTTTCTTCATTCGTTGGAGATTTTACTTTCATATCAATTAATTGAAAGGCATTGAATCTTAAACTATTTCCTCCAGGTATTGTTTTATTAGTCCCCATAAACTTCAAATCTGGAGGGGGCGCAAACATACCTATATTGACATTATCCCTTAATTGATTAACTGCTATAAGGCAAACATTGAATGATCCACATTTGCTTACATATTTTGGTATCAATAGAGATAATAATTTCTGTTTATAACCTATAACTGAATTAGGATCTTCAGCTTCCATTTCTTTTTGAGATAGTGTATTTGCAATAGAATCCCAAACTACAATGGATGGAACTGATACTAATTTTTTATTTAATTTAAACAGACACATCGCTTCTAAAGTCTTGAATACCTTTTCAACTGTAATATCTGTGTATGGTTTCAACATTGGATTAACTACTCCAAGATTCGCCAATCGTTTAGTTGTAGTCGCAGTCTCAGAATCCAAAAATGCTGAAATAAGTCCTTTCTTTCCATACAGTCTCTGTCCATTTGCTATCACTTGCATTGCAAGCATAGATTTCCCACTTCCTGGATTTCCAACAATAACTGATAATGCCCCTACTGCAAATCCTCCTCCTAAGTGGGCATCAAGAATATCAATTCCAGTCGGAATAACTGATTTATCAGCACTATCACTAGTGATTTCAATCTTCTCTTCTAAAAAGGAACTAAATTCTGAATATAGTTCATCTGCAAACTTATCAGATTCATCTTTTGAAATTTCAACATCTTTTTCAAGATCTCCATTTTGTTTTGCTTTTTCTAGTTGAACAAGACTATCCTCTTCGCCTTCTATTTTTAAGGTAGATTCAACTTTTTTTACATCTATTTTTTCATCAGAATCATCAGTAATATTTTCTTCCTTTAATTCTAAACCTTCACTTATTTCCTCATCGAAAATCTCATCTTCTGTATTCATGTTTTCTCCTTATTGTTTGATTAATGTCCTATTAGGATGCAAAGCATATACTTCATGAAAATGTAAATTCAATTCATCTACTAATAACATTTTCTGCATATTTTCAAACATTCGTAATATAACTTCTGACGGAACAGAATCATCTCTTTCAGAATTTCTCTTCATACATTCATCTAGACTAACTTTATGAATTATTCCAATTGATTTATAACTATATTCTGATACAAGAGGAGTCCATCTTTTTATTCTAGACACATTTGTATTACAATCATCAATTACAATATTCTTTCCTCTTTCCATTAATGCCCTACATTGATATTCGCATATTGTATGAACCATTGGTTCTAATTTGTTATTGAATTGAGTCCCAAGTGCTAATCTCATATCATCAGCAGATACAACCTGAAATTCTCTCATATAATTATTTACATATGTCGATTTTCCACTTGCCGGAGGACCAATCATAACAACTAAAACTCTATTTTCATTCATGAATTTCATATATGTTCCCTTATAATAACGAATCCACTGCAGAATTGTCATTTATTACTTCTTGTAATTTATGACCCGCCTTTTTAATTTCCTGTGTTTGCTTTTTCTCTGTTTTAGTTTTAACTTTTTCTTTTGTTTTCTCTGTCTTCTCTTGTAATTTTTCAACTTTCTTAGCAAGAGCCTGAATATCTAGTTTTGATTCAATATCAGAATCGTCATCTTTCATTTCCAATTTTCTTCTGAATTCTAATTCGTCTTTGAGACTCTTAGAGATCTCTTTTCGAATATCTAATAACGCATTAAACATACTAACTATAGTTTTAACTCTCTCTTCGAAAAAGTATTTATATCTTGCATCTAATTTTTTCGGTAATAGTTTCTCTATATCTTTCTTAACTTCTTCTATCTCAGATATCATATCTCGAAGTTGATCTCTATTGCTCTTATACTCAATAAGTAAGGATTCAATATCAGACATATATTACTCCATTATGACTTTCATTCTGCCAGTTTTATCTTGACTTAATCTTGCTTTTCCTTCGTTTGATATTTCTCCTCTATCGTTAACATAATCACATACAAAATCAATATCTCTTATGACAGTTCCTTGACAGAAATTTCCAGATGCATCATATGCATATTTACAAGTCGATCTATAAGGACATATTTGGGTTGGTTTTAATAATAGTGACATAGTAACTCCTTTATATCTCACATGTTCCATTTTTACATTTTACATCGCTCTCAGTTAAATGTTCTTCTATAGAATCAGATTGAGCAAGTATTTCCCTTACTTCACTCTCAGGCATGGGATTTATAATTTGGCCTTTTCTGCTTCCATCAACGTATACAGTAACTCCTTTCAAATCATGAATGTATTCAAGGAGTAATTTGTCTAAATCTTTTGGAGTGCTATTTGAAGGTAGGTTTATTGTTTTTGAAACTGCTCCGTCTACATATTTTTGGACTGCGACTTGAACATCAAAATGATCTGTGGGTGTTAAATCAAAACTATCCACATACCATTCAGGTATTTCTTCTCCTGATTCAATTAATTCTCTATATTTGGGGTGAATATATACTCTCTCACTGACTCTATCTTTTCTTTTATATGCTTTGGCAGGAAGAGGTTCTATTCCACCATTCACATCTGCCACAAGACTAATCGTTCCAGTTGGAGCAATTGACATTCCTGTAACACATCTTACACCTTTCGATTTAATATCAGTCCTTAATGAACTAGGGAGAGATCTAATAAATGAAGATTTCCAATAAGGGATTGGGTCAAACATTGCAAATGAACCTTTTTCAACTGCCAGTTCTACTAATGATGAATATACAGAATCTCTAATAAATCTCATAAGTCTTTCAATCTCACTAACACATGCCTTTGATCCATATCTGATTTTTTTAGCAAACAAATAGTCAGAAAGACCCATAATACCTAAACCTATTCTCCTTGAATTATGTGCCTTTATATCTATTTCTTTTAAAGTATACTTATTGATATCTATGACATTATCTAAAAATCTTACTGCCAATTTTATTGTCTCTTCTAATTTTTTCCAATTTGTATTTACAGTTCCAGTTATGAAATTTGGTAATACTAATGATCCTAAATTACAAACTCCATAAGGTTCTAATACCGCCTCACCACAAGGATTTGTCCCTCTGACGGGATCATAATACCATGAGTTATTCTTTTGAAGTTTATCCCAATTTATAATACCTGGTTCTGCACACTTAATCATATTTTCAATTATTTTATCCCATACTTCTCTTGCTTTTATCTTACCATAACTTTTTTGTTTAAATTTAAACTCCCAATCCATATCTCTTTCGACTGCCTCTAAAAAATCTCTATTGACTGCTATTGAAATATTATAATGTGATATGATTCCATGTACTAATTTTGCATCTATAACATCCATTACTTCAGGATGTGATACATCAACTAATGCTAATCCTGCTGCTCTTCTCTGCCCTCCACTTTCAATTGTTTCTGCTAATGCATCTGATGCTTTTAAGAAACTCAACAATCCTGATGATTGTCCACCTTTGCCTAAAATATTACTACCCTTAGGTCTCAGACTTGAAAAATTACATCCGACTCCGCCACCTTCTGACCACAATATCAAACTATCTTTATTATATTGTCCTATCTCTTCTATTGAATCACCTATGGGTAAATGATAGCAATTAAATAAAGAACCTTTTTGCCTCCCACAATTTCTTAATATTCTTCCAGCAGGAATGAAATCCATATTATAAATAATCTCAAAAAACTTATCTCGAAAATAAGCAGTTTTATCCGCCTCAGCAGTCGCCACAACTCTCGCTGCTCGTAAGGAACACCCTTCCCAATCTTCACCTTCCATGAAATATCTTCTTTTTGCAACCGTTAAAGCATTTTCGGATAAATTTACAGTTTTACTCATAGATTCCTCCAAACGTATTATATATGGGATAATTTGTTCCTATTATGAAAAAAATATTCTATATCAATAAGTTAACCTTTCTTCTTACATTCATTTTCCATTTTATCTAGTCTAGTATAATAATCTGCACATTCTGCTAAATGGTCCTTCGCAATTTCTTTCGCAATATCAGGATTATCAGTATGTTCTTTCTCTACTTCAATTCCCATTTCTAATTCTTTTTTATTGAATTTAGAATCGGAAACATCTCTATGTCTACCTACACCTCTTACATATTCACTCAATAATGCATATATTTTTTCTTCAAATTTGTGGGGGGAAATGCCAAGTTTAGATGAAAAATCATGAACTTGATCATCTGATGGATTTGGATTTTTTGTGAAAAATGAAACTAAAGATGTACTTATATCTTCTTCTTGTTCATTTAATTTATGTAAATACTTTTTAAGTAACATAAGAACCTCCTATGCTTTTCCTTTGAAAAACATATATGTATTCCCTTTTTCTCCATGTGCAGATTTATTCAACACTTTTGAAGAAATAAAGTGGTATATTTCTTGCAGTTTTTTTCCTTTAAAATTTATAACTATATGATTATTCAATGAATATTTTACTATATCACATTTACCCCTATCCCATTGAGTCAATTTTCCTGCACCATATCCTGAATCAATTGTTCCTAGAAATAACGCTTCATCTTCACTATGATCATGTGTTCTTATAGCCATTATTTTTTTACCGGTTTCAGTGGGAGGTTCTTTACGACATGCAAATGAAATCCATTTTTTTGAATTAGGCATTCGGAATCTTATATCCCAGTGGAGTCCTGCCCGTTTTGCTTTATGTTCTACAACTATAAATTCAGATTTAGTCATGATCCTTATCATCCATATGATTATGAAAGGCATATCTTGCTAAACAATAAGCATCACACAAATCATTACTATCAAATTCAATTCCAAATTTTTTATAACAATGAAGTAACATCAATTCCTTTTTCGAATTACCTTTCCCTGTTAAAAATTTCTTTAATTCCGTAGGAGGAATTATTTTATAAGGAGTACTTGATATATATAAAGAATATCTAAAAAGATAATGAAGTCCTGCTAATTCTAATGCTGCCTGACCTTTTGAACCGTATGATAACCCCTCTACATATATCATTTTTAAATTAACAACTTTACGACAAAAATCTAATGCATCAAGTATTATTTTAAATCTATTTTCAATTTGTTCATCACTCTTAGTGGAAACTAATTCTTGTTTTACAATATTAGCTTGATTATCAATAATAATGGCTGCAGAACCAGTTAGTGATAAATCAACCCCTATAAAATATTCATATTTTTGAACTTCAAGAGTAGTCATATTAATCCCTTGGAGGTATTATTAAAATAGAATTCTGACTAGAATCTAATTCAATAATATGTTTGAAGAAATCTCTTCCGATTGCTACCATTGTTCGTCCACCTTTACCATCTCCAATATATCCCCATCGTTTTCCGATATCAGTGGGTCTTACATCAATATGTAATCCTGGTGTATATTTCCATACATCTTTCGGATATACACCGAGTCCAGCAGGAGTAAATCTCTCAACTAGTACATATTGATCTAATACGTGCATTCCTTCTATATGTACATCTGCCGCTCGTCCAAAGTGATGTTGACTTGTTGATGGGGTTGGATCATACATCCTATGTACATATAACTTATGACCACAATAGTCGTCTATTTTAGTCAGTAAAAGTCCTAGTCGACTATCAACCTCCTTAGGCAATGGATTCTTCTTTAAAACTTCCCATTTGATGTTAAATACCATAATAGTTACTCCTCAATATATTGACATTGCGAGGTAGCTCCTTTTATGTTTTCCCAATCCTTCAATGATCTCACTTTAGTATTTACAGATTCGGCTGCTCTTAATGTCTCAAAAGTCATTCCAGTTGATTCTGCCCAAGTTATAAATGCTTGAACATCCTTAGTAAAACATTTTCCACCATAACCTAAATCTCCATCATGACCCGGAACATCCGTATGAGAATTTCCTACACGACCATCAGATAACCACATTGCTTTTAGATCATTATATGGAATTTGTAACTTATCACATAATTGATAAACTTCATTGCAGAATGAGATTTTCAATGCAAAAAAGCAATTAGTCATATATTTTACTATTTCAGCCGCTTCCCATGTAGTTCTATATATTGGAGTATGCGGAAATCTAATCCTATATAAATCTCTTACCCAACTTGTTGCTTGTGGTTGACCCCCAACAATTATTCTAGCAGAATTAATAAAATCTAAACGAAAAGTCCTCTGAGTAAGAAATTCAGGATTTGATATAAAATAGTGCTTTGGATACTTTAAAGCAAAAGATCTATTAGTACCAGGAACTACGGTACTTTTTATAATTATTATTTTTTGATGTGTGGCAACTTCTGCAATTGAACCTATTGCATCGTCTAAATATGTTAAATCTTGAGTTCCGTCATCTCTCATTGGAGTGGGAACTCCTACAAATATATAATCTGATGAATTAATTGTATCTTCTAATGTATTAGGACTATCTCCATATTTATCATATATTTTGATATTAGCATGTAGAGAAAACCCATGACATACTGCTTTACCAATAAACCCAAAACCAACGATACCAATATTCGGCATATTATCTTTCATAGATTCCCTTTCTTACAATATTAACCAAAATCAACTAATACGTTAGGTAAACTCCCTGTTGTTAATTTCTCTAGTACTTCTCGTTTCTTTTCTTTTCCTTCCTCATAAATATCAGACTCTAATGGTATTTCACCAAAAGGTGTTCTCAAGTTTCCTCCACCATATCTCTTTCTTATTCTTCCTATAGTAATCATGATATCAGATAATGCTAATTCTAAGAAAAACATTTGAATATCATTAGGGATTCCACTGAAGTCTTCTGATTGTTTTCTCTCATACTCTACACCACACCAAGTTATACTACTTGTAGTTGGACTTATTCTTATTATATTTGGGTGTTTGAATTCGAATGTCTTATCATAACTTGAAAATTGTTTGACCATCATTGACATTTCTACATCTAGTGCCCATGATCTAACTTCACCAACACTCAGAGGGCCAAGAGGAGGATGTCCGAAAAATATATAATCGGATTCGCTAAAATAAACCGCAACTACATTAAGAATTTCTCTCCCTTGTGGTTCAATTAGATAATATTCGTTATCTTTACATGGTACTTGATTGCTTTCTAAAGTAAGGTTTAATCCCATAGTTTTAACTTCGGGAAAATAGTGAGAGAATTCAGCAATAGTATAATCCTTTATATATGATAGTATCTCATCATCCGACCATTCTAAATGCATAAATGGAAATCCTAAATTAGATTTAACATAATTTAGAACTTTATTTGAATTTAACATATCATTAAATACCCCTTAAAATTTATAACCATAATATATATTGTACAAATCTTCTTCTATCAAATAAACTTGAAGTTTATCTAAAGCAGATTGCATTGAATCCATAGGTGCTATTTGAGATGCCTTTAATATATTTATTAAATTTTGTTTCTTCTTATACATCTCAATAGTCATAGGTGCATCTAGATATCTAGATAATAATTCGAATGAAATTAACTTTAAATTTCTAGAAATCAATTTTTTATTCTTCTCACTTTCAACAACCTTATTTATATATTTGTTCTTATTTCGAGACGAATGTGTAAAAATGTCACGGTCCCTGAATACATTTTCATATAGAGATTCAATGCCATTACTCATAGTCACAATATCATCTAATATATTAACTGCCCTCTTAATTCCTATATCCTTCACCCCATCAATATCATCCCCAGTGTCACCAATAATTGAGCATCCTAATGGGAAATACGAATCAGGCATTTTTTCTTTGAAATATATTTTCATTATTTCATTAGATTTGACTATTCTCTTAATCTTTCCTGCTTTTTGAAATATAAATACGTTATCTCCTGCCTCTACTGTTTGTAGTAAATCATGATCATTAGAATATACAATATGTGCAGTATCAGATTCTGTTCTTACTAGTTTATTTTTTATCAAATAATATGGAACAAAATCTGCCTCTAAATTTGCTAACCTTATAACTTTATTATTAGGCATTCTATTTAATGCCCTTTCAATTAACATCAGATTCTTATGATAAATTTTAAAAAATAATTCTCTTTTCTCTTTATCTAAGCCATATAAATCATCAACTCTTCTTGATATTTTATACTTCTTATTCAGATTTGTATGATAATATGAAACTCCAGATTCAAAAAATGTATAAAAATTAATTTTTATATTTCTCTTTAAAGAATATAGTTTATGATATGAAATAAATGAGATTATAGATGAAAATATTGATGTGTCCATTCTCTTAGCCATCAAACTAGTTTCGACTATATTCTTTATTGCATGATCTAAATATAGAGTCTGAAGATTATTCTTTAGATCAAAATATAAATTCAAATGAGTTATATCCCCATATGATAATACTTCATCAAGTATTTCATATGTGGGATAATAACTCAAAAGAGATGAAGGATGCATATTTATTTGCCCAGGTCTTTTAAAATATTATGAAATCTAACCCAACATTTATCTATAAACTTGTTCATTGTCTCCTTCTCTTCTTTTGTTATTGTCTTATTATTTATCTTTGTATTAAAAGTTCCTAAGTAAGAATGCTCTGGATGTAAAACAGGTACTACATTACTTTTCATGTCATCAAAATGAACATCATTTATATGGTGCAAGTGCCATTCCCTACTGGTTGATTCAGTAGTTTCTAATAATGTATCATTGAGATAAGGAAGTGATTCTATTGAAAAATTCATTTGTGGATAATTTAAAAAGAAAAATAATTGTGTCTTTCCGAAATGATTAGGTTTTTCGATTCCTAGTTTATGAAATCCATTACCCTGAGAATCTGAAAGTGCAATATTAGTGAATTTTCCAGTTTTACTTGTAAGAATAAACGGACATTTTTCACATTGGATATTGTGTCTTATGCATGCTTCTACATTACATCTAGAACACACATCAGGATTTAGAGATCTTGAAAAAAATAATTCGTATAAAATATGTGCTCTGTTTATTGTTTCACTATCAAGAATTTCTCGTAACGCATATCCCATTTTTTTCCACCTTATTTAAAATTGGAGCGGACGGGGGGAATTGAACCCCCACCATCAGATTGGAAGTCTGAGACACTACCTTTATGTAACGCCCGCTAAGTTTTATTTAGAACATTCCCTTAACACAACATCATTCGTTAAAAATAATGAGTCATTCATATTAATTAAATAACTATTTCCCGCTTTTGTTATAAATTTAGGTAATTTATCATCAGAAGTTTCAAGAATCTCTTTTATCATTTCTTTTGATATATTCAACATTTCTCTCAATTCGTCACAACTTTTGCTTGTGGTTATTCCGATAACCGGTTCAGACGCCGAAATAACCGTATTAGAAGCAAAAAAAATGGATAATGATAATAAGACAATCTTTCTAATCTTTTTCATAATAATCTCCTTTCAGAAAATTAAACAAAAAACTTGGATACTGAGTCAGTTCCAAAAAGTATCGTAAATTTATATATATAACATATCATTCTTTACCAAGAAAAAAATTATTCGTCATCATCATCATTTGAAACAAAAATTTTGGATTTAATATAGACTTTCATATCCGCAGTACCGATAGTTGTAGAATATTTACTAGTTGCTAAATTAGAATCTCCTTCAATATCAAAAAATAATTTGAATTCAACAACATTATCATGATCTACAGTTAGAGGTACGTTTAATAATATAGTACTTCCATTAAATGGATGTTCAACACTTATATTTTGAATCAATTTAGCGGTCTGATCTCTCGCTTGAGATTCCATGAATATTTCAGCTTCATCACCATGCATAACTACATTGTGATTATTAACATTAAATCCCTGACTTATGATTCTCATCCTATCAGAAATAAGTTCAGTTACATCTGTCTCAACTAATAGGTCCTCATTATTAATTGGATAGATAGAATCAAGTTCTTCAGGAGTTACAAATTTATTATCCATATAATCAAGAATCGGTTTATCGAATTTCAATTCAGAATATTGATCTGAGAATGAATATTGATTATCATCTACTCTTATTTCAGTTTCACTCCCTATAAATGTTTTTAATAGATCTAATTTATTCTTTAATCCTGAAATTGGTAAATCCATATCATTTAAATATGTAGTTAAATCTATTTCGATTATCATATTCTTTTCATTAGATCTCTGTCTTAGTATTCCTCCCCTGATATCTGCATCATTACAGTTTTCTCTAAATGCCGATAAGCATCTAATCAATTGTTCATACTCTTCACTATTCAAGGTTATTGTTGACATTCAAATCTCCTTTTAGTCTGATTGATTGTTGGTAATTTTAATCTACCTTTTGCATATTCCTTCTTCAAATATTTAAAAATATTTGATTCGGTCATATTTTTAGTTCTATCACTATATAAATTTCTCAATTGTAATAACATATTCTCATCTGCTACATTCATTAATTTTCTTATTTGTTTCACTCTCAATTTTCTCATAAATCACTCCTGATCTTCTATTATTTTGATTACTGTTATATAAACAAAATTATCTTCCTTTGACTCGTATGAATGAGTATAATCACAAAATATAAAACATTTTTCAGTCAATCTTACAACGTTCATTATTCTCTCTGCTATATGTCCGCCACTATCGACTGTCATTGGTACTGAGAATAACATTAATATTGAATCTTTTCCGTCAAAATCATAATTAAACATTACAACTGATGTTTTTCTTATTTCAATTCTTGAATCTGCTGCCACTCCTTTACAATTTAATGCAAAATAATCTATTTGATCGTGTTTCCCTGTATAATATGGTCCGTTTTCAATAGTCTTTTCAAATAGATCTTTAACTTTTTTCATTACTTTCTCATTCATAAATCTTAATCTCCATAGTCTACAAAACAAATCTTTCAGGTATAATAGGTGTTATATTAAAATCTTTTCCGGATCTGTTATAATATATGTTCATCTTATTTACAATGTGTGAATGATACTTTTTTATCAACTTATATTTATCTAATGAAACATCTCGATCTGATATAATACTCACATCAAATCTAAAGATTTGTTCGTGATAACATAGACTTTGTAACAGAGATGCGTAAGACTTTCCTCCTGAGAAAGCACAAGCGTATAAATTTGCTTTTTCTCTCAAATTTAATGTATCAAAAATATGTTCTGTATATATGTCAAATATACCCTCTCCTAAGACAACCATATTACTCTTTTTATTATAACCATTTAACTTATAATAATCTAAAAAGTTTGTATCAAATATTTTTATCTTATAATGTCTGAAAGTTGAATTGGAATCTATATTTCTTAACAATAAAATTGATTTGTGTTCAGATAAAAATCCTACAAAATTTGTTTGAAAATAATCAAGTAATCTTATTTGTTTTTCATCTAATTGTATATTATTAATGGTTACAAATTCTTTTATATCAAAAACTAATCCATTCATAGTCGAAGCAACATTATTGGCAAACTTAAATCTCTTTTTTAAATACATTAATTTATTTGAATATTGACTGAGATTTAATTCGGGTATCTTAATTTTAACATTTACCTTTTTATTTACGATACTAGAACTCTTGTATTCTTTTATTTTATCTTTATGAACATAATCATTAGATCTATCTTTTCCTTCAATCTTTTCAAACAATCTATTAATTATACCACTCTTACCACAAGTTGAATGAAAACAATGAAATATAGGAGCAGTTTTTGAAATATATAAATGATAGTGGGGTTTTGATTTGTTGTATTCACACCAAGGACATCTACAAATTATATTTTTAGAATTTGTCTTAACAGGATCTCCTAAATTTTGCTTCAAATATTCAATTAAATTCTCTGAATATATCATTTAGAAATCCTTTTATATGTACTCAAACTCTTTATAACTTCAAATACCATTGCCATGAAATGCATTGATGGTACTAAACAATCTCCATGTAAATTTGCATATTTATTTATTACTATCTTTGCTGGAACTGGTATCACCTTTAAATCAAATAGTTTTACATAAATACTCCTGAATTCTAAGTCTTGTTCATTAACCATACCCATAATATCTGTTACTGATTTATTTATTTTGTGCATTTCATTATTTTTTATAGATGATACTATATTTGTAATATGTGTAACTATGATTTTTTCATTAGTTAATACAATATCTTTATTTACTTTTAATTTTCCAGATGTTGCACACATCTGAAGTGCATTCACCATTCTTCTAATATCAGGGTATAAACCAGATACTAAAAATTTTAAATCTTTTATATCATAT
>Ga0180433_10006780_pt1 | contig 14869 bp, 12 predicted proteins | sample SS_ome_8_FD_132980 | JGI IMG/M metagenome (GOLD analysis project Ga0180433, IMG submission 132980) | Hypersaline lake sediment archaeal communities from the Salton Sea, California, USA - SS_1_D_1 metaG | ecosystem: Environmental > Aquatic > Non-marine Saline and Alkaline > Hypersaline >... | reverse complement strand
TAGTAGAATTTTTAAACGATTCAATATTTGAATATAAATTTTTAGGTCTTAGTCCAGTTGTATAATGTTCGCTCTATACTTTGAACTTCTCTTTTAAGTTATCTTGAGCAGCACTGTCAGAATCAGCTATAAGTGGGCATACTGAAAATCCAGTACTTGAAACTAACACAAACAAAATAGCCCGAATCAAAAAATTTCTTCTCTTTGATTTGTAAAACAAAAACATGTTTCCCCCTAAAAAGTTAAACTTTATTCTATTAAAAACTATTGATCTCTTTCTTGCATCCCTTAATCAGTTGAGCTCACAAGCTTGGCATATACTTGAGGGATAATTGTTTGAATATTACCTTTTACAAGATAATCATTTTTACCAAGATAATTAGGAATGGCCAAATCTATGGCAATTATTACACCCTCTGGGTTATGTTTTTTATACCAACCCAAAAATCCTTTATCATCAAAGCTCAAACCACAACATACTATTGCTTCAATCTCTTTTGCCCACTCATTCTTTATATTTTGCTTAAACTCTTTACCAACAATATCATACGACTTAATCCCCGTTCTTTGGTGAAGAACATCCAAGTTTTCTGTAACAATTTTACATTGTTTATGCTTTGCTATTTTTGCCAAATCTTCATGAGCCTTTGTTGGGCTATTGTACAACATACTCTCACAAAATTCTTTGTAAACTTGGGCTGCTCCTTGAGGATCGTATATAGCATTTTTTTCCCTCAAGCCTTCTTCATTGCTCATGCCAAGAGCATCCATAAGCTGCTTCATGGTGAAAATACCTGCGGCAGCTGATAACCCTGCTCCGGTATAAAAAATAATAGGACGTTCTTTTGCAAAACAAGCCAAATCTTCAACAGACATATTTTCAACATCTTGTTTTTCTTTAAAAATACGTCGCGTTTCTACACAATAACAACCTTGCTCTTCAGAAGAAGATTCCTTTGGTGGAATTCCGTACTCATATCCATAAATAAAACCATCTTTATTCTCTTGAGAAGAATCCAGTTTTTTAAATAAAGATCGAGCCTCTTGTTTTTTTGGCAACTCTTTACATGTTATATTTATGTACACACCGGTATCTTTTTGGTAAACAAAAGTATATCTCTTTTTCTCTCCTCCCCAAGACATTCCTATTGTTCTTGAGCAATCTATGTCTTTGATTTCTTCTGGAGACTGGAGAAAAAAATTTGCTCCACAAATACAATTTATAACAAAAGAGAGATTAATTAAAACACCAAACAAAAGCTTTTTCATGGCTTGTATCCCAAAATTATTTTTTTGTTTCATATTTTTGTAAAAGATCAATAAGCTCTTTATTGCCAAACTCTTTTGCCTGTTCTAAAACTGTCTTACCATCCTTATGTTTGTCCCGACTTAGGGGGTCTTTATATTTAATGCTTAGATCAGCACCACTTTCAAGAAGAAGCTCCACCATTGGAAGATTTTGCATGCCAACCGATAAAGCAAGTGCAGTAACACTCATTTCCATGCCTGGCATTCCCATTTTTACTTGAGTATTCACATCCGCACCTTTTTCTATAAGTAGCCCTACAAGTTCCGACTTATTGTGGACAACAGCAAGCATAAGAGGTGTTTGTCCGACTTTATTCATTTGAAAATTTACATTTGCTCCATTTTCAACAAGTAGTTTTGCTATTTCTACTTTTTCTCCGAATATTACATTTGCCATCAAAGGTGAAACCATCTCGCTTGGCTCGGGATTTGCATTTTTTTGTAACAATAGCTTCACTAATTCCAAATTATCTAGCATTACTGCAGAATAAAGAGGCGATACTCCCACTTCATTTACGCAGTTAACATCTGCACCTTTTTCAATGAGATCGATAGCCTTTTGAATATTTTTCTCTTTTTCTGCTTGTTCCTTTTTTATTTGAGAATCTTTTTTTGCATCGACTGCACAACTTTGACTACTTGGACAACACGGACAAACTATCTTGCCAGAACTTTGAACGATACTTTGCAAAAGCTCCAACAACTCTTTTCCTAATTTTTGCGACTCAGTTTCCCGATCCTCCTGAACTAGCCTGCCCTGAGCTTTTCGAATAGGTTTTTCTACTTGATTAGAAACTGCTTTATCTTGAGTTTCAGCACTAATACAAGAAGCTGTTAAAACCAAAAGAACTACTGAAAGTAATGATTTCTTGAAAATTTCCATATTGTTTCCCTCGAAGTTATGAAAACGTGTTTAAAAACTTGCTCATCAATGTGAGCTTACTATTCTTGAGCAAATTGCCCACTACTCCAAAAAACTTTCCCATAATAATTATAGAGTTAGGGGCACCCTTGTCAAGAATATGTTTATAAAAATTATATATTTAATATTTGAATACTCTTTGTAGAAGCTGCAAAACTAACACACATACTTCTAGCTTTGTTGAAGATGCTCTACTTGCCCTGCAATTTCATCATATTTCTTAAGCGCTTCTTGATACTTACTGACAGGCTTCCACATGGAAAAAGCTTTCATGATAGCAGCTACTTTTTGCGAATCATGTCTTTTTGAAAGTATGGCACGCAAAACCCCCATCAACTTTTTGTACATTTTTGTTCCTGCATATCTAGAAAGGCCATTAAGATGTCCAAGAGAGTAAAAGTTTCTTTTATCTTTTCTGAACTCTTTTGTCTCAAACGGTATAAGCTCTGGTGGCGCTGCAATCATATCCATTTTTGTTGCATCAAAAAGTCCCATTTCAAACTCTACACAGGTTGCCAAGTTTTCCGCGCGAAATTCCTTTTCAGCATGTTCTAAAATACTTTTGCTTCTGCCATCTGCATAAAATACATGGCCTAATTCATGAATAAGTGTTGGCAATGTAATACCAGAAAGAGAGCTCTCATCAACAAACGTATCTTTTGGAAAATCTATTTGATTATTTTTTGCAGCAGCTCTACGCTTTTCTCCTATTGACAAAAAATGGGGCTTTTCAAAAAGCTCTTGTCTTCTGCCCTGATAAATTTTTACATCAGAAAAATCTGAAATAGCAGGAGGCTGAATATCATCATATTTTTCTGCGCACTGACGCATGTTGCTCAATACCTCTTGCGCTTTGTTTTGTACAAACTGTGGCGTTAAGTACTTGGCATCAGATTTTGCGCTCCCCAATTTTTCCAAAAATCTTTTAAGAACAGCAAAGAATTTATCTGGCTCATCTGCAAAAATGTTATGTCCAGATTTTTCAAAAACCACAATCTCAGCATTTGGGTGGTTTTTGCGCATGATTTCAACTCTATCCATATCTCCCCATAGAAAATCATACTTACCTTCTACTACTAAAGTTGGGATTTTGAAGTCATGAAACTTGCCCTTCAAGTTTATTTTAGCAATCTCTGAAATCATTATTTTTCTAAAGCCTGGTGCACAAACAAACCCATAAAGAAGCTGCTTAACAAGATCTTCTTTATTTGGTTTATGATAAGAGATCATCTTCCAATAACCACTAAGATGTTTGTTGTATTCCACTTGTATTGGATTTAGTTTTCCCTCTTTTGCTTTTTTATAAATATTTGACCATGCATCACACTCTGCTTGTGAGATAAACTTATGTGCTCGTTTACATGTTGCTGTAGTATAAAAAACTTCTGTTTTACCTCCAGGATCTGCTGTGCTTAAAACTAGCCCTCTACAATGCTCCGGAAATTTTAGCGCATAACATTGCGCCAAAAGTCCACCGTATGAATGACCAAGAACTACCCATTTATCAATTTTTAAAGCTTTTCTAAGATCTTCTAAATCTTGGACCGCTTGTTTTATTGTATATGTTTTACCAGTATTATCTTTGCTTGATTTGCCTGTCCCGCGTTGATCATAATAAATGACACGTGCAACATCTTTCATTTGTGAAAAATATGGATGGAAAAGATGGTGAGTACCACCTGGTCCTCCATTTATAAGCACAATTGGAACCCCTTGACCTTCTTCCTCGTAATAAAGCTTACCATCTTTTATATCAACATAGCCTTTTTTAAGACTGGATATTTTATCACAAAATGGTGGCAAGTATGGTATATTAAGAACCAACTCTTTTGGAATATTTACAACTCTATCAAAAATAGTTTCTCTTGTTGGCTTTTTGAAACACCTTTTGCAACCCGAAAGAACTAAACCCAAAACAAAGACACTAACTATAGATACTATCTTTTTCACTTGCATATCTTCCCTTATTCAAAAATTTCGCTTAGAGCGTCAATAATACCGAAACTATTAACAGCGTATTGCGTCATTTCTTTATCCTCTTGCAATAATAATCTTTTCGTTTCTTTTGCTCTTTCTTCTAGCTGATCGATGTTATCTTTACCAACAATTACTTTTTGCCTTATCTCACAATAAGAACTATACATCTTAATTTTCAGTCTCCTGTCAGAGTTTTTTATAAACCTTTTCATCACTTGTTTAATATGCATAATTTTCTCACAAAAACATGGATCTTCTACACGCATTCGTAAAGACGTTACTTTTGTAGAATTTTTTATAGTTGTATCAAAATATTTCCTGTATAACATATGTAACTCTCGATTAGCTTTTCCCATACTTCTCAAAGTTTTTAAATCCATAAATTCAAATATTTTATCAGTAACAATATGATGAGGAAGCCTGCAAAAATCATTCAAATATTCATAGTCAGTTGCAAGATACAAGTACCAACTAACAATAGCTCTTTTTGCTCTTTTTATCTTTGGAAAATATTCCATGCTAAATAAAGTTTTATTACCAAAAAACAAAAATAAGAATATCGCTGTTTTAAAAATTATTTTTTTACTTTTCACAACAAAATCCTCAACATGCTAGCATGCTTACGCAACCCTTTGGAATAACCTATTCCACCTAACTCTTTTTAAAAAATCAACTGGATTTTTTATAAAATCAAAAATTGGCCAAGCCGAATCTGAATCAACAGAGAAAATCCTAAACAAAATTCTGCCATGAATATGACTTGCATCAACTGGCCCAAAAACCCTTGAATCTGAACTTCCAAGCCTATTATCACCCATCACCCAATATTGATTATCATCTAGTTTCACATAAAATTCGTCACCATTGCCCCAATAATTTTTACCCTGCACAACTTTTTTATCATTATGAGTTGTTGGCGTTCCGGGATGCAAAAGTACAGGTTTATTTGTTGCAGGATTTACAAAAATGCGTTCTTTTTTGAGTTGATGAAACGGCTGCTCGTCAAATGACTTATTTGGATCATATGTTTTTGAACCAATAAACATACCAATATTTATATCCGGGTTTTGTTTAAACATTTTTTCCAACGTAGCCGGATCTTCTCTCCAAACCTGAATCAAGGGGTACTTATTTAAATAAGACTCTTTCATTTTCTTGCCATTAAGATAAATTTCTGGTTTTCCATTTTCTATAACACCTTTTACTATATCACCAGGTTCTCCAATTACACGCTTTGTCCAATTATCTGGTCCCCAAACATATTTTTGAAAAAAATACACAAATGGATTTGGCGAAAACTTGAATGTCGGTGAATTCATTGCAATAATATCGCCACGCTTTATTTTTGTAAAAAGAACAGTAAATTTATCAGCAAAATATCTTTCTCCATCAAGCATTGTTGTTTCCATAGAGCCTGATGGTGGAAGTTGGTAAAGGCCAAAGCCAAATGTACGAATCGTAAAAACTATCAACAGCAAAACTATGATTTCTTTAAGATTCGAAAAAAAATCTGTTTTTTTAGTTTCTTTATTTATCATTGTAAAAACCCTCAATTATATTTGTCCAAACATGCAAAATTAGTTATTTGAATATCCGATTTTATAAAGACCTCTTACAAAACATAAGGGAAGAGATAACACAAAACTCCTTCCCATAACAAACCTAACTAATGCATTCATTTATTTTGAATAAACTGCTATTTCTTGGAGCAAGAATCAAATGTTTTCTTGTCCACTACATACTTTGGATAATTGTCGGCAGAAATACCAGCTTTTTCAAACCATTCAATGGAATCTTGAGATATTTCGGTTTTTCCAAACCCCAAACTCTCATATATCTTTACTTTTTCGTTATCCTTGTGGGTAAAAAGATAAGCAGACGTACAACCTGAATCAAACAAATCATCAACCACTGCAATAATCAATTTTCTCTCGTATCCTTTTCCCCTGAAGTCTTCTGCAAAAGAGATAATACGTACATTTCCAACTACATCTGTTTTTTTGCGAAAGGTAATAAGACCCATAACACGTTTCTTATTACGCAACACTTTTATGCTTAATTCTCCTGTACGATTTTTTTCCCATAACTCTTTGTTCAGAATGTTTTCCCGATCTTCAAAGTTCTCATGAGGAAGCAACTGATCCCAATCATCGTGGATTATTTTCGAAACATCTTCAACATCTCTTTCATACACAAAATTTGCAATCTGCTCCTGTTGATCTTTCATGCAAAAACTTGTCATAGAAAAAAACATTGCCACAAAAATGGCCAAAACAACTCTTTTTTTCATAGAAAATCCTCCTATTTAAAGGTTTTAATAAATACAGTTTCAATTAATAGTATACTGTAAAATCACACTAAAGTCGATAAAATACTGTAAAAATAGGGTTTTTAAGGGAAAACCACCTACTGTGGGACTCTTTTTCGAGAGCCCCACCACAGACAAAAAACCTTACTTCTCTTTCTTATCTTCTATAAGCTTTAATTTCTTGCGCTCTTCACGTTCTTGATTAAACTTTCTAAGATCACTGTTAAAGTTAACATACCTCTGGCGCACCTCATTCTGTATTCTTGCCTCTGCTTCTCTTATTTGTGGAAACTTTTGCACCCTATCTTTGTGCTCTTGCCATTCTCTGATCCTATTATAAACATCTCTTCTCAATAAACGCACACCCGGTTTTTTATCTTGCTCAGTAATCCACTCGATTTCTTTTACCAAAGATCTATCTGGATTTTCTCCGAGCTCCCTAAGCAAAATATTATCAACTACTTTTTTCTTAGTTTCTTTATTCAATTTCTCTAAAATAACCGTAGTCATTCTTGATTTGAGAGCTTCATTTTCAATTGGATCATTTCCGGCTGTTATAAAACAGAAATGGCTAATATCAATGTCTGCCTTTAGATAGGGACTATAGAAAGTTGGTTCATCTGGATTTAACAAAGGCAAGAAGAAATCTAGAGATGAATTTTTTTTATTTACGATCTTTTCTAATTCATCAATAAATATTATGGCATTTCTCGTTGCACCATCTTTTGTTATAGAATCTAAAAAGCTTCCTGGCTCACCTTGTTTACCAATTATGCTTCCAACATCTTCCCCTACTCTTAATTCAATTGCTTTTGTACCCATAATTTTAGAGATATATCTGGTAATATATGTTTTTCCAACGCCAGGAGGACCTTGTAAATATAAAATGGTTTTTGGCGATTCTAGAGGAACAGCCTTTCTAGAAAATCTTTTATAGTGATTATAGAAAGCGGATATTATTTTCTTTGCTTTTTTTGTGTTATATCCCAAAATTTCATCTATTTCCTCTGTGCAATCAACAGGAGATTTTAATCGTTTACTTTTTAAAGGAAGGCGAAGTGCAATTTCTGAAAAATCAAGAGTATTTTTCATGACATGAGGGTTTTTACGCGCAATACTAAAGTTTTTCTCAATTTTCTTTTGTAACGTTTCTGATAAAAATCGTTTACGCTTTGCATAGTCTTGCTCATATTCCTCAAGGTCATCAGATAACGGTGAGATATTGATACTGTAAAATGCCCTTGAAAATCTTTGTATAGCATGAGAAATAGTCCAAGACAACCCACCAAGGCCGAAAGCTTTAGCCAAATCATTTTTAAAAATAAGAGAAGAAGCTATAAACAAAGAAATCGTCGAACCAGCTTGAACTGCCGTGGAAAATGCAGGGTCTCCTAGAGTTTTTTTCATGGCTGCCTGCTTTTTATCCCAAAAATCTTCTATTAATGCCTTATCAAGCGCTTTCGATGCCTCTTCAGATAATTTTTCTTCTTTTTTGCTTGATTTATTCAATTCATCCTGAAACTCTATACTACTATCAAAGTCTGAGTTTTCCAATTCATTATAGCCAACATCTCCATTACCCCCTAATGAAATTTCAAGCTCTTGTTCAGAATTACCGTGATAAACAAGCGACTGAGTTTCTTCGTCGCTATTGCTTCTCTCACCTGCAGAGTTACCTAATTGCAATACTATATTATTGTGCTTTCTAAGTCCTCTGATTGCTCCGTGTCTTCTATATTTTTGACAGCAGCCACACAAAAACACATGAAAAATCTGGCTTACACAGTTAAATTTATCTGTTATTTTTTGTTTAAAAGTAACGGCTTCTAACCCCTCATTCTTTAGAATATTTGGGCATTTTGCCAAAATGCTCGTCTGGTCAAATATTTCATCATATTTCATTCTTTCATAAAGTGTTTGATCTTCGGCTTGGTTGCGCATTGCCCGTATAGAAAATGAAAATAACAAAGAGAACAACATCAAAACAGAACAGACCTTTGATCTGAGTATTTTTTGGTACATAATAATACCTCCTGTTTAAAAAACATTATTTAATATAACCATTATGCTCGTCTACACTTATCAGTGTAACAAAATAAAAATTATTGTCAAGTTGCAATTTTAAATGTGTAAAATTATCGAAAAAGACTTAAGGGACTAGCTTTTCATACAAACTAGCCCCTCACTTCTTTACTGTAAAAAATATAAAACGCTCTAAAAAGTTCTTTAACAAACAACCTCGTTATTTGTGATAGCCCTCTTGTGTTTCGTCGCCAAGTAAAATGCAACTATAAACCACACAATGACAAGTCCAAACGAAATGTAAGAACTTGCTGTTAAAAATAATAAAGCGCCTGCAGGACCATGCTTGCTAATATATATCTTTCTCATTAGATTAATTAAAGAACCCAGAGATTTAGCTGATCTACCACCAAACATCTCTATCCAACCCATAGACTTATATCGTGCATTTTTGGTTACTGGTATGTACAGATTTTTCACTGTTGGCTGATTAAGTGCGTAGTTTACCGCTTTTGCAAACACCATAATCCAAAATGCTACATTCAATACTGGATATGATTTTAGCACGACGATTGCAATAGTAACTAAAATTGGTGTCATTAGTAAAGACACAAACATACCCAATCTTCGTTGAATATTATTTATACCAAAAAAAACACACAAGAACGCAACAATCCCTGTAGTATATGCATATTTTGCCAAATAAGCCGCATTGGCAGCCTCAAGAGGAAATGCAGCTTTTGCCATAACTTTGAACTGGAAATCAAATACCGTAACAATAATCTCAAACACCATTATGACAAATAAAATTCCCATTAAGTAACCGTTTTGAAATATTGTTTTTATACCTTCAAAAAACCCAGTCTTTTCACGTTTTTTGGTTTCCTGAATATCTTCTTTTGCTTTATAACTTTGTAGCTGCTCTTTTGGAGTAAACTTCATAAAGAGCCAAAGCAAGAACGCTATTAAAAGCATGATACTTGCAGAGATTCCAATAATCGGCGCGCTTGTTGTAAATCCTAAGTTTTGTGCCGTGATTAAATACGGCCCAATAACATTTCCAAGTTGACCAAACAGATAAATAACTGGAAAACCTCGTTTTGCCGAATCTGGCAATGTAATATCAGTTACAATTACCCAGAATAGCGCAATAATAATGGATCCAAAGCTTTCAACATAGAAATACCAAAGCCAACCGATCCAGTTGTAAAATGATGGCTGCATCGTTGCTAAATTATAACTTGGATGCAAAAAGAATCCCATAAAGATAAATGCTACTATAGCATATGCAATCATGAGAATATAAAACACTTTGTCTCGTTTATAGGTATCTATAAGTTTTGTGTACACCAAGATTAGGGGGAGCACAAAAACGGCAGAAAATATTTTTGCCCATGGTGTATTTGCAACACCAACAGTTGCGGCAAAAATACTATCTTTAACCGGCCTCATTGTCCAGTAAACAAAAATCATAAAAAAGAATGTTCCTGCAAGAGAAAGAAATTTTCGTAATTCTTGCTTACTTTCAAACTTACCCCAAACTACTTGGAATATCTTTTTGAAAAAGTTTATAATTGAATCGAACATATCGACCTCCTTTAACTTAAAAGATTAAAAACCACACACACTTTTTCTTTTTATTCTAGTGTGGTTTAGGTTATAAATTCTACAAAAGGTTATACGGGGCCCTACATGCCCTTTAGATACAATATTTAACGGGCACCCAGGAAAAGGAGATCTCCGCAGCCTACACAGGGCCACAACATTTAATTATACTAAGAAATATCACAAATAGCAAGAAATATTTTCTCTGAAGAAATCCCATAATTATTGGCACATAATAAGCACTATAGAAAAAAGTAATTCGAAAATTCAACTGTCGACCCCCTGCGGGGGCACAGCATATCAACAACTGAAATTTGCGATTATCTCAATCTTGCAGTAGAATGGCTACTGAACTTTTACAAACAAATCACAGTTATTTGTCATAGATATCATGAATATAAAAAAGGAAAAGAGAAATGGGATCAAAAAAAAGGAAACGTAAAGAGAAGCTTTTACAACAGCAAGTTAGCACTATCTCACAAGAAAATATTTATAAAACAGAAAAAACGCCCCTTTGGCAATACTTTATTCCGCCAGTACTTTTGTCTGTACTCACGGCTGTTTTTTATTACCCTTCTATGAAATACGCATTTCAATTTGACGATATAGCCAATATCACAAAGCATTTTAATATACGACACAATACCCTTGGAAAACTTTTTTTCAGCAGTACTCGCTGGATAAGCTACTGGTTAAACTCTATTCACTATAGCATTGGTCAATTTAACCCTTTATCTTATAGAATAGGGAACTTAATTATACACATAATAAATGGATCCCTAGTATTTTTTGTTATTCTTATAGCTTTACGACATTTAAAAAAGAAAAACTTTTTTACAAATAATGCTTTTGCGATAGCGCTTTTAACTTCTTTATTATTTTTATTACATCCGGTACAAACACAAACAGTGTCATATGTCATTCAAGGACAACTTGAAGGGCCTGCTGCTCTTTGTATTTTAAGCATGGTACTCTTTTTCTTAAAAGCTTCTTTTGCCCACGGGGCAATAAAAAAAAGAATATATACATTCTTTCTTTTTGCTTTTGCAATACTTGCATGTGGCACAAAAGAGATTGCTATTATATCACCAGTAATGATATTACTAGTCGATTGGTTTTTTGTTGCCCAAGGGGACTGGGAATCTTTGAAAAAAAGAGCATACATACATATCCCATTATTTTTACTTGTCGTAAGTATCTATATTTATTTTTTAAAACCAAAATTTTTCACCGATATTTTAGGGCTCCAAAGAGTTGCAAAAAACAATATTGGCAACGTAATCACCCAAAATCCTGTAGCAAAAATTACCCCGTGGATGTTCTTCAGGTCACAATTTAAAGTTATATTACATTATTTGTGGATTTTTATATATCCACTGGGCATAAGCGTTGAATACGATTGGGTATTATCCAAAAGTTTTTTTGCTCCTGATAGTTTATTACCATTTTTAGCTTTATTAATTATTGGATTTATACTCTTTAAAATTTTAATAAAAAATAGAGCAAGTATAATCGCATTTGGTGCATTGTGGTTCTTTTTGGCAATATCACCACGATCAAGTATTATCCCATCACCTGAATTATTGGTAGATTATAAAACCTATACTGCATCTATAGGTTGGCTTTTTCTTATCTCTAGTTTTTTAATTTTTGTTATACAAAAAGTGAAATATAGAATAATGGATTCTGGTCCATCACAAGAACCAGCACCCACTACACAAAATACAACAGAAAAAACTCACAAATCCCCACCATACTGGACAGTAGCCGTATCTTTGTTGCTTGCAGTTGGAACTGGCTTTCTCACAATGCAACGAAATAAAATATGGAAATCGGGTGTGGCATTCTGGGGAGATATGATCAAAAAAGCTCCCGGCAAGGCTCGGGCATATAATAACTATGGCGTTGAGCTCTCCCAAACACTTCATGATTTTAAAGGTTCGATACCATACTTTAAAAAAGCAATACAAATGGATAGAAAGTATCCTGATCCATGGAACAACTTATCAGTTGCCTATGCAAACCTAGGCCAAATAGATAAAGCAATAGATGCGCTCAAGCAAAGTATTAGACTATACCCTTATTACCCAGAAAATTATAATAATTTAGCATCGTTTTATTTGCAAAAAAATGAACTAGACGAAGCAGAAAAATTATTAAAAACAGCAATCAAATTACGTTCTTACTATGGAAAAGCGCACTTTAATATGGGACGAGTATTATTCGCTCGAGGGCAAAAAGAGGAGGCGTTTACATGGTTCAAAAAATGTTGCACCGAATGTGATTTTGACAACGTTCCTCATGGGTTTGCAATCTATGCAAAAGTAAGCATGATGCTTAATAAATATGAAGATGCTATTTTTGCATATAAAAAAGTACTTTCATTTACTCCAAAAGACATGAATACTGCATTTAATTTGGCAAACGCCTACTTTATGGCAAAGGATTATAATGACGCTATAAACATTTATAAACAAATAATAAAAGTAGACTCTCGTAATGCAAAAGCCCATTATAATTTAGGAGAAAGTTATATTTGCCAAAAGAACTATAAAGAGGCCCTTGCGTGCTATCAAGAAGCACAAAGATCTACCGATATGACTAAATACTTTCCATATTTTAATATTAGGCTTGCAAATTGCTTAGAAAAGTTAGGAAAACCACAAGAGGCGAAACACACATTAGAGAACTTTTTGTCCCTGAATAGTAATAACAACCAGCAAGTCGCTATGGTACAAACTCAAGCGCGATCTATACTGGATCAATTAAATAGAAAGTATTTTGCAAGTTAATCTTACTTTTTTGTTTCTTGAGAACCAAAGATAGACCCAATTCCTTTTAATATCACATAAAAAATTGAAAGCAAAATTGAAAAAGGGAGAAGCATTATAAATAATATTATTTCCAATATAGATCCAGAAGTATCAACTCTTTCTTTTAATTTTGAAATTTCAAGTTTAAGCTCTTCAACAACTTGATCCCTCTTTGATACACCCCTTTTTTCTGCAGCCTCTTTTTCTTCTATAATTTTTAGATCAGCACTTAACTTTAACCATTTTTCTTCAAGCTCAGAATATTTTTTAAAATTTTCTTCAGCAGAAGCTGCACTCATTTCACGCTCAAGTTGTTCTATCTTTTTTTTAATTTCTTCTTTTTTAGAAGCAAGATTTTTATTCTCCACAAAATTCTCCTTTTTTAAAAAAATTAGCTAAAAACAAAAACACTAGTAAGCAAACAATAGGAAAAATAATCCCCTGAGATGATATGCAAGTATAGCACAGGCAATTGGATACAGCATTGAAATGAGTATAAGCCTAATAATCAAGGACCATGTATCTTTTCTAAAAAGCAAGATCCACGCAACAAATTGTACTAATATTGTGAAGAAATGTGCAATAAAAAAAAGACCTAAAAACCCTGAAACACTTGAACTAAATCGTAGTTTAATAGCTCCCAAAAATCCTATGAAAATCCCAACAATATAAGAACCAAATAGAATAGCAGCACACAGTAGAGCAAGCCATATACGATTGCTTTTTTTATAAGCAGTAAAAAGTAAAAAAAATGGAATAAAGCTCCCTATAAGGAAAATAAAAAAGCCAAAAAATATTCCTGCGAGTGCTGCGGCTCGACCACTAGCCTCAAGTGTTGTTGTCGTCAATAAAATTATTGAAAAAAGTGTAGCTATGCGTGAAAGTAGATATTTGAAAGTCATTATTTTCTCCCTTTTTTAGAACAAATATCCTAAAATATAGCTCAATAAAAAAAATACTAACACGTAAATTATCGGGTAAAAAATGGAAACGATTGAAAGCCTTAAAACAAGTCTCCACCCATCTTTTCTAAAAAGTAAAATCCAAGCGAAAATTTGTAATAACACTGCAAGGCCATATACAAGAAGAAGGGATGTTTCAAGGGGTCTTATGACTTGAACTGGGTCTAATCGAGATAATGGGTATATGTAAACTGGAGGATAGTGTTTCCAAATAATCAAAAAAGATAATAAATAAGAAACTAGCAAAACAATAAAACACTGCAAGGTAGCAAAATATCGCTCAACTTTTTTGTAGTATGTCAATATTGAAAAAAATATACGGATCAAAATACCAAAGGCGATAACTGTAAAAATGATTACAAAATAGAAGGCAAGGTATGCCTGTGCCATAGCTTTGTGTCCTGATGTTGCTTCAACTGTCGCCGTCAATAAAATTATTGAAAAAAGTGTAACTATGCGTGAAAGCAAATATTTGAACGTCATTATTTTCTCCTTTTTTTAAAACCAATTAACTAAAAACACAAACAACGCTAGCCAAAGAAAAAGAAATATTGGATATAGTATGGAAAAGATTGAAAGGATTAACACAGTTTTCCAGCCATCTTTTCTAAAAAGAAAAACCCAAGCAAGTATTTGTAACAATATAATACTAAATATGACAATGGTTTTTAATTGAATAGGAAAAAATCTAAGTATTTTTGGTGTAAATAAATATCTAAGTATTTCTGGCACAAAAAGATACGAAAATAAAACAATGACAAAAAATTGTAAAGCAAAGAAAAGTCTCTCTCCTTTTTTACGGGTAAACAAAAAGAATAAGTAGCCAAATACAAACAGGGGGATTATTGCAATAACAAGGTAAAGATAATTAAAAAATCTGGAGCCTCCGTAAGCCTCAAGTGTTGTCGTCGTCAATAAAATTATTGAAAAAAGTGTAACTATGCGTGAAAGC
>Ga0180433_10006779_pt1 | contig 14870 bp, 20 predicted proteins | sample SS_ome_8_FD_132980 | JGI IMG/M metagenome (GOLD analysis project Ga0180433, IMG submission 132980) | Hypersaline lake sediment archaeal communities from the Salton Sea, California, USA - SS_1_D_1 metaG | ecosystem: Environmental > Aquatic > Non-marine Saline and Alkaline > Hypersaline >... | reverse complement strand
GTTGAAAGATGATAATTTTATAAATAATTTTTTCTCAAATATAGATGATTTATCAAATAATAAATTTTATACTAAATATTTTGGAGCATCTAAAAATAAAAAAAACCTCATGTTGATATCAAAAAAATATGATGGTTTAATATTTAGACATTTTGATTTAATTAATGATATTGATATAAAAAATAAATTAAGAATGAGAATTGAACGATTTTTAAATATTTTAAAAAAATTTAAAGGTTCAATTAAATTTGTTAGAATATTACATGTAGGAGATATTGATATAAGATTAAAGAAAAGCAATATTAATATAAATTCATTAGATGATTATAATGCAGACAAATTATGTTTGGATATCCAAGAATTTTTTGATATATTAAATAAGAAATTTAATAGATATTCTGATGTTTTAATTATTTTTTCAAAAAATAATCAATATAATTCTATTTTATCAAAAAAAATTACAAATAAAAATATTTATATTGTAAATAATATAGATGATATATTTATAAGATAACATGAAGCTATTTTTCTTTATAGGTTTTAATAAAATGGCAACAATAAGTTTATATAAATTATTTTTAAAAAATAATATTCCTACACGCCATCATAATGTAGATAAAGAAGTAACAATTGATAAAATGTTGAAAAATTATAATGAAAATAGAAAAATTTTATCTGGAATAAATCCTAACTACCGTAAATTTAAAAACTTAAACAGAAATGATGATAGATTAGCGTTACTAGATTTTTTGAATGATAAATATATAGATTTTTATAAAAAAATTTATGAACAATATCCAGATGCAAAATATATTGCACAATGCAGAGATAAAATTAGTTGGATAACAAGTAGATGTAATTTTATGAATGGTAATTATTATAAATATTTGAATAAAAAATACTCATCTAATATTTCCCTTAAACAATATATTAAAAAATGGTCTGAAATTTATGATTATCATTACAAAAATATTGATGTATTTTTCAAAAATAATAATAAAGAGTATCTAAAATTCGATATAACCGATAATTTGGACAAATTAAAAAAATTTACAAATCTTGATATTAAAGATGATTGTTTAGGACATGAACATAAGAATTCAAAATATAAATATTCAAAAGAGTTTGTCAAAAAAATATTGAATGATCATGAATACTCATAATATTATTCCAATTTTCTTTTATTCTTTTATTTTTCTTCAATTTATTAATAGTGTCATTATTTTTATATGCATTAACTCTGGTTAAATATTCATCAGAATTAATAAAAGACGACCCTCCACCCATTCCAAGATGTGGTACTGTATTGTTCATTATATCAAATCCAATCTCTTTGGATAGCTTTATTCTGTAATTTTTATCTCTAATAAATTTGTCATAAATGATTTTAATATAATTGTTGTCTCCTAAAAAAAAATCACTGTACTCGATCCACAAATCATCAAAATTACTATCTATCTTTATATCAGGATGTTTGCCAAATCTCTCTGTGTATTTAATTGATGATGCCAAATTATTATACGGATTTCTTATAATTATGATATTTATTTCATCCTCTTTCGGTGAGTAGAAATTTAATCTCTTACTTTCAAAACTCTTTACTATATTTTCTGCATCTAACTTTTCCGTTATCTTGCTTCTTATATCATCAATTCTTGTATCATTTTTCTTTATTAATCGATCATTTAAATTATTCACATCTTTTATATTATTATAAAAATTAACACTGTTATCTTCTAAATTTTGTATTATCCATCCCAATATACAATGTATTCCTGATCGCATTATACCAAATGAATTTATTTTCATATATCAAATGCCAATCTTTTTATTCTGGTATATTACCATCTGTTTTTTTCTCTACAGTACATTTTGGTATAAATATACATTTCACCTTTTTGTTTTTTTGTAAATTATTTATTTTATCCAGTAAAGTCCTATCAGTTTCTTTAAATTCGAATTCTTTAATCTTTCCATCTTTAATCATATTTATTTTCCCCAATCGTTCTTCGTATATTTTTAAAAAAGTATCACCCAAATATTCTAAATTTACTATCCAAGAAGAATGAACAGAATTTGCACCTCTTGGCTTAAAATTATCATAAAATATCTTTATATTTTTTTTTCCTATAAATTCTCTCGGTAAATGTATATTTTTGTACTTAGAATAACTAACAATAAACCCAACTTTTGGAAACTTATCAACAACTTCATTAACAGTTTCCAAATGATTGTTCAACCAAATATCATCGTCATCCAAATGAACATAATATTTAAATTTCTCCTTAATTGCTTGTCTTAAACCAATTAAATTTGCAAGCATTCCTCCTGTGCACCACTTATTCTTCTTAATTTTAAAATAACCTTTTCTGAAAGATACATTGTTGTTGTAACTGTATATCTTATCTTCTGGAAACATCGATACTATTTTATCAAATTCCTCTTGATCATCATAATCATCTCCTATTAAGAATACTTTAAAATTTTTATATGTTTGGTTATTCAAAAAATTGACAACTCTTAATAAATTATTAAATGATGAACCGTTCTTCCTTCTATATGTTCTTATTATAACAGCGAACTTCTTCTCACTCATATACTATCTGATAACATTTTAATATTCTCCTCAAAACTCTTCTCTCCATCAACTACATAATTACACTTGTACCTATAAGGTTTCGTATGCTTCATAAACGACATAACAACAAATCTATTATAATATTCAAGTTGTTTCTCTTTCTCATCTTTCGGATATCTCATAAGTCTCCTCATCAATCTAATTGGCATTGGTGTATCAACATAAATTGTCATATCGTACTTTTCAAAATTGGTATCACTAAATATAAATATACCTTCCACTATTACTACATCGGTGTTAATCAGTGTTATGTCTTTGTAATGTGAGGTATCATAACTTTCTCTATGATACACTGGCATTCTGTATGTCTCCGTCGGATTCGATATAATATCTGTCATAAGTTTCAAATCGATCATTGATGGATCATCCAAGTTGAGATTGTTATTTTTTAACAGTTGAAGTTCAATATCTGAAAATTTGGAAACACCTTTATAAAAATCGTCCATGTGTATAAGTGTTGTTTTTAAACCTTCTTTGATGTACATCTTTTGTAAGTTTTTGGCAAATGTTGATTTACCAGAAGCAGTTCCTCCAGTTATTCCTATTATAAACACCATTCTAATTTTGTGACACATAATTTTTTTATATCTGTGCTTGATAAAGCAATTGTTCACTTTGATCATATGAAAATATAGTTGTACATGTTAACAGTACCATGAAAATAATCAATCCCGCTGACAGACTCATAATATCGAATGCCAAAGACACATATTGAAAATCTTCCAAACCACCCTCTAAACAACATAATGAATCTCTTGGCAAAGCCATTTCAATGAATCCCCAAACTGTTGTTGCTAAGAACAAAGTACACGATGTTATCAACACAGTATACAACGAACAATTACCATAGTTGGTAAACATTCTTGGTGAAGATGCCAAAAGGGCAGCGACTATTGCTGAAAATACCGCTGATGTCAACGTAAATTCCCATATTTTACACATGCCTGTATCACTTGTTGTATTTATTGGTGTGCAATTATAGAAAGTGTTGAAAGATTTATTCAACACAACAATCGATATTACCACAAACGGCACAAATAGCATGTAATAAACCGCTGCTATTATCTTAATGTTTCGGTTAATCCTCATAATTGTAATTGAGTATTGTGGTGGATGACCAAATATAAATCAATTTTTTGGTTTTTGACCATACTTTTTTCTAAAAAGTATAAATATAAATCAATTTTTTGGCTTTAAAGATTAGTGGTGTCATAAGGTATATAATGACAACTAAGCGAGAAAATTGTTTATCGTGGGACAATTACTTTATGGGTGTTGCCAAACTGAGTGCACAACGTTCCAAAGACCCATCAACACAAGTTGGTGCTTGTATTGTTAATGAAGATAAGAGGATTATTGGAACGGGTTATAACGGATTTCCTGAAGGGATTGATGATGACGCTCTTCCTTGGGAAAGAGAAGGTAATTTTCTGGATACGAAGTACGCATATGTTTGTCACGCAGAGGCTAACGCTATATTAAATTGTGTGTTGAAACCAAGAGGATGTGGATGCACTCTTTATGTTACCATGTATCCATGTAATGAGTGTGCTAAACTTATAATTCAGTCAGGAATTCGCAAGGTTGTTTACCTTGAAAATAAACATAAGGGAACTGATAGTGTTACTGCGTCGGAAAAAATGTTCAATATGGCGGGTGTTGCTTGTAAGCAATTTGTGACCCCCTTTTAGAAAAAGGGGCTAACACCCAAAAAGTAAACTTAGTAAACTTAGTAAACTTAGTAAACTTGGTTAACGCGTAGGGTTTAAAAGGGAGATGCACTCTCCATTTAAAAATTGAATAAAAATATTTAAAGAGGAAATTACCATGTGTAATCAACATGTTTTCTTCTATCTTTAAGACTACAAACGATTCGTCAGCCGATAAGGATTCGGCTGCAGCTGCTTTTGGAGTAGCAGTCTCTGAGAATGTTTCAGAGGCAGGTCGCGGACCAGCACCAGTTGCACGTGATCCCGCTCAGCCGGGAAAGCAACCACTGTTTGTTGACGGACCAGAGGCAGATTATGCTCTTCCAGCGGAGGAGCGTATCAAGGCAATGCTTCTCAGGTACTTCAATTGCACTAGCAATGAGGGATTCTCTGAGTTCGCTGAGCTTGAGGCACTGTGTAGGACTCCTGACATGCAGGCAGCACTTGAACTGGTAACCTGGTTCAAGAGAGCAGCAAGGCTTGGTGATGGTCGTAAGACTATGACCCTCAACGCTATGGAGAGTTACCTTCGCTACCATCCGGAGCGAACGGGAATGTTCCTCATGATGCTTGGTCTACTGGGTTCTTGCAAGGACTACCGTACGTTCGGAAATTCTAGCAATGATGCTCTTGCTTCTGCAACTGCAAAATTCTATGTCTCCATGCTTGTGGAGAACTATGAGGACTATGCATCTGTTGCAGACAGTAAGGCTCTTGCTGGTCTGAAGGACATTCGCGGTCTGTTCTTCAAGTGGACGCCTATCAATGGTAAGCACAGGAGTAGCAAGTTCTATAAGAACATGGTTGCTGAGTACTACCAGTACAAACACGGTCGTGAGCTACCACAGAACGAGAAGTCACGACGCTTTGCACAGCAGATTTTCCGAATCTTCGTTACAGCGGAGAGGAAGAGAGTCCCAGAACGAGTGATGTCTCAGAAGGGTGGTCTCACAGCGATCGATGGCACACCGGAGGCTATGCAGTTCCTCAACGCCCTACCTGCTGGTACACGCCAGAAACACAGTGGACGTTGTAAGAAGAACAAGAAGAGATTCCGTGCCATTGAGCGTTGTTTGACTGTTTCTGTTGAGGAGTGGCGTCGTGCCCTTGTCCGTGGTGATCCATCCGCAAAGGTGAACACTGCAGGGGGTACGGTCAGTGCTATCTCGGTACTCGATGAGTATCTTGCAACGTACTGTCGTGCTATGCTCAACGGTGGCTACAGCTACGGCTGGGGTAGTACCCGTTCCACTGAGATGCCAAAGATGACTCCTGAACAAGAGATTGCCTTTCTTGAGGTTCTCAAGCGATCCCAAGAGGTTACCAAGGACATGTTCATGATTCCAATGGTAGACTTCTCAGGTTCTATGTTCACCGGGAATGCAATCGGTATGGCTGTGCTTCTCGCGATGATCTTCTCGATGCGTTCAAAGGGACACCCACTTGATGGTGTGTTCATCCCTTTCAGTTCGAGTGCTAAGATCGTCAACATGGGACATTGTGAGACTCCAACTGAATGGCTTGCCAAGTTCTTCCAGACAGTTCGCAAGGACTCAAGTCTGGTTGGCTACAGCACGAACTTCGAGGCGGCACTCGATGCCCTGATCAACTTCGCCAAGCGACACCGTTGCCCAGTTCCAGACGTCCTCTCTGTCACTGACATGAGGGTTGATGAATGGATGCGTAACATCAGATACGGAGGAGGCTATGGCTCAGGCTATGGCTCAGGCTCAAGGAGTAACGAGGTGTTCACTGAGCGTACACTTCGCCTGATCCAGAAGTACCACAACGACATGGGTTTCGACCAGACTCCCAACACATTCGTTGTGAACTGCTCTAGGGAAACTGGACTGAAGTGCATGACCACTAACTTCCCGAACGGTGCATACTACTCGTGTGGACCAAAGGGAACTCAGGTGAGTATCCTTGCAACCATCAAGGCGTTCTGTGACAAGAAGCTCCTCGTACCAACTCCATGGACTACGATGCTCAAGACTCTAACCAACTTCAACGAGAAGCTGGTTCAGCAGTACGACATTGACATGCTCCGTGAGGTTGTTCTGCTTGGAGAGGCTTGGTTTGACTGATAATTGAACCAAAAAAAGATGACGAATCATTTATAAAAAACTCTTTTTTAGCCTATAACTAAAAAAGAGTTGAAACCCAAAAGTTAACGCGTAAGGTCATGCTTTAGTGATATGTACTCTTCCTATAATGATGTAATTTTTGTTCTTTATTAGCTATTGGTCATTGTAAATAGTTTTGTAACTGTATTACCAGTAAAATCAAATTTATTTCCTTGTGATTCATAAGTTGATTTCAAACCTTAAATTCCCCACGCTCATACTGCGTTTTTCAAGAACTGTGATGGAAATACTGTTTATTATAATATAGAGATCTATTTGAACTCAAAATTCAATTATGATCCAACAGGTACTATCCATCTTGATATCTATCAAGAGAAAAGTTTGTACAGATTTCAAACATTGTACCCAAATGTTCATCTCATTTCAGATGAACATTTCGGAAAACATCTCGACAAATATAATATCGTTAAACCTACTCTGGTTGATGTTTACTTCAATAATTTATAAATTAGTTGATACCTTTCTTCTTTAACAACTTGGTCAATCTCTCAATCTCTTTCTGCTGTTCTTCCAGAGCCAATTTCTGCTTTGCAAAAACCTCATTTGAATACTTGATGGTTTCCTCCAATTTACTCTCCAACTTCTCCTTCTCATTTCTCTTTTTGAAGAAACGAGTTTTGTGAACAACATTACCGTTGCCATCATATGTATATCTCTGTACACTGAATGTTTTCGCATTCTTTCCAGATAAAATCACATATTGATCTTTTATAACAATTAACAAACCTCCGAATCGGAAGAGCTCCTTGTTGTTCTGTTTGTCAAATCTGATATAACGAAGATGTGAGTTCAATGGAATCGTACACAACTCTTCCTGTGTGATCTCCACATAATCCTCTAAATACTTCTCAATGTCCTCTTTGTTTTGAACAGATTGAGTGATTGTTTCTTTCGGTCTCTTATAATCGTTACTTGCTAATCTTCCCGTTGTTGAAATAACAGTGACTTTCGGCATTATTGTATAATATATCCAATCTTTTTTTTAACTCAAAATTTACTCATCCAAGCGATTTTCGTGTATAATCTATCCTACCTACGTAACTAGGAATGGTATTTGCATTTTTCAAATTGATGACTTTCTCCAATCCATCTACATTGAATGCAAGTGCTAAATGATGTAATATCTCATTACTCTCATTCTTATAACAAATCTTAACACTTCCTATATTCCTTAGTCTCTTAATAAGACTTAGTCTATCTGATTCAACAACAAAGCACTGTGGACCATATGTGAAATAGATATCCTCTACTGTTTCCACATTCAAACCATTGACGTTGACTATAATATTCTTGAATTTATCTCTGGCATATCTCAAGAGATTTGTGTCTTGGATTTCGCATGTATCTGTGTATTGAGCAATTTTATCGATTGTTTCGATATTGTCACAAACTGCATAAACTGAGATGTCCATCGTTTTGGCATAATTGAAAATCATATCCAATAATTTATGGTTAGGTGAAATCTTTGCTGATGTGAAACCATAGATTTTCGCAATCTCTAAGAGAACCTTAATAGCTTCGAAATCGTTAGTGTTTGTAATATCGGCAGTTAACATATGTTATATTGTGATTCAAGATTTTTTAAACTGAAAAAAAATGACACAAAAAAATTAGTGAATAACGTCAATACAATTACAATTGTGAAAAATTTCGCAATTAAACTGTTGGAAAACCTAAGTGATCAAGACAGAAAACTGTTCTATCACATAGCTAACGCTGTTATTGACGACGTATTGATGGGTCATCGAGATCGGGACGGAAAGATCAAGAATCCTGAACAAACTAAGAAAGCACTTGATTATTGTGGTTATTACAAAATTAGTGATAAACTATTCGAATCTCAACAATCACTTGTTGATCATCTTCTAGACAGTATTACACTATACCGTTCATTGACTCTCGATGATCTTGTGTTTAAACCTGGCGACAAGTTCGTGGATGTTATTCCAACTTCATATACGTACTCTAAGGAGTATGTATACGATTTCTCTATGGGAAATGATGGAGTTAAGGTGATTGTTGATGTAGCGTATCCGACGCATCTGCAATTCATCCCTCTGCCACCTCATTTGACACGTGCTGAGTGTGAAGTGGTCTTGCCACCTATGACTTACAAAGTTGTCGATGTATCAGAGAGCGATTTCGGTGATAACTATTTCAATATGTCTATAACACCAAAGGGAGAATGCATGACCGTTTGACCCCTAGCGTTAACCCAGTTACGGGGAGTTGCAATCCCCGTTAACCCCTAGCGTTAACCCAGTTACGGGGAGTTGCAATCCCCGTTGACCCCTAGCGTTAACCCAGTTTACTTTTATAATTTTCGGATTTAATTGATACTCAACTATTGAATAGGAGTGTTAATATATATCGTCATTCATTATAATTGTTTATGGGTTGTCCATAGGTAGGTATTTTATTGAAGTATTAATGGGTTAGTTCCTCCTCATCCTCCTTTTTGGAGATTTGAGAGCTTTACGAGTCCGCCTCACCCGCCTTTCTGTTTTCCCGTTTTCTTCGCTGGGAAGAAAACGGCACTTCCTCACCCTCCTTTCTGTGTGGTCTTCTTTGATATGAATCTCCACTTGTACGATCCATCCTTCTGAAGAACGTATCCTGCGCGTGCTCCATTTTTCAGAGTTCTGACTCCCTTTACTTGCTGTTTCATTATAATACTGTATAGAAAAAAATACTACATATAAGTTGGTATGACTTAAAAAAATATTTAATGTTAAAATATAGATGGATAATCCGTTTTGTCAAAGGTGTTTGAAGGATTTCCCTACAAAATACCGATTAAAGAGACATTTGATGGGAAAAAAGAAATGTAAATTAAGAGGTATAAATATGTCTCACAAAGCTATGTTGAATGAATTGGAGAGAGATATCAAGAAAGACAAGGCTAAACTTGTGTGTGAAAAGTGTAATAGGAAGTTTAAGTATCGTGCAAATTTTGATAAACACAGTTGTTGTTTGAACAACGAGATGGATGATATATCTAAAACCCTGTATCAACAGAAGGAGATATTGAAATCGTTATTGAAGAATGGTGGTAATGGGTGTAACACAACTAATATATTGAATCAGAATAATATTAATATAACTATTAATGATTTTGGTAAAGAGGATATATCCCATATCACTGATCAATTTGTACTGGATATAATAAGTAAAATGAACAGCTCTTCATTGATAAAGTATATCCAGGCAGTGCATTATGGTAATCCCTGTAATTTGAATATTATATTGCCTGGTCAGAATCAGAAGTTTGTTTTGATATGGAAGAATAACCAATGGGTATTGAAGGACAAAGGTGTTATAATAGATGGGATGATTGTTAAGAATTTCGATAGAATTAATGATGTTTATGAGAAGATGGAGAACAAGTTGCCAAAGAGTGTACAGAATGAGTATACAAACTATGCGGACACTTTCGATTATACCGGTAGGAAGAGTATAATAAACGATACGGAGAAGATGTTGGTCAATAAAAAACAGTTGATAGGTTAAAATTCTTGGTTTTTATTGATGATGTATAGTATGGACTATTTAATAGCGGATGCTATTCTACATATTGGGTTTTTTAGAGAATGGAGTCGGTTCTACAAATATATGAATCATAATTTGTTATATATGATTGTATTGATGTATCTCTTTTGCAAAAGTTCATGTTATAGTTGTATGTTAAACTTTAATGAAGAAACTCTTGGCTGTCTCACCACCCCCTAAACGATCTTTAAATTGGAATTTATAAGTACCATAAAAGGATAGTTTTATATTCTTACTTGATTTTGGTGGAACACTGAATATGCCGTCTGATGTGTATTTTTCGAACCACTTTCTTATTTTCTTTGAACTATGATTATCTGTAAGTTTTGAATCTAAAAATATATCGTAATCCATATCTGTTGTTGTAGATGTATTAACAACAGTTAAAATATTGTCCACATATAGGAATTTACAATTATCTTGTGAGCCACAATAATCGTTTGATACTATTGTACCACTTGGTCCTATTACAATTAAATTCTCATTTCCATATTTATTTTTTGGTGTTGAACATTTTGAAGATAGATGTTCAAACAATCTTGTCTGTTGAAAGAGAATATAAAAAACAACAAGCACAATAAAGAGTATTATAAACTTCATATATACTTTGTATGAAGAAATTAATTGCAGATTAGTTAGTTGATATAAACTTGGAAGTTTTTGGAGAATTTGCCTGACTGACCTCCTGTATCCATACTTGTTGAACCTCTTCTTCTAAATGTGTACAATCCAGATAATGGAAAGTAAATTGTTTTACTTTCACGTGCTTTTACATTTAGATGTCCATTCTCTGTGTTATCCTTATACCAATCATCTACCTCATCAAGTATATCCTTTCCTTGTGGTACTCCAAGATTTACAAAAACACTGTAACCGATTTCGTTATTTGCTAAATTTACGATTGTGACGCAACTATCGTTAATCATCGATATGCAGTTTTCCGATATATTTCCTGAATTTGGATTTGTAACATCTTTGTTACAAGGATTTGCATTCTTACATAAAAGTGGATAACCATTAGTGTCGATGGCTAATGGGACTGTATTGTGACAAGTGAAACTGGACTCTTCACTCTCTGTTGTGGATGCATTTGCACTTGATGATACTGTTTTAACAGTCGTGAACATTTCGATATTTGGATTATTGATTAATCCCTGCTTCATTGGGGACTTTGAATCTTGGACATGCATAACATATGCAATCACTATTATTACTAGAACCAATATTAGGACATATCTAATGTTTAAGAAAGCCATGTATAATTATAGTAACATTATTTTTTATGAGACGATTATCAAAAATATTTGCGAAGAAGGCTATATATCTTCCTGTTCTTGTTTGTCTATTTTAGTCACTGTAAAATTTCCATTAACTATACTATCCAACATTCTTCTAAAGTTACTCTTCTTCTCACGAATGAAGAGTAATGAACGGTCAAGATATATTGACCACAGTCTTTTACCATAATAGAGTTGTATAATACCATCTCCACTGACTCTTTTGAAGAATCCATTCTTGATTTTGAGGTTGGATCTATCTGTCAGATATCTCAATCTAGCACCTTTCACTATTTTATCTTGATTCTCTTTTGTAATAAGTTCGTAACCGTCATCGAGAAGTTTCTCTTTTATGTGATCGGCTACTACATCGTAGGGTATCTCATCCATGTTTGAATACACATTCATATATAGATTTTGAGTAGAAAAATTATTACAAAAATAAATCGTATTAAAAGATATTCAGCAATGAAGAGTATATGAACATTATTTACAGTTTCTTATTTTGGACATTTATATACAGAACTGCACGATTTCTAACACAGGGTTCTGAGAGGAGATATCTGAAAGATTGGTCGTCAAAGGATGATTCCAGAACTATATCGTTCTATGCTGTATCAACTGTACACTCAATGACAATGATATTCATACCTTTGTATCACTTCTATCATTTAGAGGATTACAATTTGGTCGTTCCATTTACAGAGGAGCAGTTGACGTTGTTAGATATGTCGTTGAGTTACTTTATGTGGGATTTCTATTATATCTATTTGCACAACAGCAAAATGTTCTTGGTACATCACTTATTGAGTATATTCTATATGTTGATGTTCAGGAGTTATCCATTGGCTAATGCATATTTAGTGTCGATATTCTTACCAGAAGTGACTACACCACTATTGAACATGTGGACGATAGGCAGGATGAAGAAGTATGAATATTTTGATAAGATTAATGGATTCTTCACATATTTCTATATAGCGGTGAGAGTTTTCTCAATAATACCGTTCAGTGTGTATGCCTTTATGGAGTTGTACAATTCAGATCACATTCCTAACTATGTAGCATTGATACTTGGTGCTGTATCTATTATTTATAGTATGGGTAATATTACATGGAGTAAAAATTTGTATAGGGGTTATAAAAAATGGTCATTGAAGAGAGGAGGTGGTGAGCCATCAGTCACTTCTTCAGAAGGATGTGGTACGCACATGACGCAACGTTCCTCGTCGACCGTGAACTAGCTCTCGTTTCACACTTCGTAAAAAATTTTCGAGAAATTCCCGTATAAACTTTTTTACGTGGTTGTTTGTATTAAGATCAATCTTGATAATCTCTATGAGCCTTTCCTCTATTACTTTATCGTAAAATGACTGACACTCTGGGGAGTCCATGGTTAATTAAGAGATTGTTAAGTGGTGATAATTAAAAAATCATTTTTTTTTAAGACGGTAAAAAAAAATGAATTTAAAAACTGATGTATTACTTTGAGTATAGACAATACTATGACATCTATTGATTCAACATCGAGACGACGATTGCAAAAGGAACTTAAGGGTCTTAAGAAAGACCCACCGTTGAACTGTTCAGCAGGTCCAGTTGGCGAAAATATTTACAAGTGGAGTGCGACAATTAACGGTCCAAATGATTCTCCTTATGAAAAGGGCGTTTTCTTTCTGGATATCGATTTTTCAGACGAATATCCCTACAAACCACCTAAGATTAGGTTCAAAACGAAGATTTATCATATGAATATTAATAACGCCGGACAGATCTGTTTGGATATTCTGAAGGAGAATTGGTCTCCTGCTTTGACAATATCGAAGGTTCTTCTTTCAGTTTGCTCATTGCTAACAGATCCAAATCCAGATGATCCACTTGTTCCAGAAATTGCAGATCTTTATGTCAAAAACCGTGCCATGCACGACAGTACAGCTAGAGATTGGACAGTGACCTACGCTTAAACGAAAGGGGAACAAAGTCCCCCCTTTTTAACCCCTTAGGGTTGAAATTTTAGATTATAAAATTAACCTTTTTTGGAAGGTAGTTGCGTTTTTACCAACAACCTCTTAAGGTTTGTTCTTGCTTTGTTTAGTTGGTTTTGCCTGTGGCTTTTTCCAACTAACAATGATGCACAATTTTCCATTAAGGTTCTTCAAGAAAGTCCTGAATTTTTTGCTATCATCTTTTGTTCCATCATTTACAAAATCGGTTAGACGTTGTAAGAGTGAACCTTTAGTACACAAATCCTTAATCCAAACTCCATTAAACCTTGAAACGTTAATGGAGTTAATATCATCTCTATTTTTAGTGAATGTCCAACTGTGAACAATTGCCGATTGGTGTCCGGCTTTTGCTTCAGACAGCATCTTATCCTTCATTGTTGACGTGATTAGATCAAACGCCATTTGCTCGGCTTTTTCGTACCTCTGTTGATTCCTCTTCTCTTTATCCATATTCGATTTCGAACTCAAGTTACTCACTTCATCAAAGAAACTCATTTATAATATTTGTTATACTGTAAATGATGCTTGAAAAAAAAAAATCATATTTTTTTAAGAAAAATACTTATTAACTAACGTTTGACCTTTCTTCTTCTTCTTAGTCTTCTTCATAAACACATTCTTAGTAGCCTCATCTATCACTATATTTTCTGTAATGTTAACCTTATTGTCAACATTCTCTTCAGATTCATTAACAATCACGTTGACCGCAATGGTCATATCTGTATGAGGTGTAACAACAAGTTTGTTGTCAACTGTCTCTATCTTCTTAGGATACTGTGTTGCAAACTTCTTATGAACTCCACAATAGTATCCATGACACTCCTTACCCTTATTTTTACACAACTTGTTCTTAGTCTTAAGTTTAGCTTCACAGTAAACGATAACAGGGTCGGGTGGTTTGATTCTTGGAACAAAGTTCTTCTTATTACCATGAATTCCACATACATATTCGTCGCCTTCGAAAAGTTTTAAATAACCTCCTGTATGTCGACACATTGGACACTCACGTGCCTTCAAATATTGTGAAGAATAATAAGATTTCTTCATGTTGTTGAGTATATTCTGAAACCAATCAAATATGCATTCGTTACAGAATTCATGTCCGCATTTTAGAACTTGAACTTTCTCGATAGAATCTAAATCATCCCCACATATATTACATATTCTTTCACATGACATAGTTGGTGTCTTTATGTATAGATTTCATATTAATTTTTTAAATTCATATTTTTTTTTCATGTTATTATATAATGCCTAAGAAACACAAAAAACAAAAAGGAGCTGGAGTTGGGGTTGATGGATCGCTGGGAACGCTAGTAGATAATCTATTCGCTGTTGCAGATCAAACAATAACCACTGTTAAAAATACCGGACAACTCATAGAATCAGTCATGAACGTAAGTACAGATTTAAACCAACCTTACTCTGCAAGTGAGTACAACGCTCCGGGTTCTAACTTGACGTAGTCATGTTTCAACGCTCCGGGTTCTAACTTGACGTAGTCATGTTTCAACGCTCCGGGTTCTAACTTGACGTAGTCATGT
>Ga0180433_10006778_pt1 | contig 14870 bp, 12 predicted proteins | sample SS_ome_8_FD_132980 | JGI IMG/M metagenome (GOLD analysis project Ga0180433, IMG submission 132980) | Hypersaline lake sediment archaeal communities from the Salton Sea, California, USA - SS_1_D_1 metaG | ecosystem: Environmental > Aquatic > Non-marine Saline and Alkaline > Hypersaline >... | reverse complement strand
CGGCTCGTAGCGAGTTCTCCGCCAGGTAGCCGTGCCCGATCGATCGCCGGCTCGGGCTTCCGATCCGGCGGACTTCGCCGACGGAGAAGGGCGGGAAGTTGTAGTGAAGCATGAAGCGCTTCCGACCCTCCGACATCATCTGGTCGATGATCTGCTCGTCCCCGCGCGTGGCTCCGAGCGTCACGATCCCGAGGCTCTGCGTCTCGCCGCGAGTGAAGATCGACGATCCGTGCGTCCTCGGGAGGACCGAGATCCGGCAAGAAAGCCCTCGGACCTCTTCGGGGCGGCGACCGTCAAGACGGATCCCGTTGTCAAGGATCTGACGGCGCATGTACGTCTCGAGAAGCTTCTCTACGGCGGCGTCGATCGCCTTCGTGCGATCGGATGCCTCATCCTCCGGCGTTCCCTCGGGAACGAGCCGTTCGGTGGCGTGCCGCTTCAGCTCCTTCACTAAGTCGTCGCGGGCGCGCTTGGAGTCGAGCGTGTGCATCGCCGAGAACTCGTTGCTGACGAGCCCCCGAACTTGCTCGAGCGTCTGGTGGTCCTCGATCGGCGCCTCGACGGGCGTCTTCTTGCACGGACCGACGCGCTCGGCGAACCGCTCCTGCAAACCGATCAGCTCTCGGATGGCGGCGTGGGCCAGGTCAATCGCTTCGACGACCTCGTCCTCGGTCAGCTCGCCCAACATCCCCTCGACCATCGTGACGGTCTCTTCGGTCCCGGCGACGGTGATGTGAACCCCGCCGGTTCCGATCGTCTCTTCGTCCGGGTTGATGACGAAGCTCCCGTCCTTCCGACCGACAGTGATGCCGGCGATCGGTCCCTGGAACGGGGCGTTCGAGATCATCAGCGCCGCCGACGCACACGTGATGGACAAGGCGTTCGGCGGGCAGTCCGGCTCCGCCGACAGGATCGTCGCGACGATCTGGACTTCGTCGTTGTAGCCCTTCGGGAAGAGAGGACGGATCGGGCGATCGATCATCCGACCGCTGAGGATGGCGACGTCGCTCGGCCTCCCTTCGCGCTTGAAGAATCCGCCCGGGATCTTCCCCGCGGCGTAGAATCGTTCCTCGTAGTCGACACGCAGCGGGAAGTAATCGATGTCATCTCGCGCATCGGCCGTCACCACGGTGGCGAGCACGTGCGTGTCGCCGTACGTTGCCACGACGGCGCCGTCGGCCTGTCGGGCGATCTGCCCGGTCTCCAGCGCGAGTTCCTTCCCGTTGAACTGAATGCTCTCACGAATGTACATGGATCTCCTAGACTCCTCTGATCTCCAATCTCGCGATCAGCTCACGATACGCAGTGAGATCTTGGCGTTTGACGTACTTCAGCAGGCGTCGGCGCTGGCCGACCATCTTCCGCAGCCCCCGCTGCGAGCTGAAGTCTTTCTTGTGGGTTCCCAGGTGTTCGGTCAGCTCGCGGATTCGCTCCGTGAGCAGTGCGATCTGCACGGTCGCAGATCCGGTGTCGTTCTCGCTCTTGGCAAACTCCCGAATGATCGCTGTCTTCTTCTCTGCATCCATCTGTTCTTCTCTCCTTCCCTCGTCCGAGAGGGGGAAGCGTCCGCCCTCCAAGGCGGGGTGGTGGTTAGCTTCTGAGCCTGCGCAGCAGGCTCGCGACTTCCGATTGTACTCGCTCCTCGTCGATGGTGAGGAGTTCCCCATTCTTCATCAGAACCTGTCCGTCAACGACGACGTCGGTGACGTCACTTGCCTCGGATGCGTACGCAATCGTCGCCATCGGGTCGTGAGGCGGCCACGAGTGGCTTCGGTCCGTCGCGACCAGGACGAGGTCCGCCGGAGCGCCCTCTGTGACGCCCCAAGTTCGATCGCCCATGCCGAGGGCGATTCGGCCCTCGCTCGTCGCCATCTCGACCGCCTCGCGTCCGCTCAACGCTGTCGGATCCTCACTCGGCGCGCGCTGCATCATCCACGCTGCTCGCAGCTCCTCGACCATGTCGAGGCGGTTGTTCGAGGCGGCGCCATCGGTTCCGATGCCGACCGTGACTCCCGCACGACGCATCGCAACGACCGGGGCAACTCCGCTTCCGAGCTTGGCGTTCGATTTCGGGCAGTGGGCGACGCGAACCCCGTTCCGCGCGAGCGTTGCGATGTCCTGATCGTCGACGTGCACGCAGTGTGCCGCGAGGGTGGGAACCTCGAGAGCCCCGAGTTCCTCCAAGGTGGCGACCGGGCTGCGTCCCGTCTTCGCTCTCCAGCTCTCCACTTCCTCGCGCGTCTCTGCCAAGTGCGTATGGATCATCACGCCGTGGGATCGGGCCATGGCGACCGCTTCTCGCCAGACGTCGGAGCCCACCGTGTAGACCGAGTGTGGGCTGACGGCGACTCGGATCCTGCCGTTGGCTGCGTTGTGCCACCGCTCGATCAGACGCTTCGTCGTCGCCAGTTCCGAGGTCCCGCGTTCCGAGAGGCTCTCGGCGACCATCCCGTAGCAGAGGAGTGCGCGGAGTCCGCTCTCCTCGACCGCCCGAGCAACCTCGTCGGTGTAGAAGTACATGTCGGCGACGCACGTCGTTCCGCCGCGGATCGCCTCGGCGAGTGCGAGGAGCGTGCACCAGTAGACGCCCTCCGGCTCGAGGTTTCGCTCGATCGGCCAGACGTGCTCCTCGAGCCAAACCTTCAGCGGGACGTCGTCGGCGAGACCCCGCATAAGGACCATCGCCAGATGCGTGTGGGTGTTGACGAAGCCGGGGAAGGCCAGCTTTCCGTTGCCCTCGATGATGTCGTCCTCAGGCCGCGGCGTGATCGTGTTCTCCGTAACGTCAACGAAGGATCCCGCTACGAACCGTGCGGACAGTGTCCGGCCGTCGTCGATGGGCCGGACGCTCCTCACAACCGTTCCCATTCAATACTTTCACACGATTCGGTCGCTGCGGATTGTAGCTTGCTCCCTAGGTGTACGCAATCGAGGACTTCGACGATCCGTCGGTGTGCGATCCGCTGGCCGCGTCGCATCATCGAAGGTATGATACCTACAGATACCTATGATGCGTCTGACGGGTTCGGAGGCGGAGGACCGGGCGGTCGAGCTGCTCAAGGATCGGGGGTATCGGATCGTGGCGCGGAACTGGCGGTGTCGTTTCGGCGAGATCGACATCGTGGCGCGCGACGGCCCGACGCTCGTCTTCGTCGAGGTGAAGGCACGTTCAGGGGACGGGTTCGGCGGAGCCGACGGAGCCGTCGACAAGAAGAAGCAAGGGCGTCTGGCGACGGCGGCGGGGCAGTTCCTCCAGGAGACCGGGTGCGAGCTTCCGGCGCGCTTCGACGTCGTCGCGTTCTCCGGGGATCGGCCGACGCTGCTCTGCGACGCCTTCTCCGTCGGGTAGGCTCGGATGTTCGCTCGATTGGCCAGCGGCGCGGTGGTCGGAATCGACGCTGCGTTGATCGAGGTTCAAGCCGACCTCTCGAGCGGTCTTCCCACCTTTCAGATCGTCGGACTTCCGGAGAAGGAGGTCTCCGAGAGTCGAGAGCGGATCCGAAGCGCCATCAAGAACTCCGGGTTCTCGTTTCCCGCCGGGCGGGTCACCGCCAACCTGGCTCCGGCGGACCTTCGAAAGAGGGGCGTCGGCTACGACCTCCCCATCGCTCTGGCGATCCTGATCGCCTCCGATCAGCTCCGGAAGGCTACCGAGGAGTGTCTGATCGTGGGGGAGCTTGCCTTGAATGGCGAGATTCGAGGTGTTGCGGGGGTTCTCCCTTTGGTGCACGAGGCGGCTTCGCAGGGGCTGAACCGCGCCGTCGTTCCGAAGGACAACGCAACGGAGGCCTCGCTCGTCGAAGGGATCCTTGCCTACCCGGTCTCGACGCTCGCCGAAGCGGCGGCGTTCCTTTCGGGCGAACGGGCCATTCCGCCGCACCGTTGTGACGTCGATGCCCTCCTGGCTGGGAAGCCGAGCGAGGTCCGGCACGATCTGGCCGAGGTGCGCGGGCAACCCCAGGCGAAGCGAGCGATCGAGGTCGCGGCTGCGGGAGGACACAACCTCCTGCTCTCCGGTCCGCCCGGTGCGGGGAAGAGCCTGCTTGCGAGGTGCCTGCCGGAGCTGCTCCCGCCCCTCTCCCTAGAGGAGGCGCTCGACGTGACGCGGGTCTTCAGCGTGGCGGGGCTTCTCGGTCGTGAGGAGCCGCTGGTCGTCCGTCGGCCCTTCCGTGCACCGCACCACACCATCTCCTACGCCGGCATGGTCGGTGGTGGACACGGCTTGCCCGGACCGGGGGAGATTAGTCTGGCGCACCACGGGGTGCTTTTCCTCGACGAGCTTCCGGAATTCGATCGTCGGGTCCTCGAGACGTTGAGGCAGCCTCTCGAGGATCGGTCGATCCTCCTCTCTCGAGCAGGGGTCTCGGTGCGCTATCCCGCGGCGTTCACGCTGGTGGCGGCGATGAATCCCTGTCCGTGCGGCTTCCTGGGCGACACGCTGCAGTCGTGCGAGTGCACGATTCGCGACCTGTACCGATACCGACGGCGCCTCTCCGGGCCCTTTCTCGATCGGATCGACCTGTTCGTCGAGGTTCCGCGCCTCCCCACAGACGAGCTGTTCGCCGGACGGTCTATCGAGGGGACCGCGCAAGTCCGTGAGCGGGTGGCGAGAGCGCGACGTGCGCAGTGGGATCGGATGCGAGACGACCCGCGGGGCTTCTCGAACGCCGACCTGGATGCCGAGGGGATCCGAACGCACTGCTTGATGAATGGAGAGGCCGTCACGCTGTTGAAGCGAGCGGTTGCGCGTTTCGGCTTGAGCGCTCGCGGGCATGCCCGCGTTCTCCGAGTGGCACGGACGATCGCGGATCTGGAAGGGATGGAGAAGATTGAGGCGCCCCACGTGGCGGAGGCGCTCGCCTTCCGAGCCCAGCTTCAGGGGAGCCTCGAGTAGGGTCTATTCGGCAGAACCGTTCATGAAATCGCCACATGCGCCGTGTACAGTCAGGCGTTCGCGAGAATGGCTGACGCCGCGCGGGAGACACCGGGCGGCGGGCTCGCTTGAGGAGGACTGCATGTGGAACCGGTTCGCTAGAGTGACGATCGTCGCAGTCTGCGTGGTCGCCGCGGTGTGGGGGATGGCACTAGGCTTCCCGATCGTCGTCTCGGAGATCGATCTCGACGGTCTGTTGGAGATTCGGGAGCGGGACGTACGAGATGTGCTCACCTTCGAGGTCGGCGACGAGGTTCGCGAGTCCGATCTGAGGGGCGCGGCCCAGGCGATCTACGACCTTGGCTGGTTCCGGGACGTCCTGCCGGAAGTGGTCGAGGACGACGTCGTCGTCTTCCACGTCACCGAGTACCCGGTCGTCCGTGAAATCACGATCACCGGGAACGTGAACCGCCGGTCCTACCACCTGTTCGGGATCGAGCTGTTCGAGCTGCCGATCGTCTCCACGACGCGGATCGAGCAGATCCTTCGCCGTGAGGACATCAAGAAGGGCGAGGTCCTCAACCGTGTCGGCCTCGAAGCGGCGCTCAAGGAGGTCATCGCCGAGTACAACGACCGCGGCTACGTACTGATTGCGGTGGGAGACGTCTCGGCGACCGAGCACCTCGAGATCGGACTGATCGAGGGACGCGTCGGCGGCAACGTGATCGACGGCCTCGAGACGGTCCCCATCACTGTAGCCGAAGCGATGATCGACCTTCCTCTCGACGAGCCGCTCGTGCAGATGGACCTCCAACGCGTCATGCTCGCGTTGCGCGGCTCCGTCTACTTCTCCGACGTTCAGGTCGTGCCCGATCCGGGGACGTCGTCGGACGAGGTCATCCTTCACTGGACGCTGACCGAGCGGGACCTGATCGATGGCACCGTCTCGATCGATGCGATCGCCCTCGACGGCGTGCACCACTTCACGGCGGCGGAGGCCGCGGAAGCGCTGGGAGAGATCCCCGCGGAGCCGATCGACAACTACGGACTCCTTCGGATCCTCAAGTCGCTCTTCGATCTCTACCAGGACGCCGGTCTGATCATGGCGCGCCTTTCCGTTCCGGAGGCGACCGACGGAGAGCTTCGGGTCGTCGTCGAGGAGGGTGAGGTTTCCGAGATCCTCCTCTCCGGCAACACGAGAACTCACGCGCATGTCATCACCCAGAACCTGAAGATCGAGGCCGGGGACGTCTTGACGCGAAGGGCGCTGCGTGTCGGCTACCAGCGGTTGACCTCGTTCGGGTACTTCGGCTCGGTCGATGTGCTGCCGGAGTGGTCGGATGACGGGGTTCGACTTGCCGTGATCGTCACCGAGCGTGACGACTTGGGTGGAATGAACGGCACGCTCGCCGTTGAGCCGGCTTCGGGCGGAATCGTCGGGGAGTTGACGGTCGATCAGAAGAACCTGTTCGGGCTCGGACAGGACCTCTCGATCACCTACAGCCGCGGCTTTGCCAGCGAGGTGGAGCCGATGACCAGCACCTGGACGCTCGGATACGCCACGGTGGCCTCCTACTCCGGCTTCGATCGCATCGGGCTCGACCTGTATCGCTCGATCCGCGAGATCAGCGTGGAGGAGGGCGAGTTCGACGAGTACGTGACGATCGGTGGGAAGGTCGGATTCGACTACCCCATCGGTGACTTCCTCGACCTGTCGCTCTCGTTCAAGCACGAGGAGGAGCGCCTGGTCGGGACCGACGATTGGACGCCGATCGACGCGGTGACGGTGGCGATGGTCTTCGACGACGTCGATGATCCGTTCTTCCCGATGTCGGGAACGCGGCGGAGCTTCAATATCGAGAAGGCGGGCGGTTTCGCCGCCGGGCTCGAGTACACCAAGGTCGGCCTACTGTGGATCCAGTTCACGCCGGTGGAGAGCGTGCTGTTCGGCGATCTCGACCAGACCTTCGCCGTTCGCTTTCGCGCCGGCTGGGCGGACTCGGGCCTGTCGGCAACCCAAGCCTTCTACCTCGGGGGCTCGACGACCGTTCGTGGAACGGTCGCCAGGCAGGTGCCTCGGATGTTCATCTCCAACTTCGAGTATCGGGTGGAGTTGACGGAGGGCCTGGCCTTCACGACGTTCTTCGACGTCGGCGTGGACCTGGACAAGGTTCGGCTCGACGAGGCGATCGCCTCGACCGGTTTCGAGTTCGGGGTCAATGCAGCCGGGATCTTCGTCCGGCTTCAGTTCATCTGGGTGATCGAGGAAGGGATGCACTGGTTCCCGCGGTTCGATCTCGGATTCGGCCAGATGTTCTAGTTCGGGTGACGATGCGGGAATCGTTCCCTATAATCCCTGGAAGTCTCAAAGGAAGATGACGAAGGAGGAATAGCATGTCGAGGAGTGTGCTGTACGTAGCCGGGCTCGCGTTGCTCCTCGCCGTCGGAGCACTCATCTTGCAGTTCGCGCTCCCTTCGGACGGCGGAGACGGGACCAGCGTCGCATCGATTGAGCGACGCGTCGAGAATCTGGAAGCCTCGCAGGGCTCTGGCGGCGACTTCCGAGTCGCCTACCTGGATGCCGAAGAAGCCTTCAAGGTCTTCCTCGAAGCGACCGCCGATCTCAGGGAGCGAGCCAACGACAAGATTCGCGAGGTCTCGGATCTGCGGAACGAGTACGCAGCGAGCACGATCTCGAACGAGCAGTACCAGCAACGGATGAACGAACTCCAGGCGGAGCTGCTCGATGCCCAGTTGACGATTGACCTGAGCGCGCTTGATCAGATGATCGCGTCGGACGACTTCGGCGACATCAAGCCGCGGCTCGTCGAGTGGAAGGAGACGGCCCAGCTGTTGGCGAACGAGGTCAACAACCTCGTCTCGATGGCGAAGATGGGCGTCGTCGATCCGCTCGAGTACCAGAGTCGCTATCAGACGGCGCAGAGCGCCTTCGAGCAGTTCGACCAAGGCCTCACGCAGGCTGCGACGCTGAAGATCGTTCAGGTGGCTCAGCAGATCGCGGTCGAGCAGGGCTACGACATGGTCCTTCGCGTGAAGAACGTCCTCGTCTACCGGAACCCGGCCTCGCTGGTCGACATCACGGACGAAGTGAAGTCCGTGATCTCCGGGTACTTGTAGAGAGAACCGCCGTGACGGTCCTCGACGTCGAACGGATCCGGGAGTGCTTGCCGCACCGGTATCCGTTCCTGATGGTCGACCGAATCCTCGAGCGAGCCGAGGACCGGGTCGTTGCGGTGAAGAATGTGACGGCCAATGAGCCGCACTTCCAGGGGCACTTCCCGGTGCCCCTGGGGGCGGTCATGCCCGGCGTGCTGATCGTCGAGGCAATGGCCCAGACGGCCGCTTTCCTTGCGCTTCCAGTGACCGAAGAGGGCGAAGAAGCTCAGGCGGCTTTGGGCTACCTCGTCGGCATCGAGAAGGCACGCTTCCGAAGGAAGGTCGTTCCCGGCGACCAGCTTCGCCTCGAAGCCAAGAGCGTCCGCCTTCGGCGCGGCCTTCTGCAGGCCGACGTCGAGGCGACCGTCGATGGGGCGCCGGCCGCTTCGGCAACCCTTTCCATCCTCCTCGCCTCTGAGTAGCCTCCCGTGATCGAGTGCGTTCCGAACCTCAGTGAGGGGCGCAACGCCGAGACGATCGATCGGGCTTCCGCCGCCATCACAAGCCACGGGGCCCGCCTGCTGGACGTCCACGTTGATCCGGATCATCACCGCTCCGTGCTGACCGTCGTCGGGTCCCAAGAAGCGGTCGCCGGCGGCATTCTGGGGCTGGTCGAGACGGTCCTTCCGCTCATCGATCTCAAGCAGCATGAGGGCGTGCACCCACGGATGGGGGCGGTCGACGTGGTCCCCTTCGTTCCCCTCGAGGGGGAGACGATGGACGACGCCGTTGCGGTCGCTCGCCGCGTCGGCCGTGAGATCGGCGAGGGGCTGCGGATCCCCGTCTACCTGTACGAGGCGGCGGCGAGCCGACCCGAGCGGGTGAACCTGGCGGCGGTCCGTCGGGGAGGGCTCCGCGGCGTCGGCGAACGTATCGGCACACCGGACGGGGCGCCGGACTTCGGCCCCTCCGAGGTTCATCCAACGGCCGGGGCGGTCGCCGTCGGCGCTCGCCGCTTCCTCGTCGCCTACAACATCAACCTGACCACGTCGGACGTCGGAGCCGCCAAGGCGATCGCCGCATCGATCCGGGCCGCGGGCGGGGGACTCCCCGGGGTGAAGGCGCTCGGACTCCGGCTGGCGGGCCGGCGGCTCGCTCAGGTTTCGATGAACTTGACCGACGTCGAGGCGACGACGATGGCGACCGTCTTCCGTCGCGTGGCCGCAGCGGCGCACCGCCTCGGCGTGGCGGTCCTGGAGAGCGAGATCGTCGGGCTGGTTCCACGAGCTGCATTCGGGGATGCGACGGCGGAGGAGCTGAAACTGTCGAAGCCGCTTGCCGCGCTCACCCTCGAGGATCGGATCGAGGCGGCCGGATGAGCGTCGAGATCGACGGACGGCCGATCCGGCGGTTGCTGGTTCTCGGGCTCGGCGTCACCGGCGCAGCCGTGGTCGCTTTCGGGCAGCAAGCGGGTCTCGCAGTTGTCGTCAGTGAGGCTGGAGCGCTCTCCGAGGATCAACGCAAGCGGCTCGACGCTTCGGGGATTGCCTACGAGGAAGGTGGCCATACTGAACGTTTCCTCGATGCGGTCGACGCGGTCGTCTTGAGTCCCGGCGTGCCGCCGGACGCGCCGATCCCTCAAGCGGCGCGAGCGCGGGGTGCCCTCGTGCTCTCAGAGCTCGACTTCGCCGCGGCGGAGTCCGGGGCGACGCCGATCGTTGCCGTCACCGGAACCAACGGGAAGGGAACGACGGTCACGCTGATCGACGAGATCCTCCGCTTCGCCGGGATGAAGACGGTCCTGGGCGGGAACATCGGCACGCCGTTCGTCTCGCTCCTCGACCGCGCGGCCGCCTCCGACGCGATCGTCTTGGAAGTCAGCAGTTACCAACTCGAGCCGTGCGATCGATTCCGTCCGAAGGTCGGCGTGCTCCTGAATCTGACGCCGGACCATCTGGCGCGGCACGGCACGATGGCCGCCTACGCGGCGGCGAAGGGGAGACTCTTCCAGCAGCAGGAGTCCGACGATGTCGCCGTCCTCCCGATCGCGCTCGGGGAGACGTTCCTGCAGGGGCGCGCCGTGCGCCGGTTCTACGACACGCCGTTCCCGCCGATGCCGGCTGGTTCCGACGATCTCAGTCCGCACAACCGCCTCAACCTCGCCGCGGCGCTGACCGCGGTCGATGCCCTGGCGCCGGGCCTCGACCTGGGAGGGCTGTCGATCGACCGGCTCGAGGGCGCCTTCCGGCTGCCCCACCGCCTGGAGGACCTCGGCGTCTTCGACGGCGTGCGGGCGATCAACGACTCGAAGTCGACCAACGGCGATTCCTCGATCGCCGCACTGCGCAGCATCGACGGTCCGGTCGTTCTCCTGTTGGGAGGGCGTCATAAGGGCGGTGGATACGAGGCGCTCGCCCGCGAGATCCGCGCTCGGGACGTTCGCGTGGTTGTCGTCTTCGGGGAAGCGGCCCCACGCCTGGCGGAGACGCTCGAGGCGGAGGGCGTGCGCCCCCGGAGGGCGGAGGACCTGGAGGTTGCCGTCGCCTTCGGCTTCGAGGTGGCGAGGCCTGGCGATACGCTCCTCTTCTCTCCGGGCTGCTCCAGTTTCGACGCCTTCCCCGACTACGCCACCCGCGGCGAAGCCTTCACCGAACTCGCTCGGTCTCGGAAGAGCGATCGAGGCTCCTAGCTCCAAGGACCGACTCCCGGACCGGAGGAGACAGCTGTCCCTTCTTCGTACCCCAAGCCGTCGCCCCGGCGCGCACCCCGTTCCTTTCGCGAGAAGGACAGATGCCGTATTGGAGTAGACGGCGGGGAAAATCGATCAAACCGCGGCGGAGCGTGAGCGTGAACGGACGGGTCGATCGGCGGGGCTTACTGGTCACAGCACTCCTGGTGCTCCTCGGCCTGCTCATCCTCTACAGCGCCAGCGCCCCATTCTCCCTTAAGCACTACGGAAGCGACACCTACATGCTCTTCAAGCAGCTCGTCGCGGCGGCAGGAGGCACGGTCCTCCTCGCGTTCTTCGCGCGGTTCGACTACCGCCGCATGGCGAAGGTCAACGACGTCTTTCTCGTCGGTGCGATCGGACTGACGCTGCTTACGATCCTTCCGCTCGGTCTCGGAGAGGGGCGGTGGCTGTCGATCGGGCCGTTCGCCCTCCAGCCCACGGAGCTGGTCAAGTTCTCGCTGCTGATCTACCTGGCGTCCGCGATCTCGCGCAAGGGCGAGGCGATCCGCTCCTTCCGGCAGGGCGTTCTTCCGTTTCTTGCGGTGCTCGGTCTGGTGGCGATGATCGTCCTCAACCAGCCGGACCTCGGGATGCTCCTCATCTACGGAAGCCTGACGGTCGTCATGCTCTTCCTCGGTGGGGCGAATCCGAAGCACCTTGCCGCCGTCGGGTGCTGCAGCCTCCCGCTCGTTGCGCTGGCCATCCGGTTCGCGCCGTACCGGTTCGCGCGGATCCTGTCTTTCCTCAACCCGCAGGCGTACAGCACGTCGTCCGGCTACCAGACGCTGCAGTCGCTAATGGCGGTCGGGTCCGGGGGCGTCTTTGGCCGCGGTCTCGGCGCCTCGCGCGCCAAGCTCTTCTACCTGCCGCAAGCGCACAACGACTTCATCCTCTCCATCGTCGGAGAGGAGGTGGGGATGGTCGGACTTCTCGTAGTCCTCGGACTCGTCGGGCTCCTGGTCTGGAGAGCGTTTGCGATCTCCGAGGCCGTCCCCGATCGCCTCGGCCGGCTTCTGGCTCTTGGCATCGGCTTCGTGATCGGCTTCCAGGCGCTGCTCAACACAGGCGTCGTCCTCGGTCTCCTCCCGGTGACCGGACTGACGTTCCCCTTCCTGAGCAACGGCGGCTCCTCGCTCCTGGTCACGATGGCGATGATCGGCGTCCTGCTGAATGTATCGCGGTACGCATCCGGCGAAGGGGGTTCGCGATGAGGATCCTCTTCGCCGGCGGCGGGACCGGCGGCCATGTCTACCCGGCGATCGCGATGATCGACGAACTCCGACGGCGCGATTCCGACTGTGAAGTCGCCTATGTCGGGACCCGTCGTGGGCTGGAAGCCCGGCTCCTCGCGGAGCGAAGTGACGTGTGCTTCCTCCCGATCCACGCACGCGGCTTCGACCGGCGAGGCCTCCGCGGCCGACTGAAGACGTTGGCCTGGCTCGCATTGAGCCTTGTCGAAGCGTTTGCCACGCTCGTTCGTTTCCGTCCCCAGGTGGTCGTCGGCGTCGGGGGCTACAGCTCCTTCGCGCCGGTCTTCGTGGCGGCGATCCTCGGGCGGACCTTTCCGATCCGAACCCTGATTCATGAGCAAAACGTCATCGGCGGACTGGCGAACCGGATCCTCTCTCGTTTCGTCGACTCGGTGATGGTCTCCTTCGAGGAGTCCGAAGCGTCGTTCCCGAGGGCTCGACGTTTGATCGTCACGGGGAACCCGATTCGCGAGGAACTCCTCCACGTGAAGCGCTCCGATGCGGCGTATCGTCTGTTCGGTCTCGATCCGAAGCGGCGGACGATCCTCGTCTTCGGCGGGTCGCGCGGTTCCTCCGAGATCGCCGAGCAGATCCGCTACGGGATCGAGGGGATCGCAGCCGACGTCGACCTGCAGATCTTGATGATCACCGGGGAGGCTGAGCGGACGGACAGTCTGCGGCGAGCCGTGCGCGATGCCGGGGCGTCGAACGTCCGCGTGGAAACGTACGTCGACCGAATGGCCGAGGCGTTTGCCGTCGCGGATCTCGTCGTCTGTCGCGCCGGCGCGACGTCCCTCGCCGAGATCACCGCCTGCGGCAAGGCCTCGCTGCTGATCCCGTGGCGCGGTGCGGCGGACGATCACCAGTGGGAGAACGCCCGAACGATAAGGGACACAGGTGCTTGTGCAGTGGCGGATGAGGATGTTATCGTTCGGCACGGGTTGGCTAGACTTATGCAGGAACTGGCGGACGATGAGGCGACGTTGATCCGCCTCGCGGGGAACGCTCGGCGGAGGGGCCGGCGGGACGCGCGGGCCGTCATCCTGGGTGAGTTGGAATCGATGATGAGGGGAGCACAGGCGTGAGCCGAGACCGCAAGCGGTATCACTTCGTCGGGATCGGTGGTACCGGAATGAGCGGTCTGGCTTCTCTGATGATCGCCGAAGGGGCGACCGTCTCCGGATCCGATCTGAACGAATCGCCGGAGGTGGCGACGCTCCGGGGGGCCGGCGCCGTCATCGGGGTTGGACATGATCCGCACCACGTCGGGCGACCGCTGGACGGCGTGATCGTCTCATCGGCGATCTCCAGAGACAACGTCGAGATTGCCGAGGCGCGACGGCGCGAGATCCCGGTCCTCTTCCGGCTCGAAGCCCTCTCCGCGATGCTCGAGCGCTACCGGAGCATCGGGATCGCAGGCACCCATGGGAAGTCGACGACTTCGGCGATGGCTGCGACGATTCTCCGCGGACTTCGCATCGATCCGAGCTACCTGATCGGCGCCCACTGCCCGGCCCTCGGAGGGAACGCGCATTTGGGGCGTGGAGACTGGTTCGTCGCGGAGATCGACGAGAGCGACGGTCTGTTCGTGAACGTGACGCCTTCGATCGCCGTGATCACGAACATCGGCAAAGACCATCTGCACACGTACCGATCCCTTGGCGAGATCGAGCGCGCGTTCCGCACTTACGCGTCCCAGGCTGGGCGCGTCGTTCTGGCGACGGACGATCCGCTTCTCTCGAAGCTGGCCCGGGCGATTCCGAACGCCTTCACGGTCGGCCTGAGCGAAAGGGCACGGCTCCGCGCCGTCGGCGTTCGTCAACGACGCTTCGCGATGACGTTCGATCTGGTCCTCGACGGCAAACGGATTGCGCCGGTCACGCTCACCGCTCCCGGGATCCATAACGTGGAGAATGCGCTCTGCGCTCTCGGGGCCGCGCACCTCGCCGGGCTCGATCTGGTGGACGCCGCCGAGGCGCTCTCCGCCTTCCGGCTGCCGCATCGACGGTTCGAGCTGCTGGAGGAGAACGGCGTGACGGTCATCGACGACTACGCCCATCTCCCCGAGGAGATCGAAGCGACGCTCCGCGCGATCCGATCCGGATGGCCGAGCCGTCGAGTCGTCGCGGTCTTCCAACCGCATCGCTACTCGCGAACCCGGGACCTGGGACGCGAGTTCGGTGTCGCCTTCGCGGGGGCCGACGTGGCGATCGTGACCGACATCTATCCGGCGAGCGAGCCGCCGCTTCCCGGCGTCACCGCAGACGTCGTCGTCAACGCGATCCGCCGGCAGACCGACGCGCAGGTCTTCTCGATCCCCGAGAAGCCTCGGGTTCTCGCCTTCCTCGAGGAGAACCTCCGAGAGGGGGATTTCATCGTCAGCTTCGGGGCGGGAGACATCTGGACGGTGACCGAGGAGCTGGCGTCCTACCTGATCGAGGGGCGCTTCTTGGTCGACGGACGTCCGGCCTCGATTCTCTCATAGAAGAAAACGCCCTTCCAGAAAGCGTTTCCAGCGTCGCCAAAACCGGCGCGTTCCGTCCAAAAGGCCCGCCTCCCAATGCCTCGGCTGACCGTCAATGCGCCGATCCGCGGATCCCGTGTCCTCATGGGCCGATCTTGGACCGTGCAGATCCGGCAGGAAAACGCAGGAACTCGCCTATCGTATCCTGGTGCACGGGTGGGGGCGAGAGGCCTGAGATCTGCAAGTCAATTGACATTCCGGCCGGAAAGCTGTATAAAGGTCGGACGATTCGCTCGTTCTAGAGTGAGGTTCCGACGGGTGAAGGAGGGGAAGACCAGGCGGAGAGCTGCTTCTCTGATCGGCGTCCTAGGGGGGGTTCTGATTACTGCTGCCGCCATTGCGCTGTACATACCAGGACTAGGGCTCTTCGGTCTT
>Ga0180433_10006776_pt1 | contig 14873 bp, 11 predicted proteins | sample SS_ome_8_FD_132980 | JGI IMG/M metagenome (GOLD analysis project Ga0180433, IMG submission 132980) | Hypersaline lake sediment archaeal communities from the Salton Sea, California, USA - SS_1_D_1 metaG | ecosystem: Environmental > Aquatic > Non-marine Saline and Alkaline > Hypersaline >... | reverse complement strand
TCGGCTCATCACATCCTGGGGCTGAAGGCGGTCCCAAGGGTTCGGCTGTTCGCCGATTAAAGTGGTACGCGAGCTGGGTTCAGACCGGCGTGAGCCAGGTCGGTCCCTATCTGCCGTGGGCGCTGGAATCTTGAGGAGATGTTTCCTTAGTACGAGAGGATTGGGAAGCACCGACCTATGGTGTACCGGTTGTTCCGCTAGGAGCACGGCCGGGTAGCTAAGTCGGGAAAGGATAACCGCTGAAAGCATCTAAGCGGGAAGCCCACTCCAAGATGAGGATTCCATTCCCGAGCAATCGGGATGAAGAGCCCTGGAAGACTACCAGGTTGATAGGCCGGGTGTGTAAGCACAGAAATGTGTTAAGCTAACCGGTACTAACGCTCGAAGACTTGACCATATCAATCATTGGTTGTGTGGAAGTTGTGCTTGACTAAAATGGTTCGCTATTAACTTGACAAAGAACCCCCGGTAAAACCGGGAGCTAAAAATTGAAAAGTGAATACGAATGTATCCCGCACCAAAATCTTCCGTGATTTTGGTGCGGGACAAACGAGTTTCCTGGTGACAATACTGGCGGGGAAACGCCTGATTCCATTCCGAACTCAGAAGCTAAGCCCGTCAGGCCGATGATAGTCCCTGTGGGCGAAAGTAGGTTATCGCCAGGATTTTGAGGCCTGCTCTTGAAAATGAGCGGGCCTCGCCTTTTGCGCTAGCTCCCACAGGTCGGGACTTGTGACCGGGCTTTAAAGTTGTTCAGCGATGTCGTTTATTATTTTTTGTTTTGCATCTTCGAACGGGCCGGGCAGAGTTAGGCCTGCGGCGACTTTGTGGCCCCCGCCGCCGTACTTCTGGGCGATTCGGCGGACGTCAATATCGGTCTTGCTGCGGAGCGAACAGCGGAATTTTCCGTCGGAAAGCTCAACGAATAAGGCGGCGACCTCGACACAGGTAAGGCGCTGGCATTCATCGATTAGATTTTCGGTGTCGGGGCCTGTGGAGCCGGTTTCGTCGAAGTCAGAGCGCATAATACACTGTGTAGCAACCCGCCCGTCAAAGTGTAATTCGAGGCGTTCGAGCATTCTTATCATCAGGGCCATTCGCTGCGGCGAAAAGTTCTGGTACATTTTGCCGTAGAGCAGATTCGGGCGGGCGCCTGCGTCGATGAGTTCGGCGGCACAGTGGAAGATTCTGCTGTCGGCGTTGCCGAACCTGAACCACCCGGTATCGGTGGACAGAGCTACAAAAAGAGCCTCGGCAATATCGGGTGTAAGGGGCCAGCGGGCATATTTCATCAAGTCGAGTACTATCTCGCCGGTTGCGGCGGCGGTGGTGTCAATAAGCTCGACATCGCCCAATCCATCTTTGGTGATATGATGGTCGATAACAAGTTTTTTAGTTTTTGTTTTTTTTAGCCATTCATCAATCCGGGGCAACTGGACGTAACTGTTGGTATCGACAATGATTACAAGGTCGCACCGGTCAAAACAACCGGCCTCAATTTGTTCCTTGGTGATATCGTTGCCTAATATCGGCACCTTCGGCTCGAATAAAAATTGGTACCACGAAGCCAGAGGCGACAAGAACACGGCCTGGGTCTTTTTGCCGAGGTGAGCCAAAATATCACACAAAGCCCGCACCGACCCGCACGCATCGCCATCGGGCCGAACATGTGAGGTCAAAAGTACCTCCGTTGAATTGTTTATCAGTTCAACTGTTTTACGAAAGACAGTTTCATCAACCATCGCAGTTCCTTGTCTATCCTACAAAGCCCCAAGCGTAAGCGCGGAGTAAATCTCTAATCTCCTATTACACCAGCAATATCTTTTTCTATGTCCTTCATTACTTGCTGCATGCTCTCATACAATTGCTGAATTCTAACATGCCCAAGAAAACTCTTCATTTTATGTCAGAATATCTATCACATTTATTGGCAGGTTTTTTCACTGTGTTTTGTCTTTCCTACGAGCATTGCTGCGGCAACTTCGTTGCGTTTTGCCTTTCCGAACAACAGTACTACAAGCTTCAGGCTGAATTCCAGGGCGGTGCCGGGTCCCCGGCTGGTAACACAATTTCCGTCAACGATTACATTGTCTTCGATTCGACCGTTAAAGTCCAGATCCGGCGCCGGATAGGAGGTGGCTTTTCTGCCATCGAGCAGGCCGTGAGGTAGCAAAACAACAGCCGGGGATGCGCATATTGCCCCATAGAGCCTTCCGCAGTCCCTTTGAAGTTTTAACATTTCAACAAGCTCGGTGCAGTCCCTAAGATGCTGTGCACCGGTCAGACCGCCGGGCAAAGCGATTAAATCATACTCCTTATCTGTGCAATCGCCAATCAAAGCATCTGCTACCAGCCTTACCCCCCTGCTGCAGATAACATCCGCTTTACCTACCGAAGCTACGGTAACTTCGGCGCCTGCCCTTCTTAAGACATCGATTATCGTAACGGCCTCAAGCTCTTCGGTTCCGTCGGCTATCGCTACCAGTACTTTTTTTGCCATTGCTTGTATCTCCTAATTTACGCCGGTTTTACTAAAGCCGGTTATTTATTCAGCCAGAATCTGCCTGGCCGCCTCGCAGTCTTTTGCAATTTGAGCGGCGAGTTTTTCTTTGCTTTCAAACCGCTGCTGAGTTCGGATTCGGTCCACGAAGTCAATCGTCAGCCATTTGTCGCTCAGGTCTTCAACCTCTTCTTCGAGGATATGTGCTTCGACAAGAAGAGGATGGGTGCTGACGAAGGTCTTTGCCCTTCCGATACTAACCGCGGCGTGTCTGAGCCGGCCGGGGGCACATACATCTGCCAAATCTTCGCCTGTCCCTACAAATCCCGCGTAAACACCCTCTGCCGGGACAATCTGGTCAATTGGTTCTATGTTGACCGTTGCAAAGCCGAGTTGCCTGCCAATGCCGCGTCCGGATACAGTGTGGCCCATAAGTCTGTAGCACCGGCCCAACGCGGCCTTAGCGTTTGCGACGGTTCCTTCTTCAAGAAAAGAACGTACTCCAGAACTCGAACAAATAAACCGACTGTTTCCGATTTCTATTTCTCTGGCGGGCACTATGATGACTTCAAAACCATGTGCAGCACCCAAGGCCTTCAGTGTACGGGCGTTTCCGCTTCTGCCGTATCCGAAATTGAAGTTTGGGCCTTCAATGATAACTTTCGGCCCGATATGTTTCATCAGAAAATCGTCCACAAAATCAGCCGGCGAAAGATTAAGCAAATCGAAGCTGTCTTTTAGAACAATCAAAAGGTCAACTCCCAGCTTTTGCAGAATGTCCTTTTTTAAAACAAGCGGAGTCAGTATCTGTGGAGCTTTTTGTGGATGGAGTATAGTGGCCGGGTGCGGCTCAAATGTCATCACGGCAAGGTCATTGGCACCGGCAAGCCCGGCTGCCCTTCGCGCCTCTGTAATAATTCTTTGATGACCGAGATGAACGCCGTCGAAATTACCTATTGTAAGAGCACAACCGGCCCCTACAGAATCTGCGGAGGGTAAGGATTCAATGACTTCCATCTGAGTTCTCAGACCAAATGATATATCGCTTTAAGAAAACAGAACTTCGTAGAAAAAATCCTAAAAGCGTCATTTTATGCCCGAAATCGACTGTTAGCAAGTAATTATGTCTAAAAAGGTCTTTAAGTTCAGCCCGAATTGACTTTTTTGAAAAAAGAAAGGGGACACCTTTCGGCGTCCACCTTTCCGGAGGGGAGAAAAATGCATCGTTATATATTACGTCCTGTGTGCCGGAAATGTTTGATATTACCGAACCATACAGGTAATATCACACTTACCAAGGGGAATTATACCCTCTCCTGTGGCTTCTCGCCCCAGTCCCCTAACCTTCTGTATTATATACAGGTGCTGCGCACTTTACAACTAAAAATTTTCGATATTTTTAAAAAATATCTTCTTTGGCTCACCATGCTCAGTCAACACCGGCACACACTTCACCGACTTACCCCACCGCTGCCCTGCTCGTCAAAATCTTCGGCAACTTTTGACCGAACCAGATGACTTGAGAGCAAAAGGCATAGGCTCATTCAGAATAGTAAGCGTCTCTACGGTTTTTTGGCTTTTCGCTGTTACTTCCAGGGCCAGTCGGGCGGGCAATCGTTCATCTGTGGTGGCAGGTAAAATATCTTTACATCCTCCAAATCGACATCGCTGTTTAACCTCAGAAGTAATGAAATCTCTTCCAGTCGCAACATGTTGAGCAAAAAAGATGAAAAGCGGCACTATTAGAAAACGGAGAAACTTACACAAAGTTGTTGTGATTTCGGTCGTCCTCATCTTCATCTGGAGTTTTCCATCGTTCGGCCTCGTTGATGTCGTCTAATTCCCGCTGGACATATTTGAAGATTTTGTCCTGCATAGGCGCCATTCTCTCGTACCAGCTCAAAAGGCCGCGATGGGCTGCGACAAGGGCGTCGAGACGCAAAAGCTGCCATTTAGCCAGGCATTCCGGTTCCTTAATATTGCCGAAGGGGTCGCAGTTGAAGGTCCTGCGGCCGTCCGGACCGATTTCGTAAAATTCACAATCTTTACACTGAATCATCTGAGCACCTCAGATTTGCCAAAAAAAACTTATCAGACCCTTGCTTTTCTGTAAAAGACACCTTATTATACCGACTATAATCGTTTTGTACAAGGATAATCGGACTCGTTTTTGGAGAAGTGAATGGCAAAGCCAAGGCGCCGACGGAAGGTGGGCAGCAAGAAGCGGCGCGCCCGCTGGAAGGTTCGACACAAAGTCAGTTAAGACAAGGGCTGTACTTTAAGATTTTCAGGCGATTCGGTTCAAGGATGTCGAATCGGCTGATTTGAATATTGACACTGTAAAGGAGCCGGGGAAAATGAGGTAAAAGCACAGCTTTGCTTTATTTTTTTGATTCTTTTAACGGAGTGGAGTGTAGATGAGACAGTACCGAATAATCTTTAAGCCGGACGGGCCTACTGTTTTGGTACACGGCGGTGCTACTATCTTAGAGGCGGCTAACCGGGCTGGTCTGGTCTTAAACACTCCCTGCGGTGGGATGGGAACGTGCGGCAAATGCATGGTCGAAATCGAGGCAAACGGCCAGAAGGTTCTGGCGTGTCAATACAGGGTACAACGGAATCTTGAAATAATTATCCCCCCCCAGGCGAGGTTTTTCGAGCCGCGCATACTGGCTCACGGAATGGACAGGGGCATCACAATAGGCCCGGCCATTCGCAAAAAGTTTCCGGACTTCAGAGACCCTGCTGCGGGTATCTTTGGTGTGGCCCTTGATGTCGGTACAACCACGGTCGTTGCAAAACTGGTGGACCTTGCGGACGGCAGTTGCAAGGCGACTGCTACGGCTTTAAATCCGCAAACCATGTGGGGGGATGACGTTATCAGCAGGATTTCTCACGCCCGGACTGAAGACGGATTAGATGAACTGCATGCAGCTATAATAGAAAGTACAGGCTCACTAATCGATGAGCTTTGCAAACAATCGGGCATTACGCCCTGGGATATTTGCGAGCTGGTGGCTGTGGGTAATACCGTAATGAATCACCTGTTTCTCAAGTTCCCCGTCAAACAGCTCGGCCAGGCTCCTTATAAGGCTTATTCGGTCGAGGCACACGACCGTGATGCCGGACATCTGAACCTGAACATGAACCCGTCGGGTAATGTGCATACGGTTGAGAATATCGCCGGCTATGTCGGCTCCGACACAGTTGCCTGTGCGCTGGCGATTGGTATGGATACGGCAGAAAGGATGACTCTTGTCGTTGATATAGGCACAAACGGCGAACTTCTTTTGGGTACGAAAGACAAAATTTATGCGGCAAGCTGTGCGGCCGGTCCCGCCTTCGAGGGTGCAAGGATAAGTTGCGGCAGCCGGGCGACAGCCGGTGCAATCGAGCAGGTAATAGTTGCAAACAACGATATCGAAATGGAGGTAGTCGGCAACTGCGAGCCGCGGTCGATATGCGGAAGTGGTTTGATAGACGCAGTTGCGATGCTGCTTAATCTCGGCCTTGTTGACAGTTCGGGGAAATTTGTTGAGCCGGACCAAATCAAAGACGGAGTGGCCAAAAAGCTATCGTCCAGACTTGTCGAAAATGACGGGCAAAGGGCATTTGTTTTAGCTTATAACAAAGATAACGAAAACGAGCCAGTTATCCTTACTCAACAGGATGTTCGTGAAACGCAGCTTGCAAAAGGAGCTATTCGGGCGGGACTGAAGTTGCTGCAGAAAAAGGCGGGCATCGGTGACAAGGACATTGAGCAGGTATTGCTGGCCGGTGCGTTTGGAAATTGCATCGACCGCCAAAGTGCACTTAGGATAGGGCTGCTGCCGAACGTAGGGCCGGAAAAGATTCACTTTGTGGGCAACGCAGCGATTGTTGGCGCCCAGATGGCTTTAGTTAGTACAAGGTGCCGGCGACTTTGCGAAAAGCTGGTCAAAAAGATTGAATACGTTGAGACCGCCGGCAACGTGCAGTTCCGTGAGCTATTCGCCGAGGCTCTCCTGTTCTAAGTGTGGCTGTCGGCAATACCGGCAAACAGAAATTTATTAGCGAATCGGCCGGTCCGTCTGCATATTTCGAAATCGCTCTTGCCGGAATTCACCTGTACGTCTGTTACCGGGCAACATCACAGTTCAGCTATACCGGCCCAGCAGCCCTTTTAACATCAGTGTGTAATCGCCCGCCAGCTTTGATTAAGCTCTTCGAGAAGACTAATCACTTCCTGAATCATCCGGGCGTCACACTTAATGTTTGCCTGGCTCAGATGTCGGTTCATAAAGTTGTAAAGACCCCGCAGGTTCTGAGCCACTTCTCCACCGGCGTTCATGTCGAGCACGGTATTCAATTCGACGATGATGTCCTGGGCCTTTGCGATATTCCGGCCCTTCGCCTCATAATCCTTTTCGCCTAAATCGACAATTGCCTGCTTTAGGAACTTTATCGCCCCGTCATAAAGCATAACAATCAGCTGACCTTTGTTCTGGGTCGTTACCGCTGTCTGCTGGTAAACATCGAGTCCCTTCATTATGACACTCCATAATAAGCATACGTCTTAAAGATTACCGGCCGGCGGAATCAGACCTTCACCGAACAGAACCGGCTCGCTCTGAGAATCATCGGTCATTTTAGTGTTTTCAGCAGACGGCTGCGCCGTATGGCGCAGCCATCCGCCGATAAATCACTATTTTAACACCTGACCGGGATTATCTGAGCAGATTCAAGGCCATCTGCGGCATCGTGTTAGCCTGTGCCAGCATAGACACACCCGCCTGCGAGAGGACCTGGTTTCTCGTCAGCGTTGCCATTTCCGTGGCTACATCAACATCCGAAACACGAGATTCGGAGGCCATCATGTTCTCAGCCTGAATGCCGAGCACATTCGCACTCTTTTCAAGCCGGTTCATGTTGTAACCAAAGCTCGCACGTGCACTGTCTTTTGCCTTGATAGCGGTAGTTACCGTGGTCAGTGCGGTGGCTGCATTAGACGTACTGGTCAGACTGATGGCACTTGTGATGCCCAAAGTAGTAGCCGTAACATCAACGGTACTTACTGCAACACTTGAAGCGGTACCACCGGAATCAACACCAAAGTGAATCGTCTGCGAACCGCTTGCGCAATCGAGCATGCTTGTCTCATTAAACTCCGTTCTCTGAGCGATACGTGTGATTTCATCCCTCAGTTCGCCAAACTCGTTGTTCATAATCCGGCGCTGCTGGTCGGAATACGACCCTGTAGCAGCCTGTTCGGCAAGCTCTTTCATCCGGATGAGGGTGTCATCAATCACAGCCATCGCACCTTCCATGGTCTGCAGCATGCTGATACCGTCCTGTGCGTTTCGTGCACCCTGCTGAATCATAGCGATATCCGCTCTCATCAACTCACGAACAGCCAGTCCGGCGGCGTCATCCTTTGCACTGTTAATGCGCAAGCCGGATGACAGCCTCTCGATAGACTGAGCAAGAGCATCGTAGCTTAAGCCCAACTGCCTTGCTGCGTTTTCCGCCATAATGTTGTTTTTAATCGCTAACATGTTCCTAACTCCTTCATCAAAATGTTAAATTGCCCCTGTCAGGACATAAACTGAACAATAATCCGGCCTCAGAAAAGCGCGGCCCAAAAGCCGCTTAATCCGTGCCACTTGGAATTATCGACAAATGAGCAAACCACTTGAAGGGTTTGTTGAGGGAAAAAGGAGTTGCTACGATTACGACCGATAGTGTTTGTACAGAAGGTATTGAAAGTGCAAGAGTGGAGAGAAAAAAAATTTTTTTTATGAACAGATTTTTTTTTAATAACCCTGAACTTATCCCAAGATGCAAAACAATCAAATGCAGCACTTCTTATATGTAATATATACTCTACAGAAACAAAAATATTTTTGATAAACAAACTTTCTAAAACCGCGATATATTGGAAGATTTACTCTACGGCAGTCCGATACTGTAAATTTTACTTGCATTTATGACATCCTCCGAGCTGTTTCCCTGTAACCTGAGATTTACAAGTCTGCAAATTTCCTCAAATTGACCGATGGTCGGTTTGAATATACAAAAATTAAAATGCAAATGCCTTGAGGCAGGAAAGTATAAGGCAAAATTGCCGAATCCACCTGTGGCCGATGACTCTGCGCTATGTTGAGTGCCCCCCGGGCAGACTGTATTCGGCCTCTTACGCGGCTCGGCTTCTGCTGGTATTATCGGTTTACCGAAACAAAAGCGCGGCGGCGCAAGCCGCCCGAAAGATAATTTTACTATTCCTTCGTAATACTACGTCCGTGAGGGCGTAGATGGAAGTACCCGACAAAGTCGGGCGAGCTTTAGCTCGTCCCGAAAAATGCCACATCCGTAAGGGTGTGGAAATTTACTATTCCACCCTTTGATTCGGCCGCTTGGGCTGCGGCGAGACCGCGTCTCGACGGGTGCGCGGGCACAAGCATTGAAGATTTTAGATTTTATATTGAATTGAGATTCTTCGCTGCGCTCAGAATGACATGTGGGCGCTCAGAATGACCCTGCGTGAAACGCAGGGCTAAATTAACTGGATGCCGGATTAAATCCGGCATGACAATAGAATCACCAAAACAAAAGCGCGGCGGCGCAAGCCGCCCGAAAGATAATTTTATTATTCCACCATTTGGTTCGTCCGCTTACGCGGCTTGGCTTCTGTTGTTATTATCGCGCGGTAGTTCCATCCCTTTGGCCGAAGGGCTGCCACCCGGCGCCAAACGTCGCTTGTCGCTCGGTGCTCGTGGTTGAGATTCTTCATCCGGCATACCCCTATGCATCGGGATATATGACGGACTCAGGATGACAACAAAAAACGGTCAGGTTGAGTTCTTTATGATGTATTAAAGTAATTCGCACTCAAACGGCAACCGCTCTCCACCCCTCATTGACCTTTTTCAAAATTCCAATGACCTCGTAAATCATCTTTACGTCATTTTCAATATTTGCCTGTGTAAGATGTGCGTTCATAAAGTTATAAATCTTTCGCAGGTTTTGTGCCACCTCACCGCCGGCTTCCAGGTCCAGAACGGTATTCAGTTCAAAGATAATATCCTTTGCTCGTTGTATGTTTTTGCTTTTTGCTTCAAGGTCTCCTGTCTGCATATCTATGACAGCCTTATTCAGGAATTTGATGGCGCCGTCATAAAGCATGACGACCAACCGACCTCGATTTTGCGTTGTTACGGCTGTATCTTCGTAAATTCCGCTGTTATTCATTTTGCTGCTCCATAAATATTATCCCCGTAATAATGTCAGGGCCATCTGCGGCATTACATTGGCCTGAGACAACATCGAAATTCCAGCCTGTGCCAGTACCTGGTTTCTTGTCATTGTTGCCATTTCCGTAGCCACGTCAACGTCCGATATACGGGACTCCGCCGCCATCATGTTCTCCGCCTGTATATCAAGTACCGTTGCGGTACTTTCAATACGGTTCATTTTATAACCAAAACTGGCCCGGGCGCTATCCTTTACCCTGATTGCGCTGCCGATCATACTCATTGCGGTTGTAGCGTTAGCTGCAGTAGTGATGTCGATAGCACTTGTAATACCCAATGCAGCAGCGGTAACATCCACCGAATTAACCGTAAGAGTGGAACCTGAGCCAAAGTGAATTGTGTTTACACCGGTTGCACTATCCAGCATAGTTACGGTGTTAAACTCGGTTTTCGTCGCGATACGAGTGATTTCCTGTGCCATCTCCTGGAACTCGGCATCCATTATCCTGCGTTGTTGCGCAGAATATGTCCCAGTAGCCGCCTGCTCGGCAAGTTCGTTCATTCGTATCAGTGCGTCATCTACGGCAGCGAGAGCACCTTCGAACATCTGAAGCATACTGATAGCGTCAGAGGCATTACGTGAACCTTGCTTAATTACCGCGATATCAGCACGTATCAGTTCACGAACAGCTAATCCCGCGGCATCATCCTTTGAGCTGTTGATACGCAAACCGGATGAAAGCCTTTCTACAGATGTGGCCAATGCATCGTATGCTCGGCCCAGATGTCTGGCAGCGCTTTCTGCCATAATGTTGTTTTTTATAGCTAACATCTCATTATTCTCCTTACCAACTATTTCCCAATAGAAAAATCAAGCTTCTTACATTGTTTACGTTTACGTTCTAAAAACCCGATAAAATCATCATTTGCTGCTGTGTTCAAAGACTATTATCGGAAGCAGGTGTGCCGACTTAAGCACTTTGTCGTCCTATAAAAAGGCCCGTCATATAACATATTTGCAAAACCGTCGTTTTTGGTGCCAAAAACAGCGATTTTGCAACATAAAAGGTCCGAAAAAATCGAGATAAATTTTTGGAATTGAAGGTTTTTATCGGGCATGAAAATTGAAGTGTGTGATTAAATACGAAATGCAGAAAAAGATATATTGAATGTATATGCTCTTTTTAGGGAGTGTTATAATGCATCTATTGCGCAAACAAATGGCTGCTCCTTTTTGGAGCAGCCATCCGCCTTATTCTTATAAGCAATTCAGCCTTAGTTGTCGGTTTATCCCCTTAGCAGATTCAATGCCATCTGCGGCATTGTGTTTGCCTGGGCAAGCATCGATACGCCCGCCTGTGCAAGGACCTGCGTCCTTGTTAATGCTGCGACTTCGGTAGCCACGTCAACATCTGATATACGTGATTCCGCCGCCAGCATGTTCTCGGACTGAATATTAAGGACTTTTGCGCTGCTTTGCAGCCGATTCATCGAATATCCGAAGCTGGCACGGGCACTGTCTTTTACCTGAATAGCCGTATTTACCGTGGTAAGTGCGGTGGCGGCATTACTTGTAGTGGTGATGTTAATAGCACTTGTAATTCCTAACGCCACGGCCGTTGCAGCAATAGAATTTACAGTAATACTTGATGCCTCCCCACCTGAACTTACTCCAAAGTGAATGACTTGTGAACCTGTTGCACTGTTTAGCATGGCTGTGGTGTTATACTCAGTCTTGGTTGCGATACGTGTGATTTCAGCCGCCATTTCCTGAAACTCGTTGTCCATAATTCTTCGCTGCTGGTTGGAATATGTCCCGGTGGCGGCCTGTTGGGCAAGCTCCTTCATACGGATAAGGGCGTCGTCAATTGACGACATCGCCGCTTCCATAATCTGCAGCATGCTGATACCGTCCTGTGCGTTACGAGTTCCCTGCCGAAGCACTGCGATATCAGCACGGATCAATTCGCGAACAGCCAGGCCGGCGGCGTCATCCATTGCGCTGTTAATACGCATGCCGGACGACAGCCTCTCGATAGACCGGGCAAGATTATCATAGCTTAAACCCAGTTGCCTCGCGGCGTTTTCCGCCATAATGTTGTTCTTAATAGTTAACATATTCTTTTCTCCTTACCAAAAACCACAACCATAAAACCTGTAATTTTCATCCTGCACATACCCTTGAATTCAGAGTTAAACTTAAAATTAAAAACCGATAAAATTAACTATCTTTACTTTTTTCAAGTGTTATTACCGGAAGCAAAATAACCGGCTTAACCAACTTATCGGAACCTGATAAAAACACCGATAAAAAAAAACAACTCATCGTCTAACAAACTGTATTATCGGAGTGGGACCTAAAGTCTTAAGCTTTTTTATCGGGTCAAAAACCCCCTTTTCGACAATATAAGGGCACAATATTGGACGTTTTGTAAAGGTCCCATAAAAGAGAAAAGGTTCCTTTGGATGGCGAACATTTATCGGACAGAGTTGGGTTTTTGTATCGGACCTAAATGAAAAAAATTTGAAAAAATTATAAAATTAAAAGATTATACCCCGCCGCAGGCTTGTATCAGAGGTCTTGAGTCTATATAAGCATTGCGCATATTTTGTTTTTACGATTCATCAATGTTATCGAGAATCAGCATGTGCTGATAAGGGTTGGCCTTAGTATATCATAAGACTTGGTTTTGCGAGTTGTCATTGCGAGGCCGGCGAAGGGGGCCGCGGCGATCCTGAACAACCGATAGCCCCAGGTTGCTTTCCCGGCGCGCCGGGATGGCACCGAAATAGCGAATTTTACCAAATTTTACGAGTGCCACTGGCAAGTGCAGTCTGGCCCTTTAGAATAATTCCATCCCTTTCACCTTCGGCTCCGGGTCAATGCCCAGGACAGGCTCCCAGGCTGCTACCCGCAACCACCCAAATAAAATAAAACACCATGTGTGGCAGCCTCTGAGCCGACAGGCTCAGGAGATGGTTTGCCCGTGGTACTGAGGCAAATAACCTTTTCCAGAGAAAAAAATGCAGCCGTGGCACTAAGCAGAACGTCAATTCCCCAAAGTACATGTAACAGAGCATTAGTTCTTCGGGGATGATCCTGAGGTTCCGGTAGAAGTCGAAGTGCTACAATCACAGGTCAGCAAGGCAGCAAAGATGTCGAAGACGGTGATAATTCCATATACCTTTCCCTCCTCATCGCTGACGGGCATGCACCGGCCGCCATGTTCATTCATCACCTGCATTACCGACGATAATTTCGCATCCGGCCTGACGGTGCGAACGGGCCGGCTCATAATCCATTGTGCCTTTATTTGCAGGGTTGCAATGTCCATCGAAGTCCGCCATTTCGAAAACATCGATTGAAGGTAGGGACTCATAGCCCCGCGAATATCAGACCTCGATACTATGCCCTCCAGATGCCGGTTTTCGCCGATGAGAAGATAAGCGGTGTCGTTTTGCTGCATTTTATCAAATAACTGCTCCACTGTTTCGTCCGGGGCTGCCCAGACAATATCGGTTGTCATCACATTCTTAGCGGTAAGTCCCGTCAGGATGGCAGAGCAATCGGCACACTGACCCGGCAAAAGGGCCTCTGAACCGGTCATTCTGGCGATAGCATCGGTAACAGGTCCACCCTGGCACTCCTGCTGCTGAGGCTCGGAGGCCTCTTTTTGTTCGTTCTGCTCTTCAAATGTGTTGGTTTGGTCCTCGCTGGCCGGCTCCTGTTGTGGGGAGACCTCCTGGGCTTCTGGAGGCTGGTCTGTTTCTTCTGCGGAGGTTTCCGGGCCGGATTGAGACTGTTCTGTTTCAGAAGCATCTGTAGCTGGTTGGTCGGCTCCGGATTGCTCACTGGAGGATTCTTCTGCGACCGGCTCGGATGCAGTGGTATCTTCGGCGGCAGATACTTCGAGGTTGGATTTGTCTTCAGCAGAAGCTTCGGCGGCAGCTTTGGGCTTCCCGTTGTCTGTGTCGGTCTGGTCATCACCAGCAGGCTCTTCGGTAGCATCCTGGGCGGGCACCTCTTCAGCGGGTGTTTTTTCGGCTGGTGGTTCGGCATCTTGCCCGGATTCGGCATCGGCGGCGTGTTCTGCACTTTCCGCGCTTGTTGTTGTGTTGTCTGTGGAAGGTTCAAACATCGATTTCGGATAGATTACCCCACACTTGAAAGCCGGTAAAGGTTCAATAGTCATTTCAAGCGTAATAATCACCAATTCCGTCTCGGAGTCAAGACCGATATTTTCTTTGGATTTGACCCATGGATTACCAATGAAGGTATCACCGAGTACGAAGTGCTTGTGGCCGGGCATTTCCTCAAGAAACACCCTGTCCCACGCGGCAACCATCAAATTGGTTGCTTCTGCAACTGCATCAGCAAGTTTGTTTGCCTTGGTTTTTGTGCCTGTCCGGCGGTTTTTCATAATAGTTTGCTTGGACTGTTTAGCAAACTTGCCGGCCAGAGTAAACAAACCTTCGGTGCCGAAAATGACCTGGAACCTGCCTTTTAACGCTCCCTCGGCCTTAACGGAACAAACAGCAGTTAATTTCTTATAGGTATTTTTGAGTTGCTTTGTGGTCCCGGCAGCAATGTCGAGTTGCTCGACACCGACAGCGGTGTCAAGCATTGAAGAGATGTCTTTGGTGAATGCGTCAAACGCCCCGGCCGTAAGCTCAGTTGTCAGGGATTCAAGCTCTACCTGCGATTGTGCCATTTTCGATAACGAATTTAATAATTTGTACGTAAGGATACTCCTAGTGAAAAATCGTCTAATAAAATGCGGGACTTTAGAAGATTTTCGTAATGAGGTTCTGTAGTGCAATCCGCCGGATGACTTATTCACAACAAATGCAGCCCCCCGCCGCCGTGGCACGTTTAACCATACAAAAACTTTTAACTATCAACCTGCCTGACCACCAACACACCGCCTTAGAAATATCGGTTCGAGTCAGAGGTCGCTTGCCAGTTGCGATATTTGTGCCTCGGATAAAGCTTCGTCAAATATCCTTATATCGTCGATTGAGCCGTCATAATAGTCCTGACCCGGACGGTAACCGATATACAAATCGCCGGCATTGTCGCGTATCGGGCCTGTTATCGAATCGCCAACCGAGCCTGTTTCGGCTCCGTTGAGATACAGCTTTGA
>Ga0180433_10006774_pt1 | contig 14882 bp, 35 predicted proteins | sample SS_ome_8_FD_132980 | JGI IMG/M metagenome (GOLD analysis project Ga0180433, IMG submission 132980) | Hypersaline lake sediment archaeal communities from the Salton Sea, California, USA - SS_1_D_1 metaG | ecosystem: Environmental > Aquatic > Non-marine Saline and Alkaline > Hypersaline >... | reverse complement strand
TTATTGACTTCATATTATCAGATTATCCTGACAAATATAACTCTGGAATGTTAGCCAAAATAGTAGACTACAGGATGTGTTAATATGGGTTATGAAATACTTTATCATAGATTTAGTGTATATGACCCTGAAAAAAAGACCTTAACACCTTACATAATTCATGGTTCAAACAACTGTTATTACCCAGGAGGAAAAAGAGAACGTAACCTAACTAACCTTCAAGAAGTCATGGAAAAATATTTGGACTTTGACCAAAAACATCATACCTGCCAAATGTTTATAACAGCATGCTTCAATCAACTTAAGCCTGATATCGAAACAGGTTATTGGAGGCGTGTACCTAAAACCCTTAATGGGTTTTCAGGAATGTTCTACGATAAAATCATATCAAAAGAAAACTTTGACAGACATTATAATCATAGTGATGCATTATTCATTGATGAATACCTACAATATGCAAAGCGTTGGGGTGAACTTATTGATTTTGATGAAATCAGGAAGGATGTGATTAATATATGAATAAATATAAAGATATTAATATAGAAGAAATGGATAACCAACAGCTACTTGAGTTGTATTCTGAATATGATGAACTTCTACATGGAAAAAACACTTGTTATGGAATTGCAGACCTGTTTTTCTTTCAGGATATATGCCATGAAATGGATAGGAGGGAAGAACCTTGCTGACTGAAAAAGTCCCTCTTACCTACATATATATAGACAAAAGAGGAAACAGATGTATGAGACGTGAAGGTGACTTCATATTTACGGATGTGGACAAAATGAAAGAAACAGTTAGAAAAAATCAGGAGTTAGTGAGAAAATGAATAATAAAGGATTGTATAAACTTGACATGTTTTTATTGGATTGTGAAGAAATAACACAGGAAGAACGTGAAGATATAATGAGGTATGTAAATGAAATATCTGCATGAAATTAGAAGAGTATTGGATAGAGATGTGACAATATTATTACTGGAAAACTATGGAGAAAAATGGTATTGTGCATATGCTTATTTCCCAGAGGCTGAAAAAACAAAGGATTATCAAAACGAAGAGCCTTATGTCACTTGGCAATCAGGTTGTACACTTGGTATTGATACTAACCATGCCTTCAATAGGAGTATGTCCATTGATGAAAAATATGATGATGCCATCGAACAAATAACAAGAGTTATTGAATTCTTTATGGTGAGAAAATGAGATGTAAATGTATAATATGCCAAAAAGAATTTAATAGTGAGTATGCTGATAGAGGTGTGAGAGATAACTGCCCTCACTGTATGAGTATGTGGTACGACCCTGTAGATACTGATAAACCAACAAACACATACGAGAGAAAAAAGCTGATTTGGGATATTCACAACCAAAACATTGTATTCAAGAACTACAAACGTGAAGGATATAGGATGGGGGCTGACATGTCTGAGTTTGCTGAAATCCTGCATGAGATAGATATAGTTGTTGAGAATAAAAAACAAATGCAGTTAGAAAATTTGAAGGTGAGAAAAAAATGAATGAAAAAGAAGTAGAAGCTATAAATTTAGTGCCACAAAGCAGTATAAACCTGTCAAGGCACGTTAAGAAGACAAAAGAAATGGAAGAGGAATACTTCACATGGGATGTAAAAGTCTACTGTGACGACCTGACAAAAGCTATGGAAGAAATCAACCTAACAAATGAATCATTGAAGAAGAGGTATGGTAAGATTTAGCACGACATGGCAAACCTTTATATACTGGTAAGTATATGGGGTTATTGAGTGGAAAAATGATACTGGAAAAATATGGTGGAATGTTATTCGAGGTGGATGAAGATGGAATTATATAGTTTAAGAACAGGGATAATATTAGCTGTAATATGGATTGCTATATGTTCTACTATTGGATTATTAATCAATGTCGAATATAGTTCAAATGAATATGGTTATTTGTTTATTATGGGAACATGTGGTTCTATAATTTTGTTATTCATGTCAAAAGGTGATGTATTTGAAGTATGAAAAAGCAATAACTATAAATTTAGGCAATTATGAATCGTTGAGACTATGTGTTAGTGATGCACCTTCCTTCGAGGAATGTGACAAAGAAATTAAATATGAGTTAAACAAACTTGGTATTGAGGTTGATGAACATATAGAGAAGGCTCTTTTATGGTGAACAGTAAACAAAAGGGGAAGCGTGGAGAACTGGAATTCTGCAGGTATCTCAAAGACAAAGGTTATGAAGCTCGCAGGGGACAACAGTATAAAGGAACAAGTGATTCCCCTGACATTATTTCAAACCTTGATTCCCTTCATTTTGAAGTTAAAAGGACTGAAAAACTATCTGTCTATAAGGCACTTGAACAGGCAAAACAGGATTGTGGGGACAAAATACCTGTCGTTGTCCATCGCAGGAATAATAAACCCTGGATTGCTATTGTATATGCTGATGATATGTTTGAGTTTTAAATTAAAAGGTGAATAAAATATGAAATGGTTTAAAGAATGTTGGTGGTGTTTTGGTGAAGGAGTGTTATTGTTGTCTTAGTATGTGTCCTGATTCTGATGTGGTAAGGGTTGGTTGTATTCGTAATGGTAAGATTGATTTGTTTGTTTGTAAGGATTGTAATAAATAATATGGTGTAAACTGTATGAAAACTGAAAAAGAAATAATTGAATCGTATAAAAAATGGAAAGAAATTTATGCTGATGAATTAAACTCAGATGAGTTCAAATCTCATGTTAAAGTTATGTTGAATACTTTTGAGTTTGTTTTGAATCATAGAAAGGAAACTTGGACTAAGTAAATGGTGTTAACGTATGGTTGGAAGAACTAAAATGAATTTAAGACGGAAGGCTATTAAGAAATGGAAAGAGGGCAGAGTTAAAGCCTATGGTGAAGAACCATCTGAAGATGCGTTTCATGGTTTTATTGCTGGTTTCAACATGGGTTTTGATGCTCATAAATTTAAGAAATAAAATGGTGTAAACGTATGGATTATGTAACTACGATTAGAAAAGGAAGCGGTTATCCAGAAAAACAATGGGTTACATTTATGATTGAATTTGAAGAACTGTTAAATCGTTATGATTTGCAGGGATGGATAGAATGTTGATGGTGTTAAATGATGGTTGAAATAATTAAAACTGAAAAACAAATAATTGAAGATGCTTTTTTGAAAAAAAGGAGTTTTAGTTTTCAAAAGAAAGAAGATAAAGATATTATTCTTTTTAATGACCCAAAATGTGATAAGTCTTTAAGGAGAAAATGGAAATTAATAAAATAATTAATTGGTGTTAAACGTATGGGAAAAATGATAGAGATTCCATTTAATGAATGGAGTAAAGAACGACTTGAAAAAAAAGTAAAATTAGCTACAAGTAGAAATAAAAGATATGGTAACATTGGCGATACTTTTAAAGTTGAAATCAAAGGAAGAATATATAAATTTGAGTTGTTAGCTATTTTTCCTTACAAACTTTTTCTTGTAGCTATCCATCTATATCATATAGAAGGTGCAGAAACATCTACAGAGTTCCATGATGTATGGTGTGATATTCATAAACGTGCAGGTTGGACACCTGAAAAGATTGTTCATGTTCATTTATTTCGTTTGATTGAGATAATGTAGTCTACTGCACAAATGTTAAGGATAATTATCCTAAAGTTAGAAAAACTCAACAGGAAGTAATAGATATGGAAAAACCTAAAGATAGTAATGCAACTAAAGGGAAACATAAATTAAATTTACTGAGGAATGATTGAAAATGAAGAAATATACTGCTTATCAAATTTGGAAAGCTATCCAATATGAACACCCACAGAAGATATTTGATAAATATGGTTTTGAAGCTGACAGTTTATTTGAGTTAATTGAATAAAAATAGAAAAAGAGGATAAGTTTAATGGAGGGATAAATATGTTTGCAACATTAAGTGCATTTTTATATTTAGTGAAAAATGGATTATGGAATAACTTTAATGGTAATGCTGGATTCTGTATGTTCTTAGCAGGTACTGGTGAATTAGCATTCTATATGTGGATGATAGGAATGTTATTCGGAAGATGGTAATAAGATGGATGATGATACAAAATTATATATTTGTATGATTAAAAATCCATTGAACGAAAAAATAATATAAGATTAATGATAAATAAAATGAGGTAGAAAATATGGACAAAAGAGAAGAAAAATTTATCAATGATAGTTTGAAGGCATTAAAAGACCTTAAAGGTAAATTTTCAGGGGCTGAAGAAGCATTAGAACAACCTGCATTAAAAAAGATATTACCCTTTTTGTTAATACAGGTAAAAAACTTAGGTGAAGTAATAGATGAATATATAAAACAATTTGAGGAACTGAAAAAATGAAATACTGTATAAGATATTTTGAGATGAGAGGGTTTCCTAAACGTAAAAAGGAAGGCTTTCTTATATTACACGCTGATAATCAAAAAGAAGCTATAAAAAGTTTCTATGAGCAGACAAAACAAAAATATTTGTTAGATGTGTTTAGGCACATAAAAGGAATTGATAAATAAGAGGTAATAAAAATGGCATTTAGTAGTCAGACAAAACCAAAAGTAATGTTCCTCTGTTGGGGTGAACTCAAAGAGGGATTAGACGCTGATAATACTATAGTAGTAAAAGAGAACGAAAGTATAGTAGGAAAAGTAGTAGGTATAGACGAATATGAAGGAAACTATAAATATACCCTTCAAAGCAAGGAATACCCAAGAGACATACTTGTTTGGGGCAACTCTGCTTTAAATAGAGAGATGCTTCTAAGCGATGAAGATGGCTTCATACCAGTAAAAGAAGGGGACAAAGTGCGTATAACCTACACAGGAAAATACAAAACAGCACAAGGTGGCACTGGATATGGCATGAGGGTGGAAGTCGATAGATGAGCCTTTCACCATGTGTAAATAAGATTGTCAGGATTGGGGGTAAATATTATCCCTACCCTGAATCTTATACTTTAATTAGAGAAATCATAGAATACCTGAAGACCAGTGATATTCCTTCATTTACTGAAGGGAAACTACGAAAAAGGATAAAGGCTTATCAAAAAAGTTTGAACTGGGCTATGAGATTATTATATGAGAATGGTCTGTTAACAATTATTGATTTCTGTCAGTCTGAATCAAACAAGGAACAAGGTATAAAAAGAAAAATAAGATATAAGATTAATTTTGACAAAACAATAAATGTGGAGGATACTTTAAAGAAATTAATCATAAAAAACCAGAAAGAGATTGATTTTTATGATGAAAGTGAAATAATGAATATAGAGTAGGTGATAAAAAGTGGATGAAATGAGGAAATGGATAGATTTTTATTATTACAAATATAATTTTAGTATTATTCCATTGGAAAAATCAGGAAAAAAGCCTAACATAACCAGATGGAACAAGTATCAGTATCAAAAACCGACAAAAGAAGAAATAGAAGAATGGTATGAAAAAGGACTGTTTGAGAATATAGGTGTTATATGTGGGGCTGTTAGTAATATTGTAGTCCTGGATATAGATGATGCTTCCCTTGTAGACGACCTTGGTCTAAAGCTTGACCAAACAGTAGAAAATAATTGGGTTGTGAAAACAGGTAGAGGTTATCATATCTATATGAAGCCTGCAGGAGATATAGGGGATACCTGCAAGTATGACAAACTGAAACTTGAACATAGAAGTAATGGTGCATATGTTGTAGCACCACCAAGTATTCATCCTAATTCAAGTAAATACCAGTTTATGAATGCTAAAGAACCTGAAGACCTTGCAGACCTACTTCCTGCACATACTATGAAGATTTTTCAGGAACTCGTTGGTAAGGCTGCTAAATTAAAAGGCATCGAAATTAAAACAACCGAGCTTCCAGAACCAATTGAGCATATTGAAGCTGACTGCGTAGCTAAAATGTGGGAAGGGGCTGAGAAAGGTTCAAGGAATGACACTGCATATGCTCTGGCTAACTATTATTTTCATGTGAAAAAACTATCTGCTGATGAGACAAAAGCCATTCTCATCAAATGGAACTTCGAAAACAAGCCTTCAATGAAACAAACTGAGTTAGACACTGTTGTTAATTCTGTATTAAGCAATGGTAAAAAATCAGGATGCAGGAAAATCAAGGAACTTGGTTATTGTCCTTATAAGACAAAAAGGGATTGTAGATTTATAAACCCAAACGCTGTCACAAGAGATTTCATAGATGCACCTAAGGATTTGGAAGAGGTATATAAAAGGCTGAGAAAATGGCTTTTCTTACCACACACTGAACAGGTTGATTTAGTTTTAGCAGTAGCTCTGTCAACATTCAGCGATGATAAACCACTTTGGTTATTCCTTGTGTCCAGTTCAGGTAACTCAAAATCAGAGATTGTAAAGACATTGGATGGGCTTCCATTTGTCAGGAAGGTAGACACTATTACACCAAATACCCTGGCTTCAGGTAAAGAAGATGTTCCTGATTTAGGTTCTGAGTTGGCAAACAAGCACACTTTATTATTATTCACTGATTTAGCTTCATTGACTTCACTTAGTTCTGACCAAAAGAAGCAGATATGGGGACAATTTAGAAACCTGTACGATGGAGAAATATATAAGGACACTGGTTCTGGTGTTAACAAAAAATACGAGAACTGTCATGTAACAATGCTGGCTTGTGGTACTTCAGCAATCAAAGACGACTTTCACATCAATCAACAACTTGGAACACGTGAGATATTATATGGCATTCCAAGTCGTTACGAAGATGACAGACAAAAAATGAAGGCTGCTTTAACACATAAAGGTCAGGAAGAGTTAATGAAAAAGGAAATGGCTGCAGCAATGCAAGGGTATCTGGCACAAAAGGAATTTGACCCTACAATAGACCTTCCAGAGCATATAGTTGAGTTCTTGATGCGTAAATCTATGAAACTGAAGATTCTTCGAGCACCTGTTTCATCCACAGATTGGTATAGTGGGGAACTGCAGAGCAATGCTGAACCTGAGACACCTACCAGGTTAATTCAGCAGTTCTCCCTCCTATACCGATGCCTACATTCGTTAGAAGACGATTATGATGACGACAAATTCAAAGGTATTGTTGAGAACATAATCAGAAGCTCATCTCATCCTGTCAGGTATGAGGTCTATGAGTTCTTCAAAGACAACCTTGATGTTTGGTTCAAAGTCCCACAGGTTCAGGAAGGATTAAGGATGGGATATAAAGCTGTCAAAAGCCAGTGTGAATGTTTGTGGAATCTTAGGGTTCTGCAAAGAAAGACCGAAGAGGAAAGGATAGGTGGTTTTTTACATGTGGATGCTGACGGGAATGAAAGTATGCGTGGTGGTAGGGTGCAGGATGTATACTACTACCGTATGATTAAACCTATTGAAGATTATGGACAAACTGATTTGAAGGTGAAATAATGAATCTTAAAACTTCGAAGGATTTGGAGAACGCAACAGATACTGTTTGGGTAGATGATTTAATTGAATTAGCAAAAGAACATGTCAAACACTATGAACAGATGATGGAACAATATAGCGAAGACTACAACCGAGAGCTATATACATTCAATGCAGGTAAAAGGTCTGCTATTGTGGAGTTTTTCAATTTGGAGTGATAAAATGGAAAAATATGATGTATGGGATAAAGCTATAAACAATGCTGAAGAAGCTTTTTACAAGACATTTGAAGATGCAGGTTTAGATGGGATTTCCTGGAGTATAGAAATAATATCACACATGATGGATTATAATTATACAGATGTTCTTGAAACAAAAATATATAACAATCTTGGAAGGTATCATATGCAAAGATTCCAGGGAAGGTTGAAAAAAAATGAATAAAGAACATACTGAATACTTACTCAACACATATCCTGAATTATTTAAGCATAGGGAAATTCTGCATGCTTCATTGATGGGATTTGGATTTGAATGTGATGATGGATGGTTTGAACTTATAGACAACCTTTGCAGGGATATAACAAAATGGTATTCAGAAAATGAAACAAAACACTATTCTGAAGACTATGAAACATATGAAATTAAAAAAGGGATACCTCCACAATTCTTTGTTACACAGGTAAAGGAAAAATTTGGTGGATTGAGATTTTATGTTGGAGGTGCACCTATGGCAATCCATGACATGATAACTGAAGCTGAACAAAAATCCTACAAAATATGTGAAATATGTGGGAAGCCTGGAAAATTATATTCTGATAGACCTTGGTGGCGTACTTTGTGTGATGATTGTAAAAATAAGGAGGAATCAAAATTAAAACAAAAGCTGAAGAACTTGATGAAAAGGAAATTATCTACAGAATCAGAATAGGTAGAAAAACTGCTGGAAGGATATGTCTGGCTGTATTAATATGGATAATAGTTATATTTGTAATGGAGAAGATATTATGAAATACAGAATGTGCGATAGATGTGGAAAGTGCTTCATACTTCCACCTGTGGTTTTGAAGACGCTGGAGAAAGAACCTAAAAAGACTATCTATTGTTCAAATGCTGATTGCTATTACTACGAACATAAGGGTGGAACTTTTGCAATAATCAGTAAGGAACAATATAATCAGAATACAAGATAATTCCTGGGTTTCCTCAGAGATAACATAGGGTATATATATTATATATTATCGCTTGTTATCTATAAGGAAAACCAGTAAAATATACGAAAACTTTATATAGGAGAACTGAAAATGAGAAAAACCTGCTTAGTTTGTGTAAGGAAACACCTTACTCAAGCCATGATTTTGCTTATGGAAGCTAAGAAAACAGAAAAATATGCCTGGCATAAGTGGATTGCTTATGGTCATTTAGCTGAAGCTGAGGATGAATGCTGTAAAAAATATCCTGGATTTGCTTCAAACATTAGACAAAATAGACTTAAAATAGAATCAGATGATTATGACAATTTAGCAACCTGGTTTAAAGAAACTATTTTAAAGCTAACTGACGAAATAAAAGATGAAGAGCAGTATTAATACTAAAAAAAGTAGAAAGTGCCTTAGAGACCGTCTAAAGCACCTTTAAATTGATTTTACTTAGTTAGTTCCTTGCCTGTGAAGATACGAAGCAAAGCATTACCAAAAATCAAGGTAGATGTGATTTCAACTTCACTTATTCCACCATTGAACCTGGAATTTATGATAACAGCGACTGCAGAAAGGGCATTGAACCAAAGGGTTTTAGATAAATACCACTTTTTGCTTATTGATAAATCAGGCTTACCCATCTGAATCACCACAAGATTCCTCTATCATATCTTCAATTTTTTCTTTTGGAACGTATTCAATGCTTCCATTTGAACGCATACCGAAATAAAATGCAAAAATTATTCCGATAAGCATAATGGTTTCACGTAGTATCTCCCCTATGTCAAAATCATAGCCTATTTTTATCCCATGAAGTACCAAGGATGCAATCAGTATACCACCAAGTATTATAAAATACAAGGCAATCATACTTCTTACACTTCCAGGTGGTAGTCCAAGGGGCTCTTTTTCATTACTCATTTTTCTCACCATAAATAATTTGTAACTGCAATTAATATACCTATAATAGTTAACCCTACAGTTGTGACAGTTAACCTATATTTTGAATCCTTTTCATGCTTTTTAAAAAGGTTCTTTATATTATTTTCATTTTTGATTACTTTATCACAAAGACCTTCACGACCATTACCGTGTATGACCTTGTAGATGTCATCAATTTTTTCATTCATTAGTTTTAGTCTTTCGTCTATCCTTATTAACATGTCTGAATTTGTCAATGTCATAGTACCTCCTATCATTAAATTCCTGTATCTTGCCAGGATTCCACTGGCTGACAGGTCGCATATATCCTACGACCCTACTATAAATCTCACATTTTGTTCTCTTTTTCTCTAAATCTTCAAATATTGATTTATCCATTACACATTTCATATTATCACATTAGTATAAAATAAGGTGTCCAGTCATCAGGCTTCTTGAATATCTTATCATTTTGAGGTTCCACAATCCAGGCTTCAAAATTACTATCCACAAAACAGTTGACAGCATGCGAACCATCTGGGACATGTGTGGACATTATCCCAAAAGCCAGACCAGACCAACCTGGTTTATTCATTGCACCCATTAACTCAAAACTAAAATCATCACAGTCGTGGTATTCACTCACATAAAAGTTTAAATCAATTGAATCAGCCTTCAAGAATCTTTCAATCTCAGATTTAGGACATAATTCATATTTTCTATCTACCAAGTGAATATCAACATCCCCAAATGCATTCTTTAGAACATTTCTGACATCTAACCAGCTTACTTGAACCTTATTTTTTGCAGGCTCAATTCCATAAATTAATTTATATATAAAATCTAAACACATTTCACATCACTCAATAAGGTAATCTATCTCTTAATCTTTCTAATGTTATATTGAAATCATATACTTCAGGTCTTCCACCAGTTGCATCAAAATTAAAATCATTTATTATATAATCGGTATTTAGATTATTATCATCAAACCCTGTCACTGTTATTTCATCCTGCCTATCCATCATTGTATTTATAGTATTGGCATATGATGAAAATGATGAACCATGGAAAACACCTGAAACCACTATTTGGTCTATATTTTTTCCTTCGTCAAGAATGGCTGCAGTATCATCTGTAAATACATATGTATTTACAACCCTTGACGTGTTGAATGAAATATTCTTAACAACATCTAATACCACTGAATCTGTGCTCGAAGTTAATATAACAACCATGACCAAAATCCCTTTTTACTTTTAACATCTATTTTTTCAGCCTGTTTTTTTCTTTTAATGCTTTTACCCTTTCTAAGTTGTGCTTTTTCTTTCCTCAACTTTCTTGGGTTTACATATGTTTCTATGAAATGTTCTTCACATCTTCCTTCAACATAATCAATTGATTTATCATTTTTATAATAATATTTTAAATAACAGGCATCTTCATCACATTTACTGCATTTCATTTTAGGCTTCCTCCAGTGATAAATTCCATCTATATGTTCTATCATTAGTGTTGCTATTATAACTCATATCTTCCCAGCTAAAACTGGTTATGAGGTAATCAGTATTCAGGTTTGTATCTGGAAGTCCTGCTATAGTAATAGTGTTACCATAATGACACATGTCTTTTAAGCTTTGCATATCTGAAACAGTAGATGTTGTTTCTATTCCAGATATATTCAACTGTTTCCCACCTCTGCCAACATCAATTATTTCATAGTCACCTTGTGCAAATAAAAATCTTTCTATATTTCTTGAATGTGATACACTAAGTCGGTCTGGCATAGTTAAATTAACTAATGAGCTATTTGGTGTATAATTGCTGACTGCAAATATTTGTGCAAGCCAAACACCAGGTTTACCCATGGTTACTGTTGTATAGTCACCAGATAAATCACCACCAGCAGTTAAAAAAGTGTCAGTTAAAGCCATTTCTCTTAAAGTATTACCTTCATTATATGTAGATACTAATGTGAATGTCGAGCCATCAAATGAATATTTATATAAATAACCATCTGTCCTTGTGACATATATGTTATCTGAATCATATACTTTTACATCATATCCAGTTTTGGCACTATTTGAAATTGTTAAACTACCTGCTGATGTTATCGTTGTCCCATCAAAACTAAAAGCCCATAGCCTTATAGCATCACCTGTGGTGTCATTTGATAATGTATAGATATAATCATCATCACAATCCATAGCTTCCATCTGCCATTTATCTGTTCCTGTTTTATAGTCATCTTGTTTTCTAAGACAATTAGTTGCTGTGTCCATTGTAAAAGCCACAAACGAGCATGCTGACATACCATCTGTTTCTGTATAACCTAAAAAAATATGTTTTAATGTTCCAGAACCATCTCTGCCACACATTGGTGTAGCACCTTTATTGTTATCTGTTGCATATAAAGGAGTTCTATTTGCTGTGTCATTAAATAATTGAACATAACTGACTGAACTATATGTTGTATAATCATATGTGTAAGCCCTTACTTGAAGCCATCCGTGACCATCAGTCCCAGATTGTTGACGAACCCACGGTAAATAAAAATATGTGTCATCAATCCAGCAACCACGAGGAAACATTACTGTGCCCGTGGGGAAAGATATGTCTGTTCCAATAATTGATGTACCATTAAATTTTAATAATCTTGCGTGACTTGACCTATTACTCCCACCACCTTCAATAGAACCAGGTGCTATCACATACCATGAAACATTTGAAGAATCATAATAACAATTTAAAGCGAAAAGAAATTGACCACCTGAACCATTACTATGTGAATATATATTTGTAAACGACATGTTGTTACTTATGTTGTTAAAAGTTGTTTGGTATGCATTAGTTGTAGTTGTTGTACCTGTAAATACAAACCCATTTATTAGCCCATCTGAGCACATAAAATATGAATTCTGGCAGTCATCTGTCTTGTTGAGAAATACCATTTCGTCTTTGGGTATAAATGCTTTCACACCTATTCTTAATGAATTTAGTTGAGGTAATGTCCAAGAACCACCTGAAGGCGTACTTACAAATGTTTCATAATATAATGCATAAGTTTTTGTAAGAATTTGTTTAGAACCTTCAGATTCATTAGTGCCATCACTTATATAGATGAGAAAACTTGGTCTGGTTGTTTCATATAATGCCTTCAATCTTGCACTTACTCTTATATAACTAATACTTCCTGTACTTGTTGTATATGCTTCTAATGAAAATTCTTCACTGGTAGTGGACAATGATGTGGTATATACATAATCATTATATGTAGGACTATGCCAAATATCATCCAATAAGGTATAATGAACACTACCACTGCTTGCATTCTCAAAATCAGTAGTTATATCTCCATCTATATAAAATACTTCATTAGCAGCATCAGGCTGTTGTGTCAAAGAAAAAGTGTCTGCTATATTAATCACCCCGTGTATGCATAAGGCACTTTAATCTTTATATCAGGTATAGAACTGTCGTTCCAATGAGAAAATCCAACATAAGTATAAGTACCACCTGTTTCTGTAAATGTAATGTTCAAAAGCAATCTCTCATTAGGATTAACAATTTGTTTTTCTATATTCATATAGATAGGTAATGTAAGATAATCTTCAGGCGGGACAGTATTATTTGATGATATTGTATTTGAATATGTACCTAAAACAGTTTCATTTGAAGCTACATCATTTGTTTTTTTCAGTTCTACAGTATATGAACTGACATAATATGAAGTAGTTGAACTTTGGTTATAAATAGTGAAATGACCTTCCATTTGTCCATCCAGGTAATATTTATTCTTATATAATGAAGGATACATAAATGTTATATCAGATACAATACTTACAGATGTTGTACTAAGGTATTCATTTGGATATTCTTTCACCAGCATTTCATTATAGGTATTTCCACCCCAGGTATCACTCCAGTGGTTTAAATATACCCCATAATACGTTTGATACATTCTGTCTACAGACATTTTATCCCACCTCGAATTTAGAACCAACACCTGTCACAATACCAGCAGATATAGCCCTTCCAATCTTTAAGCCAATTTCTTCAACATCATCTGAATGTTTCAGGACAGCATTGACATTTATAGGGTCAAGATGTACATGGACATTTCCACCACCTGACCTTCCAGAACCACGGGGGACTACCTGTTCACCCTTATGTAGATAATGAAGACCTTCATGTGGTATATAATATGTTCCACGTGCATGTTGAGGAAAAAATGTATTATTGGCAAGACCATAAGAGTTATTAACGGTCTTATCTTTATTATATCCCAGCAATCCTGAATATACACCTACTTCTAAATCAATTTTTTTATTCATTTTTGATATTTTGTTTTGTGAATTTGTAATTATGGCTTGTTTTTCAGCAATAGCGTTTTTTAAATCCTGTATTTCAAGGTCATGTAATTGACGTATGCTCCAAACACGATATTCTTCAGCCATTATTATTTTTTGAATATAATCCTTTGAGGCTTCATATCTTTCACGCATTAAATCAATCTCTCCAGATACCTCCTGTTCCATAGTGTTGATGCGAATAGCCATGTTCTTAATTTGAAGTCTTTTAATTTTTTGTTCTTCACCTCTTGTTAAACCATGTCTTTTTTTCATGCCTTTTAACTGTAATTTCATTATTTCAAGGTTATTTTCCTTTGTAAGTTTTGAATTTTCTTCAATGACTTTATTAGCACGTTTCTGTTCCTTTTCATAATTTGATACAATTTTAACATGATTAGCCAATTCTTTATTATACCAGGCATACTGTGAGGCATTGGCTTTTGTGAGATATGAACTATCACGCATCCCAAGATTTAGAAGATATTGCATTGTGCTTAAATTCTTTTCAGATACTGATAATTCTAATTCATTCTTTAAATCAGCTATTGAATCTGATGCATTATCTATTTCATCTTCGAGCATGCCAATTGTTTTTGTATACTCAGCGATATTATCTTCTGCCGTTTTTTCTGCAGCATCTAAATCAGATTGAGCTTGCCATAAATCCTCTATTTTTAAAGTGACATCGTTTATAGCCATTGATAATTCAGTAGGTACCATTTTTCCTTTTTGTTGACATTCCATTTGTCTATGTATTAACTTTTCATATATTCCTGTTTGTTTTATGTATTCTTCTCGTATTTTTCTATAGGGTTCAAGGTCAACACTTTCTCCACCTAACAATCTATCATGAAGGGTTCTTTTTTCAGCACCAAAACTGTCATCAAATCCTTTTATCATTTCACTAATACCCTGTGAAATTTTCTTTTTGTTCATTTCAATGATGGCATCTATTTTTTTATAATATTTATCAGCCTCATCAGCCCCTGCAGCAAACATAGATATAAAGCCTGGCACTAAACCTAATA
>Ga0180433_10006770_pt1 | contig 14891 bp, 10 predicted proteins | sample SS_ome_8_FD_132980 | JGI IMG/M metagenome (GOLD analysis project Ga0180433, IMG submission 132980) | Hypersaline lake sediment archaeal communities from the Salton Sea, California, USA - SS_1_D_1 metaG | ecosystem: Environmental > Aquatic > Non-marine Saline and Alkaline > Hypersaline >... | reverse complement strand
TGGGCGGTGCTTCCATCGGCGATGCAGCCACCAGTACTGCGTCGGGTCCTCGCGGACGAAATCTTCAATCGCTTTGGTGTACTCGGCCGTAAGCCACGTAAGCGGGTCGTCTTTGTCCGCCCACTCGTCAGGCGTAATATAGCGGTTAGCGCCGAGCTCGAAATAGAAGCGGTTGCCGGTCCTTCGGCTGTAGCCGACCACTATGGGGATGTTGTTGGTGATAGCCAGCAGTCCAATGCTCTTGTACGTGCTGGCCTTGCGACCAAAGAAGTCCACAAAGACGCCTTTCTTACCCGCGTCCTGATCGGCGATAAAACCCAGGGTAGCACCGCTGGTGATGATTTTGTCCATGAGTTGTGTCGCGCCTTTTTTGTCAATGATGGTTTGGCCGAAACGTTGCCGCACGCCGTACAAATAATTGCTAATGAACTTGTTGTCCAGCGGCCGAGCGATGCTGTAGATATTGAAGCCGAACAGGCCCATCATATAGCCGATGATTTCGAAGTTGCCGTAGTGGCCGGTGACCATCATCAGGCCTTTGTCTTCTTTCATCATCCATTTTGCTCGCTCGGCGTTCTTAAAGCAAGAGTAGGTCCGCCAGTTGCATTTCTTTACGAGTCGGGGTGTGAACAGCACATCGATAGCCAGCATGGCAATGTGCTCGAAACTGCGCCGGCCCGTTTGCCAAATCCACCGCTCGCTTTTTTCGGGGAAGCTGGCGCGAAGGTTATCCAAAGCGCGTTTGCGGCCGCGGTGATAGCGTTTCCACAATAATCTGCCGAGAAAACAAGCGGTGTTCAGGTTGGTCTCAACGCCGAAGAGGTAAAGAAACATCACGAGGACCCGCAAGGCCAGATATTGCAGGTAATCCACGAAGATATTGCGCTGTTTCTTCTTCCTTTTCTTGGGTGGGACATCGGTCATAGCCGGCGATTTTAGAGTCCGAGCTTGTGGTGTCAAGACTTGTTGAAGCCCGCGAGCGGCGCCGTGAGGGCGGCGCATTCACCACGCACTGCTTGAAACGAAGCTTCTTGCCGGCCGGTTCTGCGGGATTTGTGTTGAAAATCCTTGCATACCGGCCATAATGTTGGCCTGGGCGGCGCAGGAGTTTTCAGGCCGTCGCCCAGAGTTGTTGGTAAATTTGGGCTTTCGGTAATCGTGCAAGACGCGCTTACCGCACAATAACATCTTCGCAGGAAGGGCGGAATATGAGTAGAACGCTTCGCGTCACGTTAATTCTTACGCTTCCGTGTGTACTATTGCTGTTGGGAGACTGCGCGAGGTTCGAGTCTCCCAAAGGCCGGGTCACGACCGACGAGTACTCGGCGTGGGTCAACGAATCCGCACGGGATATTCCTGTGATTTACGATGTTGACGTCGTTGTGGCCGGCGGAACGTCCGGCGGCGTGGCGGCAGCCGTTGCCGCAGCGCAAAGAGGCGCCACGGTGTTTCTTGCGGCGTCTCGGCCGTATCTAGGCGTGGACTTGTGCGGCACATATCGTTTGTGGCTTGAGCCGGATGAAGAGCCGAGTTCGCCGCTTGCAGAAAGACTTTTCGCCGAGCCGGCCTCGGCCCGGAGGCTGAGAAGCGCGATTCCTTTTACGTACGAAGCGAGTAAACCTTCCGCCGATATGCATAAGGATACGAAGTCTCCATCCGTACTCAGTGACGGCAAGTGGCATAGTGCGTCTTCGCAGAGCGTCCAGTACGATGGCGGCGTCACTTTGGTCGCCGACCTGGAAACCAAGCGTGAGCTCAGCGCGGTTCATGTCATGGCCTATCAGCGCAACAATGACTTCGAGGTACAAAGCGTTATCATCTCCATAAGCGATGACAAAAGGCAGTGGAAGCGGATAGCGAGTGTTGGGAACGATAAGCTGGGCCAAGGCGCCTTCGAAGAGGAGCCGATCGACCTTTGTGCTCGGATCGACCAGGAGGCTCGGTATGTCAAATTTGACGTCAGAAAGACCGACCGGGTCAGCCGGGTTTTGCTCGGCGAAATCATCATTGAATCGCCGCAGGCCGAGCCTGTTTCGTCCGACGAGTATCGGGTGCCGCCCACGCCCATGCAGGTAAAGCGGGTGCTGGATGAGGCGTTGCTCGAGGCGGGCGTGCGGTTCCTGTACGGTTGCTACGCTACGGATGTGCTGTACGATGCGAGTGGCAACCCGGCAGGAATTGTTGTAGCGAATCGTTCCGGCCGACAGGCGGTCAAGGCCAAGGTTATTATTGATGCCACGCCGCGAGCAGCCGTGGCGCGGATGGCGGGGGCCACATTCAAGCCGTACCCGGCCGGGCCGCAAACATTCAAGCGCGTCGTTGTTGGCGGCGAAATAGTGGAGAGTCCGGCTGGCTCGGCCAGAAAGATGCCCACAAAGGTTATGTTCGAAGGCAGCCCCGGGTACGAAGCCATCGAATATACGCTCACGATTCCTATGCAGGATGCTTCTGTCGGGTCTTTTGCTGAAGCCGAGCAGCTTGCCCGCGATAAGACATGGCACCCGCGGCAAGTAGATGATTCCGACGTCCTTTTCCAGGTGCCACCCGACCCACTGAAGGCAGAGGCCGGCTTGTCGGGCGAGTGGCCCGGAGCAGAGAAGGTGAGTCTGGATGTGTTTCGGCCCGCCGATGCCGAGCGTTTGTATGTCCTCGGCGGCTGTGCCGATATGTCACGCAAAGCTGCCCGGGAGTTTCTTCGTCCGTTAGAGTTCATGAAAGTGGGCAGCCGAATCGGCGGCGCGGTGGCTATCGAGGCCAAGATGATCGCAGGGTCTCGCGGCATACACCTGGCAGGCGAACCTGCGCCGGCGGCTTCGAGCGGTGACATCCGGGAGGATTTGAGCTGGCAGCGAGTAGAGCCAGGTGAACTTGGTGCCGTCGCCTCGCAAGAACGGGCAATTCCCGTTTTCGGAGAATACGACGTGGTAGTAGTTGGAGGTGGTACGGGCGGCGCCCCGGCGGGAATCGCCGCCGCCCGGCAGGGAGCCAAGACACTTGTCGTCGAGTATCTGCACGGCCTCGGCGGCGTGGGGACGCTCGGCTTGATCGGAAAGTACTGCTACGGCAACCGGGTGGGCTTCACGGAAGAAATCGACCAGGGGCTGGGAGAACTCGGCGGGCCGCAAGAAGCCAATAGCGGCAGGGGACAAGCGTGGAACAACGAGTTGAAGATGCAGTGGTATCGCCGAGAGCTGCGCAAGGCCGGCGCTGATATATGGTTCGCCGCGCTCGGCTGCGGGGCGGTCGTGGAGGCGGGCACGGTCAAAGGCGTGGCTGTCGTGACGCCCCAGGGACGCGGCGTGGTGCTCGCCAAAGTGGTGATTGATTCCACCGGCAACGCGGATATTGCCGCTGCCGCCGGCGCACCCTGCGTGTACACCAACGGCCACGGTCTTGCGGTCCAGGGCGCGGGACTTCCGCCGCACAAGCCCGGCGCCAGGTACACCAACACCGACTGGACGTTTATCGACGACACCGACATCGTTGATATCTGGCGGGCGTTTGTCGTGGCCAAGAAAAAGTACAAAGGTGCTTACGACCTGGGCCAGTTGGTCGATACGCGGGAGCGGCGGCGGATCGCCGGTGACTTCGTTCTCTCGCCGCTGGATACGTACCTGCGCCGCACCTTCCCGGATACGATTGTCTTGGCCAGGAGCAATTTCGACACGCACGGCGTTACCATCCACCCCATGTTCATGCTCAAGCCTCCGGACAGAACGGTTATCGATACCTACGTGCCGTATCGCTGTCTGTTGCCGAAGGGCCTGGAAGGAATTCTTGTCACCGGATTGGGCATCAGTGCGCATCGCGATGTGATGCCGGTCACTCGTATGCAGCCGGATATTCAGAATCAGGGTTATGCCGCAGGCATCGCCGCGGCCATGGCGGTCGAGGCAGACACAAGCGTGCGTGACATCGACATCAAGGCATTGCAGAAACACCTTGTAGACAAAGGTAATCTGTCGGCAGACGTCCTAACACATGAAGATTCTCTTCCGCTGCCGAAAGACCAGGTCGAAAAGGCAGTCAAGACGGTGGTCAACGACTTTGACGGTCTGGAGATAATCTTTACTCAGCCACAGCAGGCGCTGCCTCTTTTGCAGACGGCGTATGCTGCTGCCGACAGCGAAGATGCGAAGCTTACCTACGCCCACATCCTCGGCATCATGAATGATCCTACTGGGGTGCAGACGCTGGCCCAGGCGGTCAAGGCCCGAGACTGGGATAAGGGCTGGAAGTTCACCGGCATGGGCCAGTTCGGGGCGTGCATGAGTGAGCTGGACAGCCTCATTATAGCCCTGGCCCGCATGCGCGACAGAGAGGCGTTGGGGCCGATCATTGAGAAGGTCAAACAGCTTAGCGCGGAGCATGCACTGTCACATCATCAAGCGGTGGCGGCGGCGCTAGAGACGCTCGGTGACCCGGCTGCAGCCGAAGCGCTTGCCGAGCTTCTGGGAAAGCCGGGCATGACCGGTTACGCGCTTACAGATATATCACAGGCCAGGCAGAATGTGCCCGCCAGTGGTACGGACACCTCGACACGCGAATACTCGTTGCGCGAGCTGTTCCTGGCGAGAGCCTTGTATCGCTGTGGTGACTCCGACCGTCTGGGCGAAAGGATTCTGAAGGAGTACGCGCGTGACCTTCGGGGCCACTATGCGCGGCACGCTCAGGCCGTGTTGAAGAAGGGGGGCCCGCGATAAATCGCGGGGCTAAATAGAAAAGGACCCCGCACTAAAATGCGGGGCCAAATATGAAATTTTGTGCGCATAAGGAGAAGAGAAATGGCTGGAGAATATCGGTTTTCCTTTGGGCCGTGGAATATCCATGAAGGTGCAGACCCGTTTGGCCCGCCGGTCAGGGACAGCGTTGCGTTCGGCAAAAAATTAAAGATGTATAAGAGGCTCGGCTTTGACGGCGTGCAGTTTCACGATGACGATGCGGTGCCGGATATGGATAAGCTGGGCGCCAAAGAGGTCGTCGAAAAGGCCAAAGAAGTCCACAAGATGTTGCAAAATGAAGGTTTGGCGGCGGAATTCGTTGCTCCTCGGCTGTGGGAAGACCCGCGCACGATTGACGGCGCTTACACATCCAACGACCCGGCGGATAGAGAATATGCCAAAGAGCGCAGCCGGCGCACGATTGATATTGCCGATGCTCTCGGCACAAAGCTTATTGTCCTCTGGCTTGCTCGTGAAGGAACATATATCCGCGAGGCAAAAGACAGCAAGGTTGCGGTGGACCGGATTGCCGAAGCCATCAACGATATGCTGGCGTACCATCCCGACATAAAGATCGCGATTGAGCCCAAGCCCAACGAGCCGATGGACCAGGCGTATATTCCGACCACGGGACATGCTATCGCTATCGGCTATCTTACCGATGACCCGGCTCGTGTGGGGGTCAACATAGAAACGGCTCACGCTATTTTAGCCGGTCTTGACCCTTCGGACGAGATGGGTTTCGCTCTTGCGTACGAGAAGTTGTTTACGGTGCATCTCAATGACCAGAACGGCCTGAAGTTCGACGAGGACAAGACCTTCGGTTCGGTGGATTTGCGAAGGGCGTTTAACCAGGTGCGCATCCTCGATCAGTACAACTACGGCAAGAAGGGCGAATTTGTAGGTCTCGATGTCAAGGCCATGCGGACGCAAAAGCAGGAAGTCGCCACCAAGCACTTGGCTAACAGCAGGGGCGTTTTCCTGCGCCTCGTGGAACTCGTTCGCAGCCTGGACAGGGCGAAGGTTGAGAAGCTAATCAAAGAGCGGGACTACGAAGAGCTGGACATGCTGATAATCAATCATCTAATTGGCGCGTAAGATTGACCGGGGTTTTTGCAGGATGAAGGTTGCTGAGAGCAAGACCGTTTTGAGTTTGTGTGCGCATCCTGACGATGCCGAATTTATGTGTGCAGGGGCATTGGCGCTGCTGCATGAAAAGGGCTGGCAGATTCACATTGCCACGATGACGCCCGGCGACGGCGGTACGGTCGAGTACAGCCGGGAGGAAATCAGCAGAATTCGCATGGCCGAAGCCGCCAAAGCGGCGAGGATTCTGCAGGGCGGCTATCACTGCCTTGGCTGCGACGATATCTTTATTATGTATGACAGGCCGACGCTGCTGAAAGCTATCGAGCTGGTGCGAAAGCTGCGGCCTAAGATTGTTTTCACGCTCAGCCCGGCTGATTACATGGTGGACCACGAAACGGCAAGCAGACTCGCACAGACGGCTTGCTTTGCATGTGGGATAGTGAATATCGAAATTCCCGGCGCCGAGCCTTTCGAGCCGGTACCGTATCTGTATTATTTCGACCCTGTGGAAGGAAAAGACAAGCTCGGCAACGAGATTAAACCGGGGATGTACGTCGATATAAGCAGCGTGATGCAAACGAAAGAAAAGATGCTGTGTTGCCATGAAAGCCAGCGCAATTGGCTCTTGAAGCATCACGGTATGGACAACTATGTTATTATGATGAAGGAATTCGCACAAAAGAGGGGCAAAGAGATACACTGTGCGTATGCGGAGGGTTTCCGGCAACACCTGGGCCATGCATATCCGCAGGACAATATCCTTCAGGCACAGCTTGGTAGTCTTGTGCACGTGATATAGGGAGAGCGAAGATGGCAAGGAAGGTCAGCATATTGGCGCCGGAGTGGTGGGACTATACGACGCTCGACGATGAGATTCTTGACGATGCAGCGAAACTTACCGCCCAAGATATGGCCGGTCTGAGCAGAGACGGCTTTCAGGTCGCGTTTTACGATACGCTTGAGGATTTCTATCTTGCCGAGGCTCTGGAGTATGTCACCGCATGGAAGCAGGCCACCGCCGACAATCCGGCGGGGATCTGCGGGCCCATCGGGCCGACGGAGCAGCTTCCGCTGGTTGCACGGTTGGTCAACGAATTGAAGTTGAATCTGAAGAACGCACATTTCTGGGGCATGGATGAATGGTACATGGACGGCAAGGAGGTGCCGCGGTCGCATCCGCTGTCGTTTGCCAGGGCGGATATGGAGCTTTGTTTCGACCGAATTTCCGATGAGCTAAAGATGCCGGCGTCAAACATCCATTTTCCCAAGGCCGATGTCACGGAATATATCGAGAGCTGGGAAGGCGTTCGCTGCGCGGTGATGCAGGGCGGCCAGGGTGACATAAAGCATTGGGCGTTTAACGACCCGGTCAGGCGGGAGGGGAAGTACAAGGATCGTCCGCCCACGCCGCAGGAATATCGTCAGCTAACAACGCGCGTTGTGGATCTGCACCCCGTGACAGTGATGCAGAACGCCAGAACCAGCGGCGGCGGAGTGGTCACGGGCGTGCCGACCAAGGCGATTACGGTCGGGCCGGTCCAGACGTGGCAGGCCGAAAAAGTCTCCATCTGGCAGGCGGGCACCCACGACAATCCCTTCGGAATGAGATTAACCACTCTTATGATAAGCAAGAAAATCGCGGACAGTTCCGTGCCGATGTCACTTCTGGCGGGCCACCCGAATGTCCAGTTCAATTTTTATCGCCCCGGCATCGGGACATGTGAAGCTGAAATGCACTGAGATGATTTCGGACAATACTTAGCAGGGCAACAATGGTAACGGACGTATTGATTTTGAACACGGCGGTCACGGATTTGAGAAGGCCCGATTTCGAATTTGCCGATGAGTTGGTCGGCAAGGGCGGCCTGGCCAAATGCAACACCCAAGATATGCCGACCTACTCTCAGAAGCAATTGAAGGAATGGATTGAGAAGGGCTTCGCGACTGCCGGCGGGCCGGGAAACACGGCTCCTTTGATTGCCCGAACCGGCTTGAAGGTCGCGGTCGGCGTCAATCTTGGAAAGGGAAGCTACGATGGCCTGGACGCCCAGGGCAGGTTTTTCCACGATGTGATGACGGCTAACGACATTGACATGTCGGCAATGTTTGTCCACCCTACCTTGCCCACAGGGACAACATTTATTCACAGCACGGTCGGAGCCGACAGAGGCGGCATAGCGTACTTTCCCGGCGCCAATAACGATTTTGATTTTGCAGTATTCAAGAAAGCTGTTGAACGACTACAGCCGCAAGTGGTCTACTACATGTACTCCGGCCTGTCCGATAGAGGTGACGCTAATGGTGGCAGAGATTTGGCCGAATTTGTCAAGTGGTGCCGCGGTAAAGGCGCTGTCACCATCGTGGACAGCCACACGCTGACTGCAAATCCGCAGGAGCTTATCAAATCGGGCCAGTCGGTCGAGCAGTACCGGCTTTTGGAGCCGCTTTTGCCCGAGCTTGATGTGTTCTTTACCTCTTGCGACGAGGCTAAGCTAATCGAAAATACACTTGCCGAAAAGCGAGCCTGGTTCGAATTTACCGGGCACGAAAACAATGTGCACTTTTTGAATTTTCTCACCGACCGATTCTGGCGCGACGATAAGAGAACGAAAATGTTCGGCGTCACGGTCAGTCAGGGGGCATACGAAAAACACGTGAGTGTTGATGGACGGCTAAGTGGATCGAACAAAATTGCATCGCGTTTCATGGCCGGTGAGGTCGTGGACTTGGTGGGAGCAGGAGACTCGTTCAGAGCGGGACTTATCACGTATATTGCCTGCCACTTACAGGAATTTAACACGGGCGTGATGGATTTTGCCGAGGCGGTGCAAATGGGCAATCTTTTCGCGTCGCTTTACATAAAAGCGCCACTCGACGATAGATACGGCAACATAAAAAACTACGAAAAGATGCTGAAAGTAGTTCGAAGCTACACAAAGTATAAGAACTTTACTGAACTGCAGGAAGCATTGGCTTGAGCGGTTTTGGGGAAAGAAAGGACGTTGAGATGACCCAAAAAGCACCCGAATTTAGTTGGCAGAGAAAAGTCGGAAATTACGCGCAACTTGGTGGAGTTGAGACCTCTGTATTGGATAACGATTTAGCTAAGGGCACGCGCATCGCGTGGATAAACACCGGGTCCGGGCTTCGCTACAAAGTGGTCCTCGACAGAGGATTGGATATCGTGGATGCTTTCTACAATCAGCACAGTCTTGCCTGGCTCAGTCACGCGGGCGTCACCGCTCCTCGGCCCGACGCCAACCGCGGGCTGGAATGGCTGCGCTCTTTCGCCGGAGGTTTGCTTGCGACTTGCGGGCTGACGCACATGGGGCCGCCCGAAGCGGATGAGCTCGGTGAGCGGGGCTTGCACGGGCGGATCAGCAACATCCCGGCACAGGTGCAGGCTGTTGTGCAGCCGGACCTGCTCGCAGGTAATATGGACATGAGCATAACGGCGATAGTGAAAGAGTCTTGTGTTTTCGGCCCGAATCTACAGCTCAGACGCACCATATCCAGCAAGCTCGGCGAGCCGAGTCTCAGAGTCCACGATGTTGTCACCAACGTGGGTAACAGCAAATCTCCTCACATGATTTTGTATCATTGTAATTTCGGCTGGCCCTTGGTCGATGAAGGGACGCAGATTGTATGGAAGGGCGACTGGACTGCTGCCGGGCGGGATATGGACAGCGAGATCTTCAATAGCAAGCACAATTTTCGCAAGTGTCCCGGCCCTTTAGACAGTCACCGCAGCAGTAGGGAGGCCTGCGCGTTTATTGATGTGGCCGCCGATAAGCAAGGTCTCTGCACGGTGGGGCTGTATAATCAGCGCCTGGGGCTGGCACTGGTTATGAAGTATAAGAAAAAGCAACTTCCGTGGCTGACGAACTGGCAGCACTTCGGTCCGGGTGAATATGTCACGGCGCTGGAGCCGGGGACCAATCCACCAATTGGCCAGGGCAAGGCACGAGAGCAGGGAGAACTTATTCATATCGCGGCGGGAAAGAGCAGAACGTATGATCTGGAAATGACAGTCCTGACCGATGAGGGGCGAATCAAGCGGTTTTTGAAAACCGCGGGTCAGTAATGATGACTTCCCACGTATTCACCGGCTTCGGGTTTGGGCCAATACAGGCCGGACTATTCGTCAAAGAGGCATTTCAAAGCGGTAATTTCGGCCGACTTGTCGTGGCGGAGATTGACAGGCACCTCGTTGATGCCGTGACAGCCAACAAGGGAAGCTACTATGTCAATGTCGCCAAAGCCGATGGGATTGATAAGCTCCGCGTTGACAATGTCACGCTGCTTGATCCGAATGTCCCCGGTGACAGGCAGATACTTCTGCAGGTGTTGGCTGCATCGACGGAAATAGCCACGTGCCTGCCCTCCGTGAGTTTCTACGATTCAGACGGCGGCGATTCCGTGGCCTCGCTAATCGCGGATGGTTTGAAGAACAGCAGAGCCGACGGCACGATACTTTACGCCGCGGAGAACCATAATCGCGCAGCAGAGATACTGCAAGAAGCAGTGGCTCGCCGGATGGATGCGAATGTGTCCGATAGAGCCCAATTTCTTAACACCGTGATCGGCAAGATGAGCAGAGTTGTCAGCGACATCACTGAGATCCGCGAGAAACACTTGACTCCCATAGCACCCGGCATTGAACGGGCGTTTCTGGTCGAAGAATTCAATCGGATTCTGGTGACGCGAACGAGGCTCTGCGGTTTTCAGCCGGGTATTGAAGTCTTTGTTGAAAAAGACGATCTGTTGCCCTTTGAGGAGGCGAAACTTTATGGCCACAACGCCATACATGCTGTGCTCGGTTTTATTGGTGCTCTTAAGGGCTATACGAGGATGACCGAGGTGGGCCGGGACCCGGCCGTTATGCAAATCGCCAGAGCGGCCTTTCTGCATGAGTCCGGAGCGGCCCTGGTACAGAAGTACGCCCGACTTGGGGACGAGCTGTTTACCGAAACAGGCTACGAGTGTTACGCCGACGATTTGCTGCAGCGCATGACGAATCCATACCTGGCGGATACGATTGGCCGGGTATGTCGCGACGTGGTGCGCAAGCTCGGCTTACAGGAGCGCATATTTGGAACGATGCAACTGGCGCTGGACTACGGCGTCGAGCCGACAAATATGGCTATTGGCGCCTTAGCCGGCATCGCTGTACTGCTTCAAGACGCGCGGCAATACAATGTGCCGAAAGAGCTGCATTTCGGCGATTGGGGTAGATTAGATGATACCAAGATTGAGGGAATTGTCACTTGGCTCTGGAAGGCTGAGGAGAGCAGGCATACGAAGCAGCTTGCTAAACATCTGCAAGCTGCCAAGAAGACTTTGTGGGATTTGGTGAGGGAATAAGCCTGTCGGCAGTAGTATCGCATTTGCTCCAGCGATTTTGGTCATTGCACTTTATGAAGTGTAGTCTTATAATCTTGGAAATCCGCAGGACAATCGGTTTTGTAATGGCCATTTCTGAAAGGCATGATGATGGATTTTGAGCAGAATGAAGACGGGATGGAGCGCGCAGAGCCACAGTACCCGGAGTCGGGCCGCGACTTTTCGGCAGGCCAGCCGCCCGGGACAAGGTCAAGTAAAGGGTCGGCCTGGAAGGTTCTCCTGGGCATCCTTTTGGCATTTTCGATTTTGGCGAATATAGTACTCTTTTTCCTGCTCATCGGCGTAATTACTTTTTTTGGTGTGGGGCATAGGACTCTCTTTGCCGAGGAGATCCTGCGCGAGGGACCGCGCACAAATAAAATTGCGGTGGTGAACATCCAGGGCTTAATCGACGGCGGGCAGGCACAAGAGTTTGTAGAGCAGCTCAAGATGGCCAAGCGTGACAGACGAGTCAAGGCGGTGATCGTTCGAGTCAATTCGCCCGGCGGGACGATTGCGGGTAGCGACCAGATATACAATGAAATACGGAAGTTCCGAGAGGAGCAGGATAAGCCCATCGTGGCCTTTATGCAGGGCATCGCGGCCTCCGGCGGCTACTATACTTCCGTAGCGTGTGACAGGATTGTGGCCGAGCCGACCACGATCACCGGCTCCATCGGCGTGATGTTCGGCCACTTTGTCTTGCAGCAGTTGTTGGAAGAAAAGTTGGGGATTAAGCCGGTCATCATCACCGCGGGCCAGAAAAAGGGCTGGCCCAGTATGTTCCAAGATTTTACCAACGAGCAACGCGAATATGTGCAGGACAAGCTCATCACGCCGGCCTATGAAAGGTTCGTACAAGTAGTCGCCGACGGAAGGTCGCCGCTTTCCTTGCCCGACGTGAGGGACTTGGCTGACGGCGGCATCTATGGGGCGCAGGAAGCGCTCGAGAAAAAGCTCATAGACAGAACTGGTTATCTTGACGATGCAATAGAAGAGGTCAAATCCTTGGCGAACATCAAAAAGGCCCAGGTGGTGGAGTACCGCAGGCCATTTTCTTTGGCCAGATTACTGAGCTATGGAAGCCGAGGCAGGTTCAACATTGATACATCCACATTGTATGAGCTAAGCGTTCCTCAGGTATTGTATTTGTGGAGTCTGAATTGACGGCACCGCCGGCGCAAGGCAGGTGTGTCGGCGTGCATTTGTGCGCAGTTTGGAAGAGAAGTCATCGCACGCATGACCGACGGCATTAAGTTTTTTTTCAGGAATTCAGGAGTCCACATGGCACATCTACGGCAAACCTGTCTGGCCGGACAGTTTGGGCTGCTCTTAGTACGTACCATTCTGGTTGGGATGGTTTGGGTTGCTGCCTCAGGGACGGCCTTTGCATCTTCGGGCCTGCAATTGATAGAAGCAGCACCCGATGGTGATGGTTTCATCGAGCGTGACTCGAAGCGTCCGTATGTCCCTTTCGGCACGAATTACTACGATCCTCACACAGGTTGGGCACCGAAGCTATGGAAGAAATTTGACGCCGAAAAGGTCCGGCAACACTTTCAGATCATGCAGGAGCTTGGCGTCAACTGCGCCCGCGTGTTTTTGACTGCGGGCAGTTTTCAGCCACAAGCCGATTCGATTGAAGAAGCGGCCCTTGAGAAGCTCGATGCGCTGGTCAAGATCGCGCGCCGGGCCGGCATCAGACTTATACTGACAGGTCCTGACCATTGGGAAGGCCAGCCTGCCTATTGGAGGCCGGACCGCTTCGCCGGCGACACTGCGTTAGCTGCTTTGGAGCGGTTCTGGAATGTTGTGGGTCGTCGCTATAAGGGCGAGCCGGCGATTCTTGCCTGGGACCTACTTAATGAGCCGCATCTGCCCTGGCTCAACGAGCGATGGCGCGGCCGATGGAATGCCTGGCTTAAGAAACAGTATGGCAGCATGGACGCATTACGCGAGAATTGGGCCGGCGAACTCACCGAGCAAGACAAGTGGGGCGATGTAGCTGTGCCCAAGAATCAGCCGGATGCAGACAATCCGCGATTGCGCGACTGGCAGCGGTTTCGTGAATACCTCGCGGATGAATGGGTGCGTCGTCAGGTCGGAACGCTCCGTGCATTCGATCCGAGCCACTTGGTGACTGTCGGCTATATTCAATGGTCGTATCCTTTGGTTCGGTCCGGTGCGCCCGGTCGTTACTCAGCGTTTAATCCCCGCCGGCAGGCTCGCTGGCTGGACTTTGTCACGATTCACTTCTATCCTACGATGGGCGCTCCGTTCTCCGTAAGGAATCCCAAGGACGGTGCAGAAGAAAACTGGCAGAAGAATCTTTCATACCTGCAGGCCGTCTTGGCTTACTGTCATGTGGGCAAGCCGGTTGTCTTGGGCGAGTATGGTTGGTATGGTGGCGGAGCACCGCAGCAGCATCCGTATCTTACGGAGCAGCAGCAGGCTCAGTGGCTCAGTGCCGAAATAGAAGCTTCCCGACCGCTGGCCTGCGGATGGTTGTCCTGGCCTTTTGCGGATACGCCCGAATCAAGGGACATCAGCAAGTTTGCCGGCTTGGTCAGATCGGATTTGACACCGAAGGCCTGGGGCCGCAGATTCAAAGAATTAGCAGCCGATTTGTTGCAGCTAAAACAGCCGCCCGTCGCGCCGCCCGCGTTCGATTTTTCGCGGGCCTTGACGGCCGATCAGAAAGAGCTTGAGAAGATGCACCGGGCTTATGTAGAAGCTGTTCGGCGAAGGCTCGGCCACACCGATTCCTCTACGGCGCCTGCAACCACGAGCAGATGAGTGCGAAGCTCCGAGATCGTGGATCGTTGCTTGAGTTATCTGGCCGCCTCCACTTGCGTTATTGTGACCGATTGATTTGCGTTCAGGTTCTCTATTTCGAACGGCTCACCCGGTCCACAGCCCGTGACAACAAATAGAATAGCTGCGATTATGGCGGCTGTCAGTATCGTCTTCATGGTTACTCCCTTCAAGAGCGAACTATTTTTTTCTCGCGCGTTTGCCCACAGCGAATAAGCCGGATATCACGACTCCGACCTGCGGCGACGTTTCTTTGTCTATGACATCATACTGTGGAGTAGATTTTGTGCAATGCCAGCGTGACGAAAAGGCAGCGCCGGCTGGTGAGACTCGTTGCTTGACATGCCGGGACCGCGGACACTGTGAAGACGGGGTCATAAGACTTCGGCTCTGCCCGTGAGCTCCTTTATGTTCATAAGATATTGCCGGAAAGAGAGTTGCGCTTTCGACACACGGTAGCCAGGTAGACAGACATGCCACCCATGCGGAAATATCAAGAGGTTTCTCTGGAAACAGAGTGACTCGATTGGTATAAATGATGGAGACGGCGGCGGTATATCGAACGGCCGCTGACTATTCGAATTCTGCGTTGTTCAGTAAGGCGGAGGAGAACCAGTGCCCCGGCGGGAATCTGTCGCCCTTTACCGCCTTGTGGGCCTATGGTGCAAAACCGCCCAATGGGGCCACCGACGTGACGCAGATGCCGACGCTGGAGTGGATACCGGGAATTCATGCGGTGCAACGTGATGTATACTTCGGCATGGACGCAGATGCCGTGGCCAATGCCGATACCACAACCACCGGCGTCTATCGAGGCAGGCAGAACACCACCACTTTCAATCCTGCAAGCCTCCAATGGGATACTACGTATTACTGGCGCATCGA
>Ga0180433_10006768_pt1 | contig 14893 bp, 11 predicted proteins | sample SS_ome_8_FD_132980 | JGI IMG/M metagenome (GOLD analysis project Ga0180433, IMG submission 132980) | Hypersaline lake sediment archaeal communities from the Salton Sea, California, USA - SS_1_D_1 metaG | ecosystem: Environmental > Aquatic > Non-marine Saline and Alkaline > Hypersaline >... | reverse complement strand
CTTTGTCATGCCCATTGTCTGAATTAGCCTCGCACCACGTTTTGTTTCCTTTGCCTTTTTCCACAAAGCCCACTGAACCTTAAGTGGACACCATATCCTTGATCACCATCGGGGGGTAGCTTTTTACGACCTCTTCGTCGACCCATTTGCAAGCGTCTACAGGTGAAAGCTTCCAGTTCGTGGGACAGGGCGACAACACCTCAACCAGGGCAAAGCCGAGATCATCCATCTGCACCTGAAACGCCTTCTTGATCGCCTTCTTGGTCTTCATAATGTTTTTGGGTGATGTCACCGAGGTCCGTTCTATATATACGCTGCCAGCTGCAACGGCCAGCATTTGACTGAGGTCCAAAGGGTTTCCATCCCGAAGGGCGACTCTCCCGCCAGGTGTGGTGGTGGTCGTTTGGCCCAAGATGGTCGTTGGAGCCATCTGCCCGCCGGTCATGCCGTAGACCCCATTGTTTACAAAAATGACGGTTAACCGTTCCCCTCGGTTAGCCGCATGGATGGTTTCCGCCGTGCCAATGGCCGCGATGTCGCCATCCCCCTGATACGTGAACACGACAAGGTCAGGACGGGCACGCTTTATGCCCGTGGCCACAGCCACCGCCCGTCCATGGGGGGCCTCTCCCATGTCCACGTCAACATAGTTATACGCCAGCACGGCACATCCTGCCGGCGGAACCCCCACAGTCCTTTCACGAATCCCAAACTCGTCAATCACCTCAGCTATAAGCCGATGGATAATGCTGTGGCCGCATCCTGGACAATAATGAAAAACATTCTCCTTCAGCGATTCGGGCCTCTTGAATACCTGTTTTGCCATGGCGGTTTCCCTCAACCCTTTTCGGCCTGTTGCTCCTTGTGCTCAGCCGAGTTCGTACCTGTAAAGAACCTTAGTGATGGCATCTGCAATCTCATGGGGTGTCGATATGACACCGCCAGGCCTGCCGTGAAAGTGAACCGTGGCCTTATCGCCAACACTCATGTTGACATCTTCGACCATTTGACCAAGGTTCATTTCAAACACGAGGATATGCTTGAGCCTGGGGGTCAAGGCCTTGAGCTCCCTCTCAGGGAATGGCCACAGGGTGATAGGTCTAAAAAGACCTACCTTCAAACCCGAGTTGCGAACCCGGTTGACAGCCCCTTTTGCGATGCGAGCTGCCGTGCCAAAGGCTACCACGGCAAGCACTGCATCATCGAGAAGATACGACTCATGCTCGGTCTCACGCTCACGGATGGCGGCATACTTCCTGGCCAGCTTCCAGTTGTGTTGTTCCATCTTTAATGGGTCCAACAACAATGAAGCAAGCAGGTGGCCATGCCGCCCCTTAGCGCCGCTCAGTGTCCAATCCTTCCGAGGAAGGGTGGACGGGTCAATAGGATCCGGAAAAGTCACGGGTTCCATCATTTGGCCCATCAGGCCATCACCCAGCAGGACCACGGGCAAACGATAGAGGTCAGCCAAATCAAAGGCCTTCATGGTCAGGGTAACCAACTCCTGCCCCGAGTGAGGGGCTAGCACAATGGTTCGATAACCCCCATGCCCACCGCCCCTGGTGGCCTGAAAATAGTCCTGCTGACTTGGGGCAATGTTGCCAAGACCGGGCCCGCCACGCATCACGTTGACCACGACGGCAGGCAATTCTGTGCCGGCCATGTAAGAAATTCCTTCCTGCTTTAAGCTGATCCCCGGGCTGGATGAGGAGGTCATAGCTCGCATACCAGTCATGCTCGCCCCCATGACCATGTTGATGGCAGCCAGCTCGCTTTCCGCCTGAATGAAGGTGGCGTCTTCAAGTTCAGCAAACCGCTTAGACAGATATTCTGGCAGCTCATTTTGCGGCGTAATGGGATAACCCGCATAGAAACGGCACCCAGCGCGCGTTGCCGCCTCACCGATCACATGACTCCCTCGCATTAATCTTTTATCCACGGAATACCTCGATGGCGACGTCAGGGCAAGTGATGGCACACAAGGCACATCCAGTACACTTACGGTTCTTACTCTTTTCCCGTTCCGTGTACTCAGCAGGATAGTAGCCTTGAACATTGAGCTTGGCGCTTATCCTGATGGACCCTTTGGGGCACGCCGCAATGCAAAGCCCACACCCTTTGCACAGATTTCTGTTAATCCTGATGAAGCCCTTCTTCAAAAGTCGCTCTCCTGTTTAACACGCCCCCGCCGGTGAGTGCCCAAAACAAGCCCAAATAAAAAGAATAGGCGCCTTTTTTTTATACGTCAAGGCAATTTGTGCAACAGGCTACGTATCTTAATTCCCTTATCCCTCATATAGGTGCGAATCCTACTGGCATGCTTCTTATCATCTCCGGTCAACATCTGGAATAGTTCCATGAGCGTTGAAGTCGGGGGTTGTTCCATAGCATTTTGCAAGTGGGCTTCCCCGGCAGATTTTTCTAAATCCAAAGCGAGATTGAATGCAATTTCTCTTAAAGGGGGAGTCTTCTCATACTCTTGAAGCAGGGAAGCCAACTTGTTGTTTAGTTCGATTAACTCATCTACATTTGGAGCAAGTAACTCAAGCGGGGGTTCCCTTCCAGATAGCCAGGCCTCTCTGGCACTTTGAATGATAGAGGCGTGATTCTTTTCTTCCATGTGGAGTTGGTGCCAGAATGCGCAGTCCTCAGGAAATGCTTCACTAAAGATCATGTAAAGGTCAGCAACATTCAATTCAAGTTTTATCGATTCGTTCATCACTTGTATGAGTTGTTCCTTCACTTGCAATCTCCTCATCATGGACGAAAAATATGTGGATCATCTCCCGATTAGTTGTAGTTCATTAAGGCAAAATAAATGGGTTATCTCCAATTGAACAGGCGCTATCCCAGAGGGTACAGGGGGTCAAGGATTCAAGGGTTCAAGTGAAATGCTAAAGAATTACAAAGAGTTGAACCGCAAAAGCGAGCGCATTCCCCGTAGCTTGCTGCGGGGTTAGCGAGCGTATCCAAAAAAGTCAGTGTTCCATACGGTCGAAGATTCCCTGTAGCTTGCTACAGGGAGCTTCAAAGTCTGGCAAAAGTCATACGAACTCTGTTTAGAGATATGTCGAAATCGAAAGAATCTTGAAAGCGCTGATAAAGTCTTTAGAAAACAAACCCTTGAATCCTTGACCCCTTGAATCCTTGGACCCTCTTCTCCAACTAAATTGGAGAAGAACCAAATATGTTTATTATATCATCAATATTGACACCCAGACCGGAAAGACTCTCGGACATCCCTGACATTAATCTGGATAATGTGGCAACTCAGCGAACAGGCTTTGGAAACGGCCACTGTATGATTTGCACTTCTTCAAATTATTTCTGGGACACAAGACCAGTAGATGGTCCGATAACAGAGCGCACCAAAAATAACGCACTGAGTTTCAGTTGGCAAACAGAAAGGGTCTTTCGGTCATGTTGGCGCTGGCAAGATCTTTCATGAACCTGCCAATCATGGCCTGTCGTTTGCATGAACAACCCTTGAGGGGCTGGACCACAGAAACAGGAGGTGCATGATGAGTACGCGGTATTGCCCGAGATGCTCCAATGAATGGTTTGGCTTGATAAGAAAAGGGAACCGATGCCCTGTTTGTGGCTCACCGACCCAGCGATCACGACCTCAAAAAATCCACGACGATCAAGATGCTCCAAGTTTGCAAAGAGGCGTTTCGAAAGCCCGATCTTTCACCAGTGATGCCGCAAGACCTTGAACGCATAACCTAGCAGGGTTCAGTGCCATCTGAGCTCTCAACATGTGTCAAGGATGGGGAGCCATCGGACGGCTGGGACATCATGCTTTGAGGGCTGCTCTTTCAGGATTTTTCTGAGGCTCGTTTTTCGGAAATCTGGTATGATGTTACTAAATGCCCAAGGAGGTCTGAATTTGTCGAAAGAGCACCCAGAATGCCCGCTCTCCAATCCCAATGCCTGCAAAGAGGCTGACAATCCGAAGTATTGCGCCTTGGTTCGAGAAGACAAAACCTGCCTGCGAGAACACTCAAGAAAACCCAAAAAGCCAAAGATAGAAAAAGACTAGATAGGCTGTTGTGCTGTTTTAAATAAGACCCTTGAGGAAGAGACCCCCATTCAAAGGCTGAGAGCCCCCTTGAGGCCTAGTTGGCAAACATCTTTTTAATCCTGCTGGACAGCTTGGCTGATTCTAACTTGGAAAACTCTTTCAGGAGGGCTTCCTGTTTCTTGTTCAGGTTTGTGGGGGTTTTTACCACCACCTCCATGATCTGATCCCCTCGTCCGTAACCCCTAAGAGAGGGAATCCCTTCGCCTCTAAAACGGAAAACCTCTCCCGGCTGGGTGCCCTTGGGAATGCGGAGTTTCTTGTCCCCGTTTAGGGTAGGAACAGGGATCTGGTCGCCCAGGGCAGCCTGGACAAAAGAGATAGGAATCTGGCAGATCACGTCAAGATTGTTGCGCTTAAAAAACTCATGGGGCTGCACGTTAATAAAAATGTAGAGATCCCCGGGAGGTCCACCTCTTGTACCGCTTTCGCCTTCATTGGTGAGTCTGAGCCTTGAGCCCGTGTCGACGCCGGCGGGTATCTTGACGGAAACCTTCTTTTTCTGCTCAACTTGGCCTGTCCCGCGGCATTCTGGACAGGGATGAGGGATGGTTCTGCCTTCGCCCTGACAATAGGGGCAGGTGGTTCTGATGCTGAAAAAACCCTGGCTTCGGCTGATTTGTCCACTTCCGCCGCAGTGGCGACAATCTTCTGGCGTGGTGCCCGAATCACACCCTGTGCCCTGACATAAGGGACAGCTCTCGAGTTTTGCGATCTCGATCTCGGTTTCAACCCCAAAGGCTGCATCCATGAAGCTGATGGTCAGGTCGTACCGCAGGTCAGCGCCACGGCGTGCCGCGGTTCTAGAGCGCCTCCTGCCGCCAAAGCCGAAGAACTCTTCAAAGATATCGCCGAAGCTCGAAAATATGTCATCAAATCCTCTGAATCCTGAAAACCCTGTGCCCTGAAGCCCTTCATGGCCGTACTGGTCGTAGATCCCTCTCTTTTCGGGATCTCGGAGGACCTCGTAGGCTTCGGCAGCCTCCTTGAAGCTCTCTTCAGCCTCCTTGTCACCAGGGTTACGGTCCGGGTGGTATTTTAGAGCCAGTTTTCGATAACTGGCCTTGATTTCATTTTCATCGGCATTGCGGTCAATACCGAGGATCTCATAATAATCGCGTTTGGTTGTCATAGCTCTTTTGACGATTTCCCTTTGCTTGCCTTTTTCTCTTTTTCCGGTTTCGGCAGGCTATGCACGAAATCGCAGGAAAGCTCGCAAACCCTCTGGAAAAGACGCAGTGCCTGTTGGAATCTAGGCATCATGTGGGATTTTACCGGCAGTCACGACACAGGCTTAACTTCTTAAAATAATGCACCCCCCTTGTTTGTCAATACCTCTGTCGTGCCTCTATGCGAAGGTTGCTTACCTTCCTCAAACATTGAAACGAAAATAGACCACATCTCCGTCTTGTACGATGTATTCCTTCCCCTCAAGGCGCACCTTGGCCTCCTTCTTTGCCTGCTGGTAGCCGCCTGCGGCAATCAGATCATCATAGGTGAGGACTTCGGCACGGATGAAGCCCTTTTTCATGTCCGAATGGATGACCCCAGCCCCGTCCAAGGCCGTGGTCTCCTCGGGGATCAACCAACATCGCACTTCATCGTGAACCACGGTGAAAAAAGAGAGCAGGCCCAAGAGTTGACAGGACTGTTGAATCACCCTGGCCGCAGCCGGACTCTCAACATGATAGGCAGTTAAAAATTCGGCAGCGTCTTCAGGAGAGAGTTCGGCAAGCTCCATTTCCAGCTTCCCGCGAACCACTAGGGCATTGGCAAGCGTAGGGGGGGCTTCCCACTGGGGGAGGTTTTCATCTTGTTCGTCGTTGTTGAAAACGGTCAGGGCGGGCTTGGCCGAAAGCAGGGCATACCCTTTTAGAAGGGGGGCGAAAGCGAGTTCAGGATAATCCCGAAGGGGGGTTTCGTCCTCAAGGACTTTGCGGCATGCCTGCAACAAGGCCAATTCGTCATCATTGATCTTCTGACCACGCTTTCTGTCCAGGTGGATACGTTCGATTCGCTTTTCTACAACCACCAGATCAGTGAAGATCATTTCGGTTTCGAGCTTCACCAGATCCTCTCTCGGGTGTGGTACCTCGCCCCCAGGCTGGTGAAAATTGCGCACCACGTGGACCAAAGCATCGCAAGGTCGCACCTCATTCCAGAGGGCCTCAGCGCCCTTTTCACCATGAGTGTAAGCGGTTTCACCGCAAGGCAGCAAATATTCCAGATAGGCGTATACGGTCTTTTTGGGTTTGAAAAGCGTGCTCAGGGTATCCACCCGCCCGTCTGGCACCTGCACTGTAGCGATAAGAGGCCCCTTCTTGGCCCACTGTTCAGGCTTGCTCTGGGTCAAGGCCCGGAAAATAGTCGATTTGCCTGATGCTGGAAGACCGATGATGCCAAGTCGCATGGTTCACACGTGACAACGTTGCAAGCTATTGCCCAAATCCCTTTTCCCTGGTTCCCCGCAAGTCTTCTCCCGCCACGATCCTGCTGCGAGGTTTCTTTCACAAATCTAATGTGGTATAGACCATCAACAGCCGCCTGGCAAGATCTTGTATCAGCCAGGCTTTTTCCATAAACGACGGGAATTTCTGCTGATGAAACACGTTGTTAGACTCGTCACTCTTTTTGTCTTGCCACTGATTGCCACTGGGGCAAACTCGTGGGCAAAGGAACTCCCCAAGCCAAAGGGGCTTATCAACGACTTTGCCGATGTCATCTCTTCCGAGTACGAACACAGGCTTGTGCAGGTCACCCATGAGCTCTTGAGAGGAACGGGGGTGTCTGTTGTCGTGGTCACCATGCCGGACATCGGGGGTGAGGATTACAACGAATATGCCAACCGGTTGTATGCCGCATGGGGTATTGGAAAAAAAGGAGAGGACCGAGGTGTCCTCATCTTTGTCACCGTCAAAGAGCGCAAGATGCGTATCGAGACCGGCTATGGTATGGAGGGAGTCATCCCCGACGGCTTGGCCGGTGAGATCCGCGACCAGTATATGGTCCCCTATCTCAAGGAGGATCGATTTGGGGAAGGGCTCCTGAATGGCACCCTGGCCGTGGCACAGATTATTGCCAAAGATGCAGGGGTTCGCCTCACGGGTGAAGCCCCTCTAAAAAGGCCCCAAAAGAAACGCTCCGGCCTTTCAGCCTTGTTGGTTACCCTGATATTTTTGGGGCTCCTTTTTTCCATGGGCAGACGAGGCGGGCTCTGGCCGCTCTTGCTCCTCATGTTCATGGGCCGGGGCGGTGGGTACGGCGGGTATGGCCGGGGCGGTTTTGGGGGCAGCTTCGGCGGCTTTGGGGGCGGCTTTGGGGGCTTTGGCGGCGGATTAAGCGGCGGCGGCGGGGCTGGCGGCGGCTTTTAATGCAAGTTGGGGCGTTGAGAGTTCCGAGTTCAAAGACTCTGGCCGAAAAGGAAGACCCGGAACGCGAAGCACGGGACAATTTCCTAGGAGAAAATATCATGTCCAAGATACCAGAAGAGCCAAAGGAGATATTTCCGGCTATCACGGACGATTACAAGCAGCTCTTTGGCCATGACCTGGTTTCCATCATCCTCTATGGCAGTGCAGCTAGTGGTGAGTACATCCCTGGGAGGTCAGACATCAATTTTATGATGGTTCTTTCCGAGCAAGGGATCGATGCCCTCGAGCGGACTTTTGAGGTCATCGCCAGGTGGAAAAAACGCAATGTGGCCACTCCCTTGTTCCTCACCGAGGACTATGTTCGGACATCACTTGATGCCTTTCCTATTGAGTATCTCAATTTCCAAAAGGCCTATGAACTGGTCTGGGGCAAGGACATCCTGAAAGATCTCACCTTTGACCCCGGTGCGTTGAGGTTGCAATGCGAAAGGGAAATTAAGGGCAAGCTGCTAATCTTGCGGGAAGCCTTTCTGGAGACCCAAGGCAAGGGAAGGCCTCTGCAACAGCTTGTGTCAGAATCTGTTCGTGCCTTTATCGCCATCTTTTGCGGGCTCCTTTACCTTGAAGGAAAAGAGCTTCCCCGGGACAGCCGGGAAGTTGTCAGGCAGGTCTGTAAGACTTTTGAGCTGGATAGCGGCCTTTTCGAAAAACTCCTGGACATCAAGGGGAAAAAGATGAAGGCGGGTGCCGCTGAAATAACTGGACTATTTCAAGCTTACCTGAAAGAAATACAAAGGCTGTGGAAACGGGTAGATAGGCTGGATAAAGAGGTTGAAGGTTAAAGGAGAGAAGCCCCGGCCGTGGAATCCGCCGCACACAGCGTTCTCTAACCTTCGTGAGGGAGGCGACTTCATGACACAAGGACAAAGGAACACGCTTATCGTTATCGGGGTGGTGGTACTTGCTTTGCTCATTCCCCTTTTATACTTGAAGGGAACCTACAACACCCTCGTTCGTATGGACGAGGGCGTGAAGGCGGCCTGGGCCCAGGTGGAAAATCAGCTCCAGCGCCGTTATGATCTGATACCCAATTATGTAGAGACCGTGAAGGGCTATGCCAAACACGAAAAGGAGGTGTTTGTCAGGGTGACGGAGGCCCGATCCAAAGTGGCTGGCGCCGGCAACATTAGCGAAAAGATTGCGGCCAACAATGAGCTCTCCTCAGCTCTGGCTCGACTGTTAGTAGTCGTGGAGCGGTATCCTGAGTTAAAGGCCAATACGAATTTTATCCGACTTCAGGATGAGCTGGCAGGCACTGAGAACAGGATCGCCGTGGAGCGTCGGCGTTTTAACGAGACAGTCAGGGTTTACAATGTCAAAATCCGCAGCTTTCCAACCACTTTGATTGCAGGAATGTTCGGATTCGAAAAAGCGACCTTCTTTGAGGTCCCTAAGGAAAGGCAGGCGGCCCCTGAGGTAAAATTCTAAAACATAGGAGCGTAAACAGACTGATGAAAAAGGAAGATACGATTCTGTTGGATCATGGCAGCGGAGGCCGGGCCTCCCATGAACTGGTCAAACAAGTGTTTCTGCCTCAATTCAAGAATGACCTCCTGGATAGCCTGGAAGACAGCACGGTATTTCAGATAGGAGAGCACAAGCTCGCTTTTTCTACAGACTCTTACACCGTAGACCCTATCTTTTTCCCGGGCGGCGATATCGGATGCCTTGCGGTCCATGGCACTGTGAATGACGTGGCGATGCGGGGGGCTAAGCCCCTGTATCTTAGTGTGGGTTTCATTATCGAGGAGGGCTTCCCCATGGCCGACCTTAGACGGATTTTACAGTCCATGAAGGAGGCGGCCGACGCAGCCGGGGTCCAAATTATTGCCGGCGACACAAAAGTCGTCAATCGTGGCAGCGTGGACAAGATCTTCATCAATACCTCTGGCGTCGGTGTTATGCGGAACGACGTGGACATCGCTGGGAAAAATGCCCAGGTTGGAGACGTGGTTCTGGTGAGCGGCACCGTGGGAGATCACGGCACAACCGTCCTTTCTATGCGGGAGGGCCTTTCCTTTGAGGCACCGATTCAAAGCGATTCTGCACCCCTGAATGGACTCGTGGCAGATATGATGGCCGTTAGTAACCAGATCCATGCCATGCGGGATCCCACCCGTGGCGGGCTTGCCACCACCTTAAATGAGATCGCCCTTCAGTCGGACGTGGGCATTGAACTGATAGAGGAGCAGATACCGTTGCGCGAAGGTGTGACCGGGGCCTGTGAACTCCTCGGACTTGATCCCCTGTATTTGGCCAATGAGGGCAAATTAATAGCCTTTGTTGCCCCTGAGGATGGGGATACAGTCCTTCATTGCGTCAAGGCACATCCTTATGGCAAGGAAGCTGCGATCATCGGCAGGGTTGTATCCGAAAACCGCGGGCGCGTGTTCATGAAAACCGGCATTGGAGGTACCCGTATTGTTGACATGCTGGCCGGGGAGCAACTGCCGCGCATTTGCTAGATGGAATTCATCGCTGATCTTCATATCCATTCCCGCCTTTCAAGGGCAACCGCCAAGAACCTGAATCTCGAATATCTGAACCTTTGGGCCCAGCTGAAAGGGATTACGGTTGTTGGCACCGGAGATTTCACCCACCCAGAATGGTTTTCAGAGCTGTCTGAAAAACTCCAGCCGGCAGAAGACGGCCTCTTTGCCTTGAAGCCGGCATATGCAGCGAAAACGGCTCAGATGGTATCGCCCAGCTGTCAAGGGCCCACCCGATTCATCCTAAGCGTTGAGATCAGCAGCATCTACAAGAAGGCTGGGAAGACCCGAAAGGTCCACAACCTGATCCTTGTGCCCGCGCTGGAGGTTGCTAAAAAAATCAACGACAAACTCGCCCGGATAGGCAATATTGCCTCTGACGGGAGGCCCATCCTGGGACTGGATTCAAAAACGCTTTTAGAAATCGTTCTTGAAACTTCGGAACACGCTCTTCTAATCCCAGCCCATATCTGGACGCCCTGGTTTTCCGTTTTGGGCTCAAAATCAGGCTTCGACTCCATGGAAGAATGCTTTGAGGACCTCACTCCCCAAATCTTTGCGGTGGAGACCGGGCTTTCTGCTGACCCGGCCATGCACTGGCGGGTCTCGTCATTGGACAGGTTCACCCTGGTCTCCAATTCTGACGCCCATTCGCCATCAAACCTGGGAAGAGAGGCGAACCTTTTTGACACAGACCTCTCCTATGGGGCTATCACAGATGCCCTGAGAACAGGGGACCCGAAGCGCTTTCTGGGAACACTCGAGTATTTTGCCGAAGAGGGAAAGTACCATTTTGACGGGCACCGCAAGTGCGGGGTGAGACTCTCCCCCCTTGAGACCCTGCAAAACCAGGGGCTGTGTCCAGTCTGCGGTCGGCCCGTGACGATTGGCGTCATGCACCGGGTGGAAGAACTGGCAGATCGCAAGGCCGGGGTGAGGCCGAAAAGGGCCCATCCATACACAAGCCTGCTTCCCCTGACTGATGTCTTGTCAGAAATTCTTCAGGTAGGGCCAAAAAGCCAGAAAGTAGCCAGGGCTTATCGAGCCCTCCTGGAAAGGGTAGGGCCAGAATTTGAGATCCTGAGAAAGACACCCCTGGACGCCCTTGAGGCGCACGGCCCGCCCCTTCTTGCTGAGGCCATTCGGCGCATGAGAGACAACCAGGTCCAGATCGCCCCGGGATATGATGGCGAGTTTGGCACTGTTTCCCTGTTCACCGAGGAAGACCGCCAACACCTTCTCGGGCAAAAGGCATTGTTTGTGACCCCTTCCAAGAGCAGGAAAAAAACCAAGGCCCATTGTCAACAACGTCCTTTGTTTGAACAAGGCAAAGTGCCGGCCTTACAAAAGACACCCTCTATGCCTAACGACAAGCCTGCCATGGTGGCACGGGCGCCATCATCGGATCATTTGCCCTTCCATAAGCGTCTTTTGGATAACCTGAACAAGGCCCAACAGAAGGCGGTTCGACACGCGGGCGGCCCCCTTTTAATCGTGGCAGGGCCTGGGACCGGCAAGACCCGGACCTTGACCCATCGCATCGCCTATCTCCTCTCAAAAGGGACGGCCCGGCCCGAGCAGGTGCTGGCCCTTACCTTTACGAACAAGGCGGCCCACGAAATGGCTGAGCGCTTGAACAACCTTGTTGACGATTCAAGGACTCTGGAAAAAATCACCATCAGGACTTTTCATGCCCTGTGCCTTGATATCATTTCCCGCGAGGCAGATGCCTTTGGCATCAAGGGGCCTGTCTCCATATTGAATGAGGGTGATCGAAGGGATCTTGTTCGGATGGCCATCCAGCAGGCAGGAGGCAACCTTTCCGCGTTTAAGGGGAGCTCGGACACGATTTTAAATCTTGTTTCTTTGGCTAAAGAGCGCATGCTTTCCCCGGAAGACGACCTGACGCCGGCGGTCCGCGGGTCTTGGTCGAGTCAGTTTCCAACCATATACAAGACCTACCAGCAACTCCTTGCAAAACACCAACTCCTTGATTTCGATGACCTCATCTTTAAGACCGTCAAGCTCTTTGAGGCTCACGGGGATGTCAGGAAAAGATACCAGCAAGCCTTCCCCTTCATATCGGTCGATGAGTATCAGGACATCAACGATGCCCAATACCGGCTCATTCGACAGCTGGCGCCCCCAGCCTGGGACATCTGTGTGATCGGCGACCCGAATCAAGCCATTTATGGGTTCAGGGGGGCAGACGTTCGGTATTTTCACGGGTTCTGCCGGGATTATCCGCAGGCGAAAACGATTCACCTGAACCAGAACTATCGCTCTACCGAGACGATTCTTCGGGCATCTGGGCAGGTGATGGCAGCCGACAGGGGGAACAAAGATGAAGGGATTTGGTCTGGCATTTGCGGGGTCAACACCCTGACCATCGCCCAGCTTCCCACAGAAAAGGCGGAGGCCGAATATATCATCAAGACGATTGAGGCGGAGGTCGGCGGCATCAGCCACTTCTCCATGGATAGCCGTCGCATTGACGGTGCTCACGGTACATCGGAACGAGGCTTTTCTGATTTTGCTGTGGTTTACCGCGTCAAGGAGCAGGCGAGAGTCCTACGCGAGGCCTTTAAACGCTCAGGGATTCCTTTTCAGGGGGTTTGGGACCAGAAGCTTGAAGCCCGAAAAGGAATCAGGGAACTTATTTCGTACTTAAAGGCGGCCCTATCACTTGGCTCGGATTTGGACCTGGAACGAATCCTGAATTTCCCGGCACGGGGCATCACTCGGGAGACTGTTGAGGTCTTGCAGAGATGGTGTGAAAAGACGGGGATCCCTTTGGAAAGTGCGCTCCATCGCGCCCGTGACATCCCTGGCTTAACACCCCGGGCCAGAAAGAAAGTCACATCCTTTTTAGAGGATTTGAGCAGATTGAAAAAGCGCATCCAGGGACGGGATGTGTATGAACAGATTCGATTAATCGTGGATCAATTCAAGATCGCGGACGACATGTCCGACGATACGGCCTTTGAGGAAAACCTGGGAATCCTTCTAACCTTTTCTCGGCCCTTTGGAGATCGGAGCACCGAATTTCTGGCCCGCCTTTCCCTTGAAAACGAGCAAGACATGTACGATCCAAGGGCGGAAAGAGTGGCTTTGATGACCATGCACGCGTCCAAAGGCCTCGAGTTTCCGGTCCTTTTCATTGCGGGTTGTGAAGACGGCCTGATCCCTTATCGAAGGAAAAGGGACGAGGATCAGGACCTCATGGAAGAAAGAAGGTTGTTTTATGTGGCCCTGACCCGCGCCCAAGAAGAGGTCTTTTTGACCCATACCAAGCAACGGCTATGGTTCGGACGGAAGACCGTACGGCATGTCTCTCCCTATCTGGAGGCCATTCAAGAAGATCTGAAACAATACAAAAAGCCTTTTTCAGGGCGGTCCACCGCCAAGAAAAGGAGTGTTCAGCTGAGCCTTTTTGAGTTATGACAACAAACACAAAACCGATTGAGTGGGGGGTTCGAGAAGGTCCTATGGAAGAGAAACCGATCGACAAGATAGCGCTTGATAACGGGCTGATTCTCGAGCTTTACGATCACTCCAGACGTGTGGCAGGAGACAGGTGGCAGGTCTCTTTTGTGGCTCGCCTGGAAGTCGAGCTGAAACGGGAATTCTTTGAAGGTTCACGCAAGCCGGATGTCTCCTTTGAAGAGATCCGAGAAGCAGTGGGAGACAAAGCCCATTACCATCATGAGAAAACAAGGAACTTCATTGCTGAAAGTGAAAAGGATGAGGTCTTCAAAGGGCTCAAGGAGCGCTTCTTGGACGCAAACCTTGTCTACCTTTCAAGCCCTGGCTTTCCCCTTAAACTGATCCTCAGGCAATACCGAGAACGTCTGAGGCAACGGATCTCTTGAAGGCTCCAAAGGCGCTGCGCCTAGCGACTCACGAAAAGATTCTAGAATTCTTAACCCGGATAAGCAGAATGAGACTTAACCCGCTCTCAAGAAAGATGCCACCTGACGCCCCTCTGTGCAACCTGTACATGACGGTTCGAACAACAGCCCTGTGAGGACGTAGACTATTTCATGCTCCCCTTAGTAACCTGCTTGAGATAAGTATGATGGTGCATTCAGTCACCCTAACGACGATCTTCCCGCCCTGTAGATTGACCAAAATTCAAGCAGGCAGTTTGACAAATGTGCTTCCATCAGATAGACAGCCAACCTGCGTGCATTAATCCATGACAATGATAGGACTTTGAGGCCGTCGGCTATGAAGTGGGCGCCTTAAAACAGGGTAGACTTGAAGCCGGACGAAGACGCTGCGGGGCCAGGAAGGTGCTCCGCCCAGTCGGATGGGATGAACATTTGGGAGATATCAGAATGGCTGATAAGAGAGCGGATCTAGCTGGACCTGGCATTGGTGACTATGACGAACTGGAGAAAATCCTGCCACAGAACTATAGCGGCCTGCTAACCCCAAAGGAAACGCAAAAGGCCATTTTTGCAGCCAAGGGCTATATCGAGGAGAATCTGTGCAAGGCGCTCAATCTGATCCCCGTCACAGTCCCGCTCATCGTGGATGCTGAAAGTGGCGTGAACGACTACCTAGACCGTGATGGCTCCCGTGGCCCAATCCCGTTTCACATTTCAAACGACAATGACAAGCACCCCATTGATGCCGAGGTGGTGCAGGCTGCAACCAAGTGGAAACGCATGGCGCTAAAGCAGTTTGCGATGGTTCCAGGAGAGGGACTTTTGACCGATATGCGTGCCGTTCGGAAGGACTATTTTTTGGACCATGATCACAGCGCCTATGTGGACCAGTGGGACTGGGAGCTGGGAATAACCGAGGAGCAGCGCAACCTTCAATTTCTTAAAACGGTGGTGCAGAAAATCTGGAAGGTGATCAAGGGGGCCGAAACCCACGTTCAG